>ERZ1035006.124-NODE-124-length-63563-cov-23.620646_pt1 | contig 63563 bp, 50 predicted proteins | sample MGYA00520694_ERZ1035006 | MGnify/ENA primary metagenome ERZ1035006 (study PRJEB33766, sample SAMN09781746) | gut metagenome | biome: gut microbiome | host: Homo sapiens | place: Madagascar | study: EMG produced TPA metagenomics assembly of the PRJNA485056 data...
CCATGATGATATTTCCATCCCGGTATACGACCGGTCTTACCTTTGCAAAATACAGCGATGGGATCTCGATGTTCTCACGCTTGATATACTGCCAGATGTCTTTCTCTGTCCAGTTTGAAAGCGGGAATACCCGGACTTCCTCTTTCTTTTTGATCTTGGAATTGTAAAGCTTCCACATCTCCGGTCTCTGGTTCTTCGGATCCCATGCGTGATGCTCATTTCTAAAGGAGAAAATACGCTCTTTCGCTCTTGATTTCTCCTCGTCTCTTCGACCACCACCAAAGGCCGCGGTAAATCCATATTTGTCGAGTGCCTGCTTCAATGCCTGTGTCTTCATGATGTCTGTGTAAGCACTGCCGTGGTCAAATGGATTGATGCCCTGCTTTACGCCTTCCTCGTTGATATACTCAATCATCTCAATGCCAAGCTTCTTTGCCATGTAATCACGGAACTCGATCATCTCCTTGAACTTCCATGTCGTGTTGACATGCAGGAACGGAAATGGCGGCTTCTCCGGGTAAAATGCTTTCATCGCCAGATGCAGCATGACGGAGCTGTCCTTTCCGATGGAATAAAGCATAACCGGCTTCTCACACTCGGCTGCCACTTCTCTGATAATGTAAATCGCTTCTGCTTCCAATTCATCCAGATGTGATAACTGTCCCATCCTCTTGTACCTTCCTTTCGATCTAATACTTATTCGATTCTTTCTGATTAATCACAACCTGTTCGGTCGTGCCATCCCGTTTCTCGATGTTCCAATAAAGCTTGCCATCCTCTGCATTCACGGTCATCTTACTTCCCATGCCGCCAATGTCTGCGCCAAGGTATAAGGCAATCGCCCCGAACTTGCATTCCTTGATGCACGAAGAACAGCCCCAGCAGTCTTTCGGGTAACGCATGCATGCGGTTCCATCCGGATTTTTGCCAATCAGGCTGCCCGGACAGACGGCTGCACATTTGCCACATTTCTTACATTTTTCTTTATCAATGAAGATGCTCATAAGCTTCCTCCCTTCCTACTAAGTCACGGAAGATGATTTTAATCTCGCCGTCCTCGTATCTGGAGTTTACATATTTTAACCACGCATCGCTCTTCTCCGGATAATCCAGATTCTCTGCGAAGCTGTTCCATCGTGTCTCTTTTCTTGCTTCAAGATGTGCGATCACGGATAAGCATACAACCAATCGCTCCCGCAGCTCATAAACAAACATCAGCTCATGCATATCATCCGCCTTCACATCGGGTAAAAGCTCCTGTAGCTGCTTGATCTTCTGCTTTGCCAGCTCTAACTGCTTCGCGTTGAACTGGTAATGGGTGGAGATTCCGCCTGCATAATTATCCATGACCTTCTGCATCGCTTCCTCAAGTGCCTCTGTCCCAAACATCCCGGAAGGATTATTCAGGTAATGGGTGTATTCGGTAATCTTATCATCCACAACCGTCAGAAGCTTTGCATCGAGTGCCGCATCTGCGAATCTCTCATCCGATGTTCCTGCCTGCTCATCGAGCATCTGCACGATATGCTTCGCCGCGATCTCGCCCTCGACCATCGCGCCTGTCACATATTTCTGTGGACAGCCACCTGCCACATCCCCGGCTGCATATAATCCATTGATCGTCGTCTGACGGTTCGTGTCTACCCAGTAGCCACTCGCGGTATGTCCGCCTACGATATACGGCTCGGTTCCTTCGATCTCAACATTCTGCTCACTCGGCTTCCTGCCGGATTCGAGCCATTTCAGCGTCTGGCTCGGTGCCATGTTCAGATATGCTTTCTTGAGTGATTCGTTCTGTTCTTCTGAAATACCTTCTGTACGAAGATAGCAAGGACCTCTGCCCTGTAAGTTCTCCATCACCGTGCCATACACACGCTCGGAAGTTGTCAGTCCGTATTTTGTCTCATATACCTCGCCGAGTGCATTGACCTGTTTCGCGCCAACGCCCTGGGCGATCGTTCCGGTCGGTGCAATCGTGTCCTTACAGCGAAGGGCGATAAACCGCATCTCGAACGTTGTCATCTCGGCACCGCCAAGGATTCCCATTGCGAATCCCGCTCCGGTATTAAATGGCGGATACCACATCTTATGTCTCGAAAAGCCCGGATTGTTCGGTCGGTACAGACCAGCCGCACCTCCGGTTGCGCAAAGCACTTTCTTCGCCCGGATCACATAAACTTTCTGCTCTTCGATGGAAAATCCGATCGCACCTTTGATCTCATTATCTTCGATTAAGTAATCGGTGATATTCACCCGGTTTAAGATTGTGACATCCGGAAGTGCTTCCACTGCCGACGCGAGAAGCGGTTTCATATTCTCGCCGTTGATCTTGATGTTCCGGTTGCCTCTGGCGACATACTCTCCATTCTCATCCTTTAAGATAACCAGCCCAAGCTGTTCCATCTTCGCTGTCACACGGTTCAAGCCCTCGGACATCGTGAGAAGCAGATCCTCCCGCACGATGTTGTCCGCGTCCTTCTTCGCATACTCCACATAATCTTCCGGCTTTCTGCCCTTCACGATATAGGCATTGATCGCATTGACACCGGCAGCTAAGCATCCGCTCCGCTTGATGTTTGCCTTTTCCGCTATGATGATCTTGTAATCGGAATTCTCCCGCACGGTAAGTGCCGCATAGCATCCGGCGGTTCCGCCTCCGATGATCAGCACGTCCGTATGAAGAATCTCTGTGTTCTCGATATTCATAAGCGACTCCCTTCCAGTTTTCCTTTGCACTAGATGTAGAATACATCCTGCTCCTGCATCTCTTTATTCTCTAACAAATATGTCTTTTCTTCATCAAATACATATAACCGGTAGATCAGCACATGTACCGTCTCTCCGACCGATACAAGATCTTTTTCGAGCGACCGCTCGCCGGTTAACTCAATTCCGTTGATATCAACAACGACATCCATGCGGTTTCCTTTGAAGATCACTTCCTTGACCGTTCCAAGCTCGGCAGCACTGATATACCGGTCAAGCTTTCCGCTTTTCGAGATCTTCACGAACTCTGGCCGGATCACCGCCTTGTCCGCATGTGGAATCCGTTCAAATCCTTTCAGCCGGTCGTAATCTTCCACCACCGACGACCGTCCGATAAACTGTGCCACAAACGGGGTATCCGGAGATTTGTAGATCTCCAACGGTGTTCCCATCTGCTCGACCACGCCGTGGTTCGTGATGATAATCTCATCCGCAACCTCGACCGCCTCATCCTGATCGTGAGTGACGAAGATACTTGTGATACCAAGCTTTGTGACCATCTCTTTTAACCATGTCCGAAGCTCGGTCCGCACCTTCGCGTCAATCGCTGCAAATGGTTCGTCCAACAGCAGTACCTGCGGATTCGGAGCTAACGCTCTGGCGAATGCCACACGCTGCCGTTGTCCACCGGATAACTGATTCGGATACCGCTTCTCCATGCCGGAAAGTCCGGTCAGCGATAACAGCTCGGTCACACGTTCCTTGATCTGTTTCTTCGGCATCTTCTGAAGCTCCAATCCAAATGCAACATTCTCATACACCGTCATATACCGGAACAGTGCATAGCTCTGAAATACAAATCCGATTCCACGTTTTGACGCCGGGATATCATTGACGCGCTTGCCGTCAATAAATATATCACCTTCGTTTGGATTCTCCAGTCCTGCGATCATCCGGAGAAGTGTTGTCTTTCCGCTTCCGGATGGTCCAAGCAGAGCGACCAGCTTTCCTTTCTCGACGCCGAAGCTCACGTTGTCCGATGCAAGGAAATCACCATATTTTTTATAGATATTTTTCATTTCCACATACATAGTCTCTACCTTGTTCCTTTCGGCTCCTTCTCTTTTCCGCTATGCTCGATAATATTTCTTGCAATCAGTAAGATGATCGCTAAAATCACAAGAATCGAAGATACCGCAAATGCCGCGGTGATTGAGGTCTTTGTCCCCGACATATACAGGGCATCGATCTCAAGCGGCAGGGTGAATGTCTCGCCCCGCGTCTTCGAGAGTGCATTCACCGCACCGAACTCTCCCAGCGCCCGCGCCGTACAGAGGATGATGCCGTAAATCAGTCCCCATTTCATATGTGGGAATGTGATCTTTCGAAATATTGTAAATCCCTTTGCACCCATCAGCGCAGCGGCTTCTTCCTCATCCTTTCCCTGTACATTTAATACCGGGATAATCTCTCTTGAGACAAACGGAAATGTGACAAACACCGTGGCGAGTACCACGCCCGGAATCGCAAATGCGATTCGCACATCCATTCCAAAATACTGGTTAAACGCCCGGATCACCGGGTAGAACCATCCGAGTCTGCCGAACGTCATCAGGTAGGCAAGTCCTACGATAACCGGCGAGATTGAAAACGGAATATCAATCAACGTTGCAAGAATCTGTTTGCCACGGAAAGAAAACTTCGTGAGCAGCCATGCGGCGCAAATTCCAAATATTGTATTCACGACAACTGCAATACCGGTTGCAAGCAGCGTCACAAGCAGCGAATGCCGCACATACTCTGTCGAGATTGACTTGATGTAAAAGGCGAATCCCTCCCGCAGGGAATTGACAATCACAGAGAGTAATGGCACGACCAGCATCAGCACGATAAACAGTACCGTAATCGTGATTAATATAATTTTTGTCCGGCGTCTGCTTCGCTCCAATTTCTCATTTTCACTCATGCTGGTTCCTCCTTCCTAATGTATCGCCCCTCACATCCGTTCAGTGGCAGATTGCCAGCGTCATCCTAATATGAAACTTCATCCCACGGACGCTCTCTAAAGCAGATTCGTTCTGGCAGATTGTCTCGCCTGAACGATATTGATAAACAACAATAATACAAATGATATTATTAACATTAGAAGTGCTATCGCTGTGGCACTCTCATAGTCAATCATTCCAAGCTTCTGCATGATTACATATGAGATGACCTGCGTCTTATCCTTCGCGCTGTTTCCCGATATGTAGATGACACTTCCGTACTCTCCGATGCCTCTGGCAAATGCCAGACCGAATCCGGTAAGAAGCGCCGGTCGTAACTCAGGAAGGATGACTGCAAGAAATGTTTTCCTGCTGCTTGCGCCAAGCATGAACGCCGCTTCCTCATACTGTCCATCCATCTTCTCCAATACCGGCTGTACCGCCCGTACAACAAACGGGATTCCGACAAAGATAAGTGCAATCACAAGTCCGGTCTTCGTATAAGCAATCCGGATTCCGAACTTCGCGAATATCTTTCCGTAAAATCCACTGTCCGAGAAAAGCTTCGAAAGCGTGATACCTGCAACCGCGGTCGGAAGTGCAAACGGAAGCTCAATGAAACCATCTAACAGCTTCTTCCCCGGAAACTCATATTTGACAAGTGTCCACGCAAGGATCAGTCCAAACACGGTATTGATCACAGCTGCCAGGAAGGAACATCCGATACTTGTCAGAAATGCATTTCTTACATTTTCCTTCATGATAAGCCGGAACCACTCCCCCGGCGAAAGCTTCAATGCATAGACAAGCACCGATGCAAGCGGGATCAGTACGATCAGGGATAATAATGTAATTACGATTCCAAATGTCAGATGATATCCCGGAATCACACGCGTCTTTTTTGCTTTGTTCATCACTTTTGTACTCTTTCCTCTACGAATGGTTATAGATCTGATCGAACAATGCCCCATCATCGAAATACGTTTCATAGGCGTTGTCCCATCCACCAAAATCATCAATACTCCACAGATTGATAGTCAAATCAAATTTATCTGCATATTCCTTCAGAATTTCTGCATTGGCCGGACGATATCCATAGGTTCCGATCAACCGTTGTGCCTCATCACTGTACAGATATTCAAGATACTGCCTGCTTACTTCCTGCGTACCGTTGGCATCCGCGTTATCATCAACGATTGCCACACTCGGCTGTGCCAGTATACTGACGGAAGGATTGATAATCTCATATTCACCGGCATAAGAATTCTGGATTGTAATTGCCTCGTTCTCCCATGCCACAAGCACATCGCCTTTTTTGTTCTCTACGAAGGTTGTTGTAGCGCCTCTGGCACCGGAATCCATCACAGAAACCCGGCTGTATAACTTCCGCATGAAATCCTCCTGCCCGGATTCTTCCTTATATACCGTCTTCGCATAACTTAAAGCAGCTAAGAAATTCCAGCAGGCTCCACCGCTGCTCTTCGGATCCGGTGTGATTACCTCCACATCCTTGCGGATCAAATCATCCCAATCCTGAATCTGCTTCGGATTTCCCTTTCTTACAAGAAATACGATTGTCGATGTATATGGGGATGAATCATCGGCAAATTCAGCCTTCCATCCCGCATCAATCAGACCGGTATTCTGAATCAGTGTAATATCATGTTCGAGTGCAAGCGTTACGACATCCGCATTACAGCCCTCCACCACGGATCGTGCCTGCGCCCCGGAACCGCCATGTGACTGGATCACCTCTACAGTCTCGCCATATGTATCCTGGTAATGTTCCTCGAACATCTGATTATACGCTTCATAGAATTCCCGTGTCGGATCATACGATACATTTGTAATTTGGATTGTCCCGTCCTCCTTCTTTCCGCATCCGGCAAGAAGGATCGCAAATGCAAGAAGAACGGGAATTGTCTTTTTTTTCATAGTTTACCTTTTTATACAAACAGAGAAGTCGATAAATATCTCTCCCCTGTATCCGGAAGCAATACGACGATCATCTTGCCCTCGTTCTCCGGGCGTTTTGCAAGCTCTGTTGCCGCGGAAAGTGCAGCTCCGGAAGAAATACCAACAAGCACGCCATCCGTTCTTGCCACATCTCTGGATGTCTCAAACGCCGCATCGTTTTCTACCGGGATAATCTCATCTAAGATATCCATACGAAGCACATCCGGTACGAATCCTGCACCGATACCCTGAATCTTATGCGGTCCCGGCTTTCCTCCAGAAAGAACCGGGGAACTTGCAGGCTCTACCGCAACCACCTTGACATCCGGATTTTTCTCTTTCAAGCCAAGTCCGGTTCCTGTTACCGTTCCGCCTGTACCTACAGCCGATACGAAAATGTCGACCTGTCCGTCTGTATCATTCCAGATTTCCTGTGCTGTCGTTGCCTTATGGATGGCTGGATTTGCAGCATTCTCAAACTGCTGTGGAATAAATGCATTTCCATATTCCTCCTTCAGACTCTCTGCCTTGGCGATTGCGCCCTTCATGCCATCGCGTCCAGGTGTCAGGACGATTTCTGCTCCAAGCGCACCTACGATTTTCCGACGTTCCACACTCATCGTATCCGGCATCGTCAGAATCAGATGCAGTCCCTTTGCCGCACATACAAATGCAAGACCGATTCCGGTATTTCCGCTTGTCGGCTCAATGATGACGGTATCCTGATTGATCTTGCCATCCTTGATTCCCTGCTCAATCATTGCATTTGCAACACGATCTTTCACACTTCCAAGTGGATTGAAGTATTCAAGCTTGACAACGATCTTTGCCTTTAATTCCTGCTCCTTCTCATAATTCGTAAGCTCGAGAAGCGGTGTATTTCCAATCAATTCCGTTAACTGTTTTACAATCTTCATAATTCCTGTCTCCTTTTATTTAAAATATTTTCCTACATATCATATTTATTTACTAGGAATAGTATGTATTTGTTGAAAACGATATTACTACTCAATTCCTACAAAGTCAATAGGTTTTTAAAGAAATTTGGAATTTTTTGGAAAAAAATAGACATGCATTTTTACATACATGTCTATTTCCTGACCGCCCTTCGCAATTTCTTCAGATATTCCCGCGTTTTTTTATAGGTAGTTTCCTCTACAGTCTGATTTGAAAATCCCGCAATATTTAAGGTTTCTATCACCTCATCCACATGCGCCTCAAGCTCTGTTTTTTTCTCTCCCGCCGTCATTTGAGTAAGCATATACTGTATCTGATTTTCATAATTTTTACATGTTACAAACTCCTTATGCCGCTTCCCATATTGTTGTACCATCCACCTGTAATACAAAACCAGCTTCTCGTTATAAGGAGCCTTTGCCAACCGGATATAAAATAACATTCCGATTACAAACCGTCTTCCAAACAAAAATACAACCAACAAAGCCGCAATCGCTGCCAAAGCATATACAATGTTTTGCATCAGATTATCCGGAATCGTAAGAGCATTTCCATTCTCTGTGATTGTGTCTGAACCACTTTCATTACCGCCCATAAAATCGGCAAATTCATCCCAGAAATTCGTGACATCTTCTTCCTCATTTGAAGAAGGAGTCACATCCACGGGATACCATCCAACCACCGGGTCATAGACTTCCACCCACGCATGTGCATCCGCATCGGTCACATTCACCTGCACATACGCAGTCTCACCAATCTCCGAATATCCATCATAATAATCAGCATAGTCCGCGTCTTCGACAAGCTCCCCACTTAATATCTGCTCATAGTCAATTGCATAACCTTCCACATATCTTGCCGGGATTCCCATATATCGGAAGATCAGCACGGCTGCACTTGCAAAATACGAACAATAACCCTTTTTATTCTCCGTAAGAAAGTAATTAACAAAATCCTTCTTTTTCGGAGTTTTTCCCGGTCGGATTGTATACGGATAATTATCAGCAAAATATTTCTTCAATGACGCAACCACATTCTCTGTCATTCCAATCGTACCAAGTTCGGTTGCTACCTCCGACACCGCTTCCATATTTTCCTCCGGCACATACAAATCCGCATCCGTGTACGCCTTTGTCTGATAGTCAACAGAAGCACGATTATTGCCGACCCTTGGATAATACGTGATTGTGTATCCATTCCGTATCGATCCCACATCATCGGTATAATATGGCTGATAAACCTGCGGATACACTCCGACACACTGAATTTCCATTGTTGCTTTGGCACTGTCTGCCTCATTTTTCTCATACTGTTCTTTCAGCGACCGTGCCTCTGCATTCATATCCATGCCATCATATTCTTTGATCTCATTCATCGGCGTCCATTCATTTGCATAAGGATTATAACGCACTCCGGTAAATGATTTCAGGTAAATCCGGTTCGATGTATAAGGTGCAAGCTTCACAACCAGATCTGTCTGATTATCCAGATAAACCGTAGATACATCTCCAAGCTTTCCTCCGCCGACACCGCCATTGGTACCGGTTCTATGGTACAACCCCTCAAAGCCATCGACCAACAGTGTTGACATCGCTGCCATCGTTAATTTCTTATATTTGTTGCCGGTATATCCCACATTAAATGTATCCTTCGGGCGGAAGCTGCCTGCCATCGTCGTAACTAGTATCGCCGAAACAACCGCCAGTACACCCGCCTGCAGCATAGCTTTGACATCATAGACATAAGCAACTTCTTTTTTCTTCTTCCCTTGTACACAAAACCGTGCACTGCTCCGTTTCACCGCCACCTGCGGGCTGTAATGCTTTCCTGCTTTAAATATAATTGCCATGGATACACCCGCAAGCATCATAAGCACATATAAAAGATCCGGCTCCATCGTCAGATAAAGCGGAATTACATTCAGAGACATAATAATCACGAACGCCGTCACATACTGCATCCGTCTGGAAATATAGACATTTAATAAGATATCGAGCACGATACCGATAAAGAGTGCAACAAATGTAACTGTCACATACCGGTTTCCGATCTTCTCCTCGTACAGTCTCTGAATATCTACATCAAAATACTGTGCCGCATTATCCACTGTGATATTCACAACTGCATAAAATCCACTATTGATATAATCACGGAATGTAAATACTAAAAATGCGAATGTAACAAACAAAAACAGATACCCGAGATTTTCCACCAGCAGACGATAATATAACATGGCACATCCAAGTGATGTCAGTAAAATCAGAACATGGCAAAGCACGACATGAAACGAAATGTTAAATGCCGTCAGATAAAAACCGATACTTCCCATTGAAAGAAGATAAACAATGAAACCCTTCAACAGCAAAGTAAGTACCCGGTTTTCCTTCTTTTCAAAGAATTCCTCCTGCAGGTACACACCCTCGCACAGTTCCATCGGTTCAATTGTATCTGCACCTTTCTTTTTTGCCATTCCAAAACCTACTCATTTTCCCGCACAACCATCTGTGCGCCCTGTCCATCTGTAAAAACATGCAAATATGCATGCATCTCCGGATGAACCAATGCCATATGATCCGCTGCCTCACTCGGATTCTTATATGTTTTCTCGTAATACATGTGGGTAAACGCCACATCTAATTCTTCCTTATAATCAATTCTCACATCTTCATACTCATAACGGTTTGCGCTCCAATACAAAAGCCGCACCGTTGTCTGCTTCTGTATAAGTTCCAAAATAACCGAATACGTCATCGTCAGAACCGCTGCCAGGTTAACCGGCCGGTCAACAAAAAGCTCCGGTACGATTACAACCTGATGATCCGACATGCTCACGCGGTCCTTTACCATCAGGATATCCCGCTTTGCCGACAACTTCCAGTGAATACTCATCAGCTTATCGCCCGGAATATATTCCCGGACTTCCTGCACATCAGAGAAATCATTCCCCCGCTTCGAGCTTTCCTCGCTCTCCAACATGCCCTGTTCAAGCGCTGTCTTTTCATATGCGATATCTGTCACTGCCCGAGGCAGGATACTAAGCTCTGCGGTCTGCTCCACGTTTTTCTTCAATCGGAAAAATCCCATCAGATCTTTGATATATACACGTGACACGCTGATCTTTAACAATCCCGGATACTTCGCCACAACCGGAAGCGTAAGTGTATATCCTTTTCCCGCATGTATCGGTACCGAAAATACCTGCTGCCCGATTGTCTCCATCAGCGCATTCTCCACATTCACGATCAGCTTCGTATCAAGTGAGACAAAACATGTTGGGTTTTTGACCTGTATCGTAAAATACGCAGTCTCCCCCTGTACCCCATAGGAATCCTGCGCATGATGAATCTCTACCTGTAAATAGCTCCGCAACACCCACACAGACAATGCGGAAAGAACCGGTCCTGCTGCCATCAGCACGAGTACCAGAAAATAAAACTGGCTGTGCAGGAAATAGTAGATCATCGCATTTACAAAGAGCAATATCCCATATCCAATTATCCGAACAATATATTCTGTCAATCCTTATACCCTCGGTGCTGCAACATTTGCGATCACCATGCCGATTGCCTGCTGCATTGTGATTCCCTGTGCTTTTCCACGTGCCGAAAGCTTCACACGATGACCTAACACATCGCGTGCCACATCCTGCACATCCTTCGCACATACATAATCCCTGCCGTTGATCACTGCCATCGCCTTTGCCATGCGCAACAACGCAATCGTACCTCGCGGGCTGGCTCCCATTGTGAAGATCTCCATCGTCCGGGTTGCCTCCACAAGATTTACAATATACTCATAGATATCATCTTTTACATAAAGATTATTTGTCATCGCACGAAGCGCAAGTACCTCTTCCATCGAGATTACTTCCTGCACCTTCGAAAGAGGACTACCTGCATTTCCCTTCAGGATTGCCACTGCATCCGCATGGCTCGGATACCCCATGGACAGACAGACCATAAAACGGTCAAGCTGGGATTCCGGCAGCATCTGCGTACCGGAAGAGCCATATGGATTCTCTGTTGCGATTACGACAAATGGATCTGGCAACGGCCGGGTCACACCATCAACTGTAGCCGTTTTTTCTTCCATAACCTCAAGCAATGCGGACTGTGTCTTCGGCGAGGTTCGGTTAATCTCATCCGCTAAGAACAGATTCGTAAATACCGCACCTTCCCGGTATTCAAACTCCTTGGTGGCAGAGTTATACATAGAAAATCCCAGGATATCACTCGGCAGTACATCCGGCGTAAACTGCACACGCTTATAGTGCATTGACATACTCTTTGCAAATGTTGTGGCAAGTGTTGTCTTACCAACACCCGGGATATCTTCCATCAGAATATGTCCGCCTGCAATCACGGCCGCGAGAACCTTCTTAACAACATCCTCCTTGCCTTTGATCACTTTATTTACTTCCGCCTGCACTTGTTCCAGCTTCTGACTCATCCCGTCCATCTGCACACCTCCCACATCTTTATAACTACAATACCTGAAATTTTCTTCTATTTTTGATTTTCTGATTATTACTTCACAATTCCAAGCTTCTTTGCTTCATCCGATACTGCCTTTGCAACCACCTTTGCCACTCTATCATCAAAAGCCCCCGGAATGATATACTCCGCATTTAATTCCTCATCTGTTACAATTGAAGCAATCGCCTTGGCTGCTGCAATCTTCATCTCCTCAGTGATAGCCTTTGCTTTCGCATCCAGTGCTCCACGGAAGATTCCAGGGAATACAAGCACGTTGTTAATCTGGTTTGGATAATCGGAACGTCCTGTTGCCATCACACGCACGCCGCCCTTCTTTGCTTCCTCCGGCATAATTTCAGGTGTTGGATTTGCCATTGCAAATACAATTGGATCTTTTGCCATAGATGCAACCATCTCCGAAGTTACAATGTTCGGTGCGGATACACCGATAAATACATCCTTCCCCTTCATGATCTCAGCAAGTGCCCCTGTCTGCTTGTCCTTGTTTGTCACCTCTGCCATTGCTGCCTGTGCCGGATTCATCCAATTTTCACCCGGACAGAGTGCTCCGTTTTTATCGACCAGTACTACATTACCGATACCGAGCGCAAGCAACAGCCTGCAGATAGAGATACCGGCAGATCCCGCCCCATTGATTACGACATTTGCCTGATCAAATGGCTTTCCAACCAGCTTCAACGCATTAATCAGACCTGCTGATACGACGATTGCTGTACCATGCTGATCATCATGAAATACCGGAATATCCAACTCTTCCTTCAAACGTCTCTCAATTTCAAAGCAACGCGGAGCAGAGATGTCTTCCAGATTGATACCGCCAAATACAGGTGCAATCCGCTTCACTGTTTCCACAATCTCATCAACATCCTTCGTATCCAGACAAATCGGAAATGCATCCACACCTGCAAATCGCTTGAACAAAACAGATTTTCCTTCCATAACCGGAATTGCCGCCTCGGGTCCAATATCGCCAAGTCCAAGCACAGCTGTACCATCGGATACAACAGCGACTGTGTTTGCCTTGCAGGTATATTTGTATACATCTGCCGGATTCGCATGAATCTTGCGGCATGGTTCCGCAACACCCGGTGTATAAGCAGTACTTAAGTCATCGCGGTCATTGATTGCAACCTTGGAGACAACCTCCAGTTTACCATGATTTTCCTCATGCATCTTCAAGCTCATCTGATTATAGTCCATTCTTCATTTTCCTCTGCTTTCTTATAACTTTTATTTTTCAGGCACCTGTCTATTTAGTTCATCTTCACATGATCTATCTCATCATTGCAATTTTTGATTGACTCTTTCGCCGCATCAATCTTCTCTACGAGCGGTAAAAACTCCGGATCCATCTGAGCACCTTCTTTGACCTTATTATAAAAGATCTCACCGATTGCCTCATATGTCTCTTTAATCGTTGCCTTTTCCTTGCTGATCTTCGCCTTCAGTTTCGTAACCTCCACTGCATCACCAGCTTCACTCTTCACTGTTTTTACAAAATCCTTAAATGCCATCTTCATACCCTCCTACACTTTATCTATTTTATTAACAGGTACTGCCTGTCTTTTTATACAACTTTAAGCCATACATCTGTCCGAACAGATTCACTACTGCACAAACAAGATTTGCGATCAACACGTACAGATAGATTGTATAAAGCCCCACCTGCTTATGCAATTCCACTCTGGAAAACATATTCGAGATATCCCCTGTTTTTGCATGTCCGACCAGATACAACACCAATGTGGCAACTGCCAATACAGTCATCGCTGCCGATATCGGGAAGAGTGGCTTCTTCTTCGGATTGATCGCCGTTACAGTGCCAACCAAAGACAATACAACCTGTACCGCCATCAACAGTCCCATCACATACAGGAAAATACGGATTGACGGACTGAAATCTGCTGCAACCAGATTATCACTCAAAAGAACGATATCCGTCTTTGTTTCATCATACAGCGTCTGCAAAATATAATAAAATCCTCTTGACGCTACAAGCATTGCCACCACCGCCGAAGCAGCTGCCATGATTGTCGTAATCATCGACATACCGGAATAAAAATTCATCTTTACATCTGCCGAAGGATCCGGCTGTGAATTTTTAATCACAGGGGCCTCTTCTGTCTTTTTATTCTCTTCCACAGATTTCTTTGTCTGCACCTGTGCCTGTCGCTGTTCTCTTTTTTCCTGTTGTCTTTCCTTTTTGCTCTTACTCATCTTCTCCATCTCCTCCATGTAAGAAAATCCTATTTTGAAACACCTATATCATATCAAATAAACTAAGCTGGGTACCAATCGTCTTATTCTTATACTCTCTTGTGAATCGAAGAAGTTCTTCCTTATCATATTGGATACCATGTGCCTCACATGTCTCACGGATATATGTCATGATTGCAGCATAATTTTCCGTCTTCAATGTCTTCTCGTCTCCATACACCTCTTCATAACGGTCATAAATATCCGGAAACTTCTTGTATAACTGCTGATAAAACCGTTCCCGGTTGCCCTCCCGCAATACCGGACACATCTTATCTGTCAATATACCATATACATTTGCCTGCTCACAATAAGAAAGCAGTTCCTGTATATTCTCCAGGCTGTCATTGATGAACGGAAGGATTGGTGCCAGTCTTACAATAACCGTTATGCCACGCGCTGTAAGCTTCTTCATCAGCATGAGACGTTCTGATGGAAGCGATGTGTCTGCCTCCATTTGTTTCGCCAACGCATCATCAGAAGTACTTAGACGGACAATCACAATACATTTTGTTTTACGATTGATCTTATCCAGGATATCTATATCCCGAAGCGCCAGCGTCGAATGTGTATATAATACCAATCCAAAATCAAATCGTTCAATCTGATTCAGGCATCGCCGCACCAACTGTAATTCTTCTTCGAGCGGTATATACGGTTCCGATGAAGCACCTATCTGTATCATACTTTTCGTCCGTTTTTTCTTTAACGCATACTCCAGCATATCCACTGCATGCGCTTTCACCTCAATATCATCAAACTCATGGTCCATCCTGTGACAGGTACTCCGTGCATCGCAAAACACACAGGAGTAACTGCATCCCCGATATACATTCAAACCATTTTGCGGAGATAAAATTGCCTTTACTTCCTTGTAGTGCATAACTTATCCTCTGTCTTTCCCTAGATAAAGTCGAAGCTGACCTGCTCATATTCCAGATCCTGATAAACAAGCTCCTCCTGCTCGACTTTGCTCGTATAATCGACAACCACGGTCAACTGCTTTCCACCCGCCATCTGTTGTCCTAAAATATAATTGACATCAAACCGTCCGGTAATCGCCGGTGTCGCGCCACGTGCCGGCACAATCAACTGCACATGATTTGCTGCAAGCAATGCGAAGATCGGCTCCCAGATATACACATCCTTCGCCGCACCAAACGGATTATCAATAAAGATTGTCTTTGTTCCCGTATCCTCATTTCCAGTCCGGTACATGCCGGAAATATAATTAATGATTGATATCAAAAACTGTATATAAATACCCTGTGACTGTCCGGTACTGCCAACCGCTTCCTCATACTTTAAATACCGGCTCTGTTCCCGTATGCGTTCACGCTTATACAGACTCAGTCTAATCGCATTCATATCCGTCACAATCACGCTAAACAATTTCTTCAGTGTCAGACTGCCTCGAATGAATTTCATGCGATCCCGATCCTGTTCATAATCATCTGCCTGCGCCACAATGCGGTCAATATAATCCGACATTCTCTGCTTTAAGAATTCATCTTTCACATATGGAACCTGCAGGCCCACCATCTGGATTGCCTCATCATCCATAATAATTCTGGAAAGCTTTGGCAATTTATCCAACTCCGTCCGGACATCCAGACAACGCTGCAAGCACTGTTCCTCGAAGTTTGCCTTCAGACTCTCCATGTCAGTCAGGCTCTTCTCCACTCGATCCCTCTCCAGATGCACATAGCCAACCATAGACTCCAGATTGTCAACCAAAGTCTTTGCCTCTGCATAATCCTCTGGGATCCGTACGTCATCCCGGATAGTCCCTGCCAATTCATAGGCATGCATCTCATCAAACGCCTGTGCGGTATTTCCTTTGAACTTAAGCAATTCATTCTTTGCACGATCAAGTTGTTTGCATGTCCGGTCAAAATTCATAAGCTGCGATTCAAACATTTCCCGCAGTTTTTCTTTTTCTTCTCTCATTGGCTGTGCATGTTCCAGATTGATTTCGTGTGTTGTTACAATCCGCTTAACGTCTTTGTACAAATCCATCATATATCGCTGATTTTTCTCATATACACGATATTCCTCATCACACGCTTTTGCCTCCGCTTCCAGGCGGCTAAGCAATGTCTGTCCGCTTTCCAGACTCGCGATAATCTCAGATTCGCTTTCCTCCACTTCCTCGTAAGAACCATATCCATTTTGTATGTTCTCGATTGCATACTGAATACTTCCATCGAGCTTATCTGCTTTGGATCTGATTTCTGCAAGCTGACGCTCCTGCGTCTTTAACTGTTCTCGGGTCTGTGCAATATTATCACGGCAAGCCGTCATTACCTGATCATCCGACCGATATAGCAGATTCCGGCTCTCCAAATCTGCCAGTTCTGCAAAATCAACACCACGGCTTGCAATATTTTTCTTTGATTTCTCCATTGAAGCAAGCAGGGTCGCAATTACAAGCTGCTTATCTTCCATCGCATGTATGTCTCCACGGTTCTCATCCACCATTGTGCGGAATCGCGCACGCAGATCTTCATCTGATATGGTCAGAACATCATATTCCTGTTCCATATCATAATATGCATCATAGTTTTCTTTCCACTCCCGATTGAGCAATTCCAGTTTATCCTGCATAGAACGAATCTTTGCTTCTGCCTCTTCTGTATAAAGCCGGCTGTCCCCGCCTTGTTCCAGAAACATATTTTTCTGTTCTTCCATGCGTTCTAATTCTTTCTGTGCCTGTGCCTGCCGCTGCTCTTGTTTTGCAATTACCGCAGTCAGTTGTTCAACCGTATATAAACGATTGACATCCTCCAGACAGGATTCATATTCTTCCTTATAACCAGCCTGTTTTTCTTTTGACTCTGCAATCTTCTTGTGAATCATTTCGAGTGCATCCATACAGACCGTCAGTTGCTGTTCTGTTTCCGCTGCCTGTTTTCTTGCATCTGCAAGTCTTTTCCCTGCCTGTAACAGATCCCGGTCAGACAGCCGAATCAGGAATGCCTGGTCATCACGGTACGCGGAAAGCATCTCCTCCTGCATCGCAAGCTGATCCCCTATCTCTTTCTCCCGCTGCCGTTCTTTTGCTACAAGCTCACTAATTGTCTCTGCATCCAGCAGATATTCCGGTGTTGCCGATACTGCAAATACATTATCGCCCAAATGCATTGCCATATCTTCCATATGATCCCGGTCATAGATATACACCGGTACTGATCCGGTATCAATCATGCGGATATTCGGATCTTCTTCCAGCGTATCGTAATCTTCAGTCACAATTCCATAAACTAGCTGTGGGTTTGCCGAGAGAACCGCTGCCTGTTTTTCTGCCGGAAGCGCAGATACGTAATCCATACCGTACATTGCCGCAATTCCATGCCGTGTCTCTATATAATCCAGCACCTTTTTTGCTGCATCGGATACACCAATCAATCGTCCCTCTGCGAGACGATCCGCGTTTTTGGAGCAGTCCACGCCCTGTTTTTTCAAGTCTTCTATTTTTAATACCGCATCCCGGATACGATCTGTAAGCACATCCATCAATGCTTCCATCTCAACAGCTCCATAGATTGTCTGGATCTTGTGAAGCTTTTCTTCGGCCTCCTGATATGCCTGTTCCTTCGTAATCAGCTCTCCCAGAATCTTTTCATTTTCTGTCTGTCTGGATCGAAGCTGTATCAACTGTTCCTTCTGTGTTTCCTCTTCTGCCAGACACTGTGCAACAACAGCCTCTTCCTTCGACTGTTTTTCCTGCAGTTCCTGCAACAGCTGTTTCGATTCCAGCAATTGTTCCTTCGCGTCCGTAAAACGGATTTCATTCATCTGCATCCGAATCTCAGAAAGCTGTTCCGACAACTGTTTGATTTCCTCATCCGCTTCCTGCTTACTATGCTCCCAGACTGCCGTTTCTACCTGCATCTGTGCAAGCATTTTCTCATTGTACTGTTTCTTCGCCAGATTTCGATTTCTCTCATCCGTCAATTGTTCAATCTGATTGCGCAAATTCGTCATCTGCACATCCATGCGCATCTTTATATTATAGGCATATGTATATAACAGCGTCTCATCAAAAGAAGAAGCATTCATCTGCGCCTTCACCCACGCATCCAGTTCATCCTTTTTTCTACGCTCCTCTACATACTCCAGATATTCATTCATGCTCTCTTTTTTTGCAAGATCCGCATGTTCTTCATCCAGACGTTTCTTCTGCAGATCCATCTGCTTTTCTGCCTGTTTTATCTGTCCAAGCAGCTGTTCCAGATGCCGCTTATCCCTAGATACCTTCAGGCATTCCATCCGTTTTCTCTGCGCATCCTTTGCTGCCCGTTTTTCGGTTCGTTTTTGATCCAGTTTCTCCAGCGCATCCTCATCATTTCTTACAAATTCTTCCCCAGTCACACAGATATCCGCGAGAAGCTGCTCCATAGATGTCTGTTCCTGATACAGTCCCATAAAAGACGCTACTTTATCGCGCAGTACCTCCATCAGCTCCGCCTGATGATCATAGCTTGCAATATCCTTTTTCTTTCTTGCAAGTACCGTCAATTGCTCTTTGATATCCATGAGCATTTTCGCCATCGTATCAGAATCTTCTCCATCCCGCATCGTCTTAACCGCATACGCTTTCTCGATAATGCCCTCGATCAGCAGATCTTCTACGACCTTACGTGTCGTCTTATAATTTGTCTCAAAATAGGTACGGACATGTCCCTCTGTCTTGTTAATGCCCCGGATAATCTCCCACTGACTCTCATGCAGGCCATAATGACTGATAAATCTCTGATATTCACCCTTCCGGTCAAAAATCCGAACTTTCAAAGACATATCCCGATGTTCCAGCTCCTTCAGATAATTCCGGAGTCCCTGAAAGGTAATACGCTCTTTATCTCTGGATAACGGAAGGTTGATAATATCGTTCTTATTGTATTCCCGGTAGAAAATACAATAATTAAAATACTCAATTGCCGCAACATCTTTCTTTGCAGCCTCACCTTCCACTTCCTTTGCTTTGCGTGCGCAAAATCCCGTTGTCATATAACGATAACCTTCCGCTCGATCCTGCTCATCCAATTTCCATTCCACAAGCGAATGAATCGTTGTGTTACCATTTCCTGTACGAAACAGTTTTTCGATTGGCTGTTTCTCATCCAATGTACAGTTTGGAATCATATTCTGCATCAGCAGAAGCATCAACACACTTTTTCCGCCACCGTTTGCAAGATCATACAATGTGTTTTTTCCATACATACGCATCGTGAAATCATCATAATACTGTGTTCCAAAATTATATTTTACATTATTCACCCGGATACGGTTGATACTAGGCATTGGCTTCTCCTCCCAGTACTTTATAGATTTTCCCTTTGTACTCTTCGAAATAATTCTCTACGATTGCATGAAACCGATCAGTTGGATAATACCGATCTTCCACTGTAATAAACAATTTCTGTTCCTGCAGAAAATTAAAGGTCAGCTTGACATATCCCGTCCGTGATGCCCGGCTGGCACGGTTTTTATCCTTCTCATCCGATGTCACAAGCGGAAGCTCATCCCACAAAAGTGCCAGTGATTTAAAACTGTCCGCTTCCACATCACTCATCGAATATACCGATAAATCTTTGGTGATAGAAGCAAGATACGTTGTTACCTGCTCCAGAATATCTTCCAGTCGCACATATTCCTTCACCTGATATGATGCCGAATCCTGATAAAAAAGCAGCAGAAAATTATACATGATAAAATAAACCATATACATTTCCCGATTCAGACGCAGTCCAAGCGCCCGTTTCATATCATCGTTTGTATACCCGAATATCCGGTTTCCTTCTCCTGCCGTCAAATAAATTGCATCCTGATACTCATAGAGGTTCAGATTTAACTTCTTCATCATCTGTGTCACAATATCATACACAGCAGCATTTGCATAAAACTCTTCATACATGTCCCGTGTATCCGGATTGTTCCGTGAGATTTCCTGCCCGGTAATCAACGCGGCATACACGTCCAATGCTTTTTCCAGATTTCTCTGTTCCATTACTCTGCTGCCTCCCTTTCAAAATTCATATCCGTTACCACAAATGTTTCAACTGCCTCTGCTTCCTTTATTTGTGGTTTTAACTCTACCTGTTCTGTTCCAAATGTGATTGCAAATCGAACATCCCGGATCTTTGTTTTTTCTTCTTCTGTCAGGTGTTCAACAACCATCTCTTCCAGCATCGTTTCCTGTTTTTCCAGCATAGATGCCACATCATAGACTTTCTTTCCGGACAGATGGACCAGAAATGCATAATAATCACGGTTCGTATAGATTTCCTCCCCAAATTTGATCTCCAAAATTCCGTTATATTCCTTTAACGTCACACAATTCCATTTTTTCAACTGATCACATAACTCATAAAAAAGCCGTGCAAAATTCTGTCCGATCTTCTGTTCCAAAATTTCATCTTCATATTTGAAATTCGGAGTCAGCTCCCGTTTTTCAATCTTTTCTGTCTCCTGCTTATCATCGCTCCGCAATGTCAGAATATTATCAATGTTACGCATTGTGAAATATTTATCTGTGTGCGGTGCAAAAAGCGGCTCGAGTACATGTGCAAGCATATCCGGCTTATCCTGCTTCATAATCGTATTTAATGCCTGTTTAAAATCAAATACAGGTCTTAGCTTCCGTAATTTGGCACGGTGAATAATCTGATCCGACAACTGCGATAACTCCGTTGTTTCACCGATTAACCGGCTATGATTGTAAATCGTCTTTTTCAGTTCCGTCTCCAACTGGCTGATCTCCGCGAGTGCTTTCGAATGTAATGACGGTGCACCTCCATCGGTATCCCGTTCAAACTCTGCCTTTTCAATTGCTTTGTCCACCAGAGCTTTATTCTTCACAAATAATTTTTGTTCTTCCGAAAACCATTTTGCAGTTGTATCCATAAAATGCTCGTACGCCTTCGCACCTTCAAACACATCAACACCCAACAGTTTTACGACCTGCTCCTTCTGTTCGATCAGAGATATCACCTGACTGTTGATCCGGCGCACAACATCAATCCCACCCTTAAAGTTGTTCGCATTGATCATCTTCTCCAGCAACAACTGTGATACGTTTATTTTGCTCTCGTCTTTGATTTCCTTAGTATCCAGATAAAACTCGATTCCTTCCGGTGTGATTGTATAAAAAACTGTTCCCTGTGTGATATGACTGTCAATCAGCTTCACACGCGCCACCTTATTCTCTCGCGCTTCCGGATCATAAAAACGGAACTCAAACGCACGTCCATCATTTTTAATCTTATCAAATATATAGGATATCAGCTCGCGTAATTCTGCTGCCTCCTCTTCTAATTTGAAATCCCGTATCAAAAGTTCCCGCAAAAATGTCTCATACTCTTCATATGTAACATCTTTCTCGTGGAAATTATTCTCATTGATAAAAAAACGCAAGGTTGCCATCGTAATATATCCCATATCCAGAAACGCATATTTTCCTTCCTTGTACTGCGTAAAGGTCGTTTCGTTCAACACAAAAAAAGGATAGTATTTTTTCAGATTCTGCATCCGGGCGCTGTGCTCTGCAATTATATCATTGATCATTACGTGTTTAAGTGCCATGCCTGTGTTCCTTTTGTGACTTCTTTTCATTCTCGTTCGACAGTAGTTTACATAAAAGGGCATACTGTCACATAATTATAATAATTATAATACAAGCAAACAAAGGAAACAAGAGAAATAAAAAAGAAAACCGTTGAAAAAACAGTAAAAAAGTCGCCCTACAAATGTAGGACGACCTGCATCTAGTTTTGTAATGAAGTTACTAATTAAGCCTTTCCAACAGATCCGAAAAGTTCCATCTTCTCTTTTACTGTTGCCTTGATAGCTTCTGCACCCGGTGCAAGGAGCTTACGTGGATCAAATCCCTTACCTTCAAGATCCTTACCAGCTTCAATGTACTTTCTTGTAGCTTCCTGGAATGAAAGCTGACACTCTGTATTTACATTGATCTTAGATACACCAAGTGTAATTGCCTTCTTGATCATATCAGCAGGAATGCCTGTACCACCGTGAAGTACCAATGGCATAACACCTGTCTTCTGCTGGATTGCATCCAATGTCTCGAAAGAAAGTCCCTTCCAATTTGCTGGATACTTACCATGAATATTACCAATACCTGCAGCAAGCATATCTACGCCAAGGTCTGCGATTGTCTTACATTCCTCAGGATCTGCACACTCACCCATACCTACAACGCCGTCTTCTTCTCCACCGATTGAACCAACTTCACACTCGATAGAAAGACCAAGCTGATGTGCTACATTTACAAGTTCTGTAGACTTTGCAAGGTTCTCTTCGAATGGATAGTGAGAACCATCAAACATGATAGATGTGAAGCCTGCCTTGATACACTTATAACATCCTTCGTATGTTCCATGATCCAAATGCAGTGCTACCGGAACCGTGATTCCAAGTTCCTCGTCCATAGCCTTAACCATAGCTGCAACTGTCTTGAATCCTGTCATATACTTTCCGGCACCCTCAGATACACCAAGGATAACAGGGGAGTTTAATTCCTGTGCTGTTAAAAGAATTGACTTTGTCCACTCAAGGTTATTAATGTTGAACTGACCAACTGCATAATGACCAGCCTTAGCCTTTTTCAACATTTCTGTAGCTGAAACTAACATTTGTAATTCCTCCATTTTCTTTATTTTATCCTAGATAAGCACATTATACTATACTATCTCAAAAAATAAAAGACTATTGCTTACAATAATCCAAAAATTTCTCTTTAATCTCTTCACGCTCTTTTCCAAGCACCAGGGCAAGCTCGCTGTACAAACCATCTTCCGCCAGCTTCATATACCTCTCATCTGTGACAGTTACTTTCTTTCCATGTGCCTCACGTTCTTGTTTTCGAATCAGCAAAGCCTTGATTACCTGAACACACTGTCTGAGATCACAGCTTTTCATAGCCTTTTTATAACTGTCATCCCGCATTCTCTCACTTTCCACTTGCAGCGGTTCGATTCCTTTCACTTCTTTCATCAAAGCATCCGCCTCCTCGGCAGAAATGACACTTCGCAGTACCACCCGGCTGTTGTCTGTCGGGCAGAACAAACGGCTGTCTCTTGTCTTTTCCGGCACTAACACATAATACAATTTGTCTGCATCAATTCCTGCTATATCCGGATGTGTAATTTCCTCCACCCGGCATATGCCATTACTTCCATATACGATATAATCTCCTACATGAAACACTCTCTCGCCTCCATTTTTCCTGTTCAAACCCATTGAAATCTCTTGTAATAATGATACCACGTTTTCCCGTCCACAGTAAGTCGGTTTTTCTGAATCTCCGGATTTTCAGCACTTTTGCAAATATGCTTTACAATTTTTTTGTGTTTTTTCACAATGAAATGATACATTTTTTACAAAATCCGAAAAACATGTTGAATTTTCAATTAAAATGTCGATAATGAAATTATAAGTGATTTGATCGGTTTCAATGCGCAAGGGGGAATTTCTTTGAGAAAAAACATTGGATTACTAATTGATGATTTGAATACTGAATATACATCTGCGGCGGTGAAAGGTGCTGAATTGGGGGCACGTGCCATTGATGCCAATATGTATATATTTCCTGGTATGTATCTTGATAATACACAGTTTTTTGACAGGCATCTGCAGTATGAATATCAGTACAACACCTTGTTTCAATTTGCAAATGATAATCATCTGGATATTCTCTATATTATGATGGGAATGATTGGTTGTCGTATAAATCTGGAAGCACGTCGGAAATTTCTTGCTCAGTTTCTTGGAATTCCTGTTGTGATTCTCTACACAGACATGCCGGGATATCCTTCTATTATCTTTGATAATCAGGGAGCATTTATGCACGGTATTCGTCACCTGATTGTCGATCATGGTGCAAAAAAAATCGGTTTTGTAAGCGGACCGAAAACAAACATCGATGCCATGGAACGTTTGAGCGCATATCGGAAAGTTCTGGAAGAGCAGAACATTCCATACAATGAAAATTATGTTGTGTATGGCAATTTCGAAGAAAACAGTGATAAATTAATTGGAGCATTTGTCTCTACACATCCGGAATTAGATGCTATTATCTTTGCGAATGATGAGATGGCAAAAGGCGGATACCATGTATTTAACAAGCTTGGAATCAAAGTTGGGAAAGATCTTCTGGCTATTAGCTTCGACAATGCTCCGTTTGCATCTACGTTGAATCCGCCACTTACGACCATTGAAGCAAATGCGGCAGAATTATCGTATACGGCAATCGTCCGCATGAACGATTTCCTAGATGACACATCCGTACAGCGTACACAGCGTGTTGCAACACACTATATTCATCGTTGTTCCTGCGGCTGTGCGAATTATGACTATGACTCTCTTGCTTCAAAGCTCTGTCTGATTGATCTCCTCGATGAAGAAAAAAGACCGGATGTGTTGCGGCATGTCATGAATTACCTGTTCAACACATATACCGGGACTGACATTATTCTTCAATTAAAGGATGATTTGTCTGTATTCTTCCGTCTGGTCTGTGATTTAACACATTCGGATAATATTGCGGCAGACCGTCTCGACGTAAAAACAATATTTACACAGATTGTAGAACAGCCGATCTTCTCTTATACTTCGGTTGAGTTTTTTGTTAATCTGCTGTTTTCTCTACAATTTGTACTGGAGCGGCAGATTGCGGATCCGGAGAAACGGATTGCCTTTGTTGATGTATTTTCATCGATGTTCCAGCATCTTTCTATCTCCAACTTCCGTACCTACCAGAAGCAATACAGCAGTATGTCACAGATTACACATTTGGTAGATGAGATCAGTGCGAACCTGTCACAGTCGAAATTAATGGAGCTTCCATTTGAATCGATCCTGAAAAATATGAGTTCCATCGGAGTCCATGCATCCTTCCTGTACACATATAAACATCCAATCAATCATCCACGTGATACAGTCTTCCGCAAACCGGATTCCTTACTGTTACGTGCATATACAATTGAGAATCAGTCATTTGGTGTACCAAAGAGTGAACAGCTTGTAACGGTCAACAGCATATTTAATAACACAAAGCTAAGACAGGATAAGCGAAGAACTTACATTCTGGCACCGCTCTTCTCCCAGGAACAGTTGCTTGGCCTGATTGTATGCGATACGGATATCGAATATTTTAATATGATTCCATCTCTTGGCATCCATATTTCGGCAGCTTTAAAGACATTGCTCCTGTTAGAACAGCAACAGGAAATCAGTGCACATCTGCAGCAGAACCTAGATCAGATGTCCAAGCATAACCTGATCTTAAAAGAGATATCGAAAACAGATCAATTAACCGGTTTATACAACCGCTGGGGTTTCCTGGATTATGTAAAAACCATTACAGAGAATCCAATGAACAAAAACCGTGAGATTCTTGTGCTTTACGCAGATATGGATAATCTGAAAATGATCAACGATAAATACGGACATGATGAGGGGGATTTTGCACTTCGTGAAATCGGTTCCATCTTAAAGGAAGCTTTCCGTAACACCGATGTTATCTCCCGTTTTGGTGGTGATGAATTTGTTGCATTTGCCCTACTCGGCATACCGAATTATGAAAAGATCATGAAGCATCGTATTTCTGAGATTACAGAGCGTCATAACCAGATGGTTCAGAAACCATATCGGATAGAGATGAGTATTGGTATATGTGAAGTAACCTGCTCCAAAGATCTTGACATTGAGAAGGTCCTGGAACAGGCAGATAAAAAACTTTACATTGAAAAGAAAGCAAAAAAGGAAAAGAGAAAGTAGCAAATCCGCTACTTTCTCTTTTGACTTATTCTACGAATCCGCGAAAACCTTTTTCTACTGTGCGCCGTGGAATCATAACCATATGACCACAAGTTCTGCATTTCAATCGAAAGTCCATGCCTACTCGTTGAATCTCCCATGTATTACCCCCACACGGATGTGGTTTTTTCATTTGAATACACTGTCCTATCTGAAAATCCATAGCCTTAACCTCTTTCCTATGTTAGATTCAATCATTCACATTTACAGCATCGTACCCGGTTTCCCATATACAGGAAACATTATTGCAAAATCATCTGCACCATCTCTTTTGCATCGGCTGCAACATATCTACAGGCACAGGCATCAAACTCTTCCTTACTTCCATATCCAAACAACACGCCGATCGTATCAATCCCAAATTCTCTGGCACCAAGCACATCAAATTTTCGGTCACCAACCATAATAATATCATCAACCGCTGGCTTTATCTGATTTGCTGCAATACTTGTAATCAGATATTCAATCACCGCCGCCTTCGTGTCTCTTGCCTTATCAAAGGTACTCCCTGCAATAATATCAAAATATCCATCCAACTTCAGATCTTCCAAAATCTGCTTTGCATAAAGCTCCGGCTTTGATGTTGCCACATAGAGATGACACCCATGTTTCCGTAATGTCCAAAACGCCTGTTCCATCCCTGGCATAATGTCATTTTGATAAATTCCCTTCGTACTATAATATTCACGGTAATAAAGAATTGCCTGTTCGGTATCTTCCTCTGACAGCCCGTGATAGTCCCGGAAAGAATCGCGAAGCGGAGGGCCTATATATGGATACAGGGTGGTACGATCTTCAACTGTAATACCAAACCTTGAAAGCGCATACAATACCCCGTTGATAATGCCCTCTTCCGGCTCCGTTATCGTTCCATCCAAATCAAAAAACACATACTTATACATTTTAGTTCTTCAGATACAGAATGATACTCTTTCGTGTGATAATTCCGATAAAACAATCCCGGTCATCTACCACACAAAGGAAATTCCGATCCAAAATCCTTTCCATAATCTCATCTTTTTCCACAGTATTTAATACCTTAGCGCCCTCATCCTTATTAACGATATCAGCTACCTTATACTTGTCAAGATTCTCCCGTCCATACTCCATGACCGCACGAAGAAAATCTCCTTCGCTGGCAATTCCGACATAATGTCCCTGATCGTCCACAACCGGAATCGCAGTATACGTTGTACCAAGCAAAAACGCAACCGCCTGATTCAAAGGATCATTTGCATTCAGATACGTTAATGTATGCTTCGGAATCAATATACTAAAAATATTCATACGTAACCTCCTGGCTCAAAATAAGCTGCCGATTGGTCCAAACCAGCAGCCTATACATAAGTCTTAATTTGCTTACAGTTGCTCTGCCATCTCCAGAAGCAGTCTCTCTGTCTTCTTCCATCCAAGACACGGATCTGTGATAGACTTACCATAGCATCCACCACCGATTGGCTGGTTTCCATCCTCGATATAGCTCTCTACCATAACACCCTTAACCAAATGTTTAACTTCATCACTGTGTCTTCTGCTGTGCAGAATCTCATTCACGATACGAGGCTGCTCATCCCACTTCTTACCGGAGTTATTGTGATTTGCATCCACGATACATGCAGGATTTACAAGCTTGTACTTGCCATATGCCTCAGCAAGGTACTTCAGATCCTCATAATGATAATTTGGAATCGAACGTCCGCTCTTGCTCAAAGATCCACGCAGGATACAATGTGCCAATGGATTTCCATCTGTCTTTGCCTCATAACCGGAAAACAGGAATGTATGTTTTGCCTGTGCAGCGACACAGGAATTGAGCATGACTGCGAAATCACCGCTTGTTGGATTCTTCATTCCAACCGGAACGTCAATACCGCTTGATGTCAGACGATGTGCCTGGTTCTCCACACTTCTTGCACCGATTGCCACATAAGATAAAATATCCTCGAGATATGGCCAGTTATCTGTGTACAGCATCTCATCTGCCGCAGTCAGTCCTGTCTCACGGATTGCCTTGATGTGCATCTTACGAATGGCCTTTACTCCCTCGATGAAATCCGGCTTATCCTCCGGGTTCGGCTGATGCAGCATGCCCTTATATCCGGAACCGTTTGTACGCGGTTTATTCGTATAGATTCTTGGAATTACAAAAACCTTATCTTTGATCTTCTCAGCAACGGCTGCCAGCCTGCACAGATAATCAAGCACGGAATTCTCATAATCCGCAGAGCAAGGGCCAATAATTGCAATAAACTTATCGGACTCACCGGTAAATATCTTTTTAATCTCGGCATCTCTTTTTGCCTTGATCTCCTGTAACTCTTTATCCATCGGATGCGCTGCGCGAATCTCTTCCGGCGTTGGAACCGCCTTTACCATATGTAAACCCATTTCTTTTTCCTCCAAATATTACTTATGCGTCTTTGTCAATATTCGCAAATACATATCCAAGCTGTTTTTTGAATACACAGTCTGACTTGCACATACAGACACAATTTATATTATAACATACCTACTCGATAGACTTCAATGATTCCGCCATATCTATTTTATCAATTTTCCGGCGCATCACCAGATCCACAATAATCAGGAATGCCAGTACAATCAGAACGCTATACAGATAACTGATATTCATGATTCTCGTTGCAAATGCCACCATATCGACCTGAATCTGGGACATAACAAACCGATGTAACAAACAGCCGAGCGGTAGTCCGACAACGATTCCCATCAGTGTCAGTACGAGATTCTCCCGGAAAACATACGATCCTGTCTCTCCCGGATAAAAGCCAAGTACCTTGATGGTTGCGATTTCCCGCACACGCTCCGTAATATTGATATTGCTTAAGTTGAATAACACGATAAATGCAAGAGCGCCCGCACTGCCGATAACAAGTCCGACAACCGCATCCATCATCTTCATCATATTCTCCACACGGTCTTTGATGTCTGCTACAACCGAGACACTCATCACCGGGGAAAGAGCAGATAATTTTCCTCCTGCCTCATAGGCGGTACTGTCCGTATCGACATGTACATACATAGTGTTCGGATCACAGGTCTTGTCAAAATACTGCTCGTAGCATTCCGGTGTGATATATGCGTAGTGCCATACATAGTTTTCGAAGATTCCCGATACCGTAAGCGTCACATCTCCCGCATCCGTATCATGCAGGGTAATCGGATCGCCAACCGTCACATCTGCAATCTCCGCAATTTTCTTTGACAACATCACCTCACCGTTTCCCGGATAAGAGCCATTCTTTGTTGTCATATCAAACTTCACAAAGCCATCTAAATCTTCCGGTTCTGCAGCAATCAGATACACTGTTTTAATTGCGGAAGCTGCATGATATTCTACCGTGCTTTTGAAGATTGCCGTAGATGATTCAAAGCCATCGCCGACAGCATCTTCCACCTCCTGCTGTATATCCTTGTTATATGTGCCTTTCAAGGTTACTTCCATATCGTAAGTATCGATATCTCCATACTGGAATTCTGCCAGATTCGATACCGAATCCTTCACTCCGAGCCCTGTCAGAACAAGCGCCGTACATCCGGCAATACCAAGCAACATCATAAACATACGCTTCTTAAAACGAAATACATTTCGTGCTGTTACCTTATGTAAGAATTTCATCGGCTTCCAGATAAATGGAATCCGCTCGAGTAAGATACGTTTCCCTGCTGCCGGAGCCTTCGGCCGGATCAGCTCTGCCGGCATACACCGAAGCTCATTGATGCAGGCAAGGAACGCCGTTCCCATTGAGCAAAACAGCGATACAATCAGGCAGATTACAAAAAGTCCCGGTGAAAAATAAAATTCGATACCTGTTCCGAAGTCATACAACATCTTATACGCCTCAGATATTACATACGGGAACAGATAGCTTCCTCCGAAAAAACCAATCACGCATCCAAGAAATGCTGAACTTCCGGAATAAATCAGATACTTCGCCATGATGCTTCCATTTGTATAGCCAAGTGCCCGGTACGTTCCGATCTGTCCACGCTCATCATCTACCATACGTGTCATCGTTGTCGAACAGACAAGTGCCGCAATCAGGAAGAAAAAGATTGGGAATACCTTTGCCACGCCATCGACGATGTTCGTATCATTGTCATAGCACATATACCCGACATTAGTTGAACGATCCAGCACGTAAGTCTTTACTTCACCAAATGCTTCCTTCGCCGCCTGTTCTCCATATTCCTGTACGAGCGCATCCTGTTGTTCCTGTGTAAGCGGCTGTAACTGTTCCATCTGGGCTATCTGCTCCTGCGTGAGCGTATCAATCTGTGCATCCTGCATCATCGCCTGTAATTCTTGCTGCTGTTTTTCAACCGCGTCCTCCACAAGTTTCCTGCCCAACTCTGTCACAAGCCGGTCATACCGATTATCCGTAACCTCCTGCAATGCTGTTTCCATATCCGGGGTGACGTCGTCGATAAAATCATCATATGCATCCGTGTAAATATCATAAGAATCCTGACTTTTCACATAGATTTCCTTATATGCATCAAAGGAAAATCCGTCTTCCGGAATGAAAATAAACGCACTGACCCGCCCATTTCCAAGCGTTGTCGTGCCTCGTTCAATATTGATATACATCGGTGAATTCACTGTACCGACAACTTTGTATTTCTTATGTGCAAATGCATCTTTTGTATCCTTCGTATTGCTGTCCGCAATCTCGATTTCCTGTCCGATGATATCCTGTCCCTTGAACTGATATGCATCCACCACACATTCATCGTCCGCTTCCGGCATACGCCCATCCCGTAGTTCCAGTGTATTCACATGCTCCGTAATGGACTGTGCCCGCAACACCTTCTCCTTGCCATCCGCATCTTCATAGATCATATCTTCGTAATAAGAACCATCTGCCTCCAGCACATGATCCTGCTTCCGCATTTCTTCCACAGCCTCCGTGTCAAATCCAATTGAAGAAAGCAGCCGAAAATCATAGAAATTATACTCCCGCAGATAGTTATTGCCGGTTTCCACCATGCCGGGTTTCGTCACTTTGAGGCCGGAGAAAAATCCAACACCAAGCGCAATGATTGCAAGAATTGCCAGATAACGTCCCATACTCTGTCCAATTGTTCTACGTATATTTTTTCTATATGCCCGCATCTTCTATCACCACTCAATTTCTTCTACCGGTACAATTTGTTCATTCATCTTCACCGAAGCAATCTTACCACTCTTTACTTTGATGATCCGGTCTGCCATCGCCGTAAGTGCCTGATTGTGGGTAATGATCACAACGGTCATGCCACGCTTCCGGCTGCAATCCTGCAACAGCTTTAAGATTGCCTTTCCCGTCTCGTAATCAAGAGCCCCGGTCGGCTCATCACAGAGCAGAAGCTTCGGATTCTTTGCGAGCGCACGTGCGATTGCCACACGCTGCTGTTCGCCTCCGGATAGCTGTGCCGGGAAATTATTCATACGTTCTTCCAGTCCGACATGAACAAGCACCTCTGACGGATTCATCGGATCTTTGGATAGCTGTGATGCAATCTCGACATTCTCCAGAGCAGTCAGGTTCGGAATCAGATTATAAAACTGAAATACAAATCCGATATCCCGCCGCCTGTACGTTGCAAGCTGCTTCTTGTTGTAATCCGAAACCGCTGTGCCATCCAGATACACTTCGCCTTCGGTCAGACGGTCCATACCGCCAAGGATATTCAGCAGGGTGGTCTTACCTGCCCCCGACTGTCCTACGATGACACAGATCTCGCCCTTCCCGATCTCAAAGGATGCATCCTTTAAGGCTTCAACCCTGACATCACCGGTCTTATAGGTTTTGCTTACGTTCTTAAACTCTACATAACTCATTTGTGTGTTCCTTTCTACTAATCTATAACCAATATCACTTTCCCCAGCTCGCGATTCGAAGCAGCACTTCCTTGTCGAGAGGATATGGACAAAGCGCAAGCTTCGCTTTGTTTTCGGCTACATTATCGACAACCTGACGGATATTTTCCTCCGGCAGGATACCACAATCGCTCACCACCTGAAAGAAATCTGCAAATTCATCCACTGAAGCAAATCCAATTGCTGATAACAGATATTCCTGATCTGCTGCATCTGCCTCACGAATATAGCCCGGCAGGAAATATCCGATTGCAATGCCATGTGGCACGCCAAGCTCATAGGTAATCGAATAGCTTAAACTATGCGGAATTGTCGTTCCCGTCTGTGCAATCGCCATACCGGCAAGTGTCGATGCCAAGAGAAAATTGCTGTAATCTTCATCTGTCATCTCGCGCATACCAAGCAGCGCATCCTTGCTTCGTGCCCATACCTTTAGTCCCTGAGCAACAAACATCCGACTGTAATCCGTTGCCGTCCGATTCAGGTAACTCTCAATCATATGTCCAAGCGCGTCAATCGCAGTCTGTCCGATGACCTTCCGCGATGCAGTCTTCAAATATTTCGGATCAGCTAATGCCAGCACCGGAAATACACGGTGCGGCAGCGATGCCTTTGTCCGCTTCGCGTGTACGGTAAGCACAGCAACTCCCGTGACCTCCGAACCGGTTCCACAAGTCGTCGGAATTGTCACAACCGGAAGTGCCTTTGTATGTGCAACACTCTCATACAGATAATCTGCATTCTCCTCCGGATTGGCAAGCATAATCGCAATTGCCTTCGCTGCGTCCATTGGAGAACCGCCGCCGATTGCAATTACATAGTCCACGCCATTTCTCCTTCCAAACTCCGTTGCCTTCATCACCGTTTCTACAGATGGATTCTCTTCAATCTCATCATACTGCACATGTTTCTTTCCATATACATTGAGTGCTGCTTCCACATCTGCCAGTGCCCCATTCGCCCGCGCAGAATACTTCCCTGTCACAATAAGTGCACAACTTCCATAGTCTGACATCTCCTCCGCATGTACTTTTACTGCATCTATCTCCTGGTATACTTTTGTTGGTATATAATATTGCATTTTATGCCTCCAATAACCTGTCTTATTCCGAATGCCCACCACGGTGCAGACTCCTAATAATATGTTATAATGGATATCCATATTTTTCAAGCTTAGCTTTGTGAATTGTTTGTGTTTTGCGCACAAAAAAAGACATGACATACACATGTATATCATGTCCTCCTTTTTACTCAAACAATCTCATCAATACATCATAGACTTCCTTCGCTACCGCCAGCTTGTACATTAACCGGCTTGGCTGCTGTGGAATCTCAACCACATATGACCGGACAGTTCCTTTCAAGCTTATCGCAAAATAAACCTGTCCCGGAACCGATGCATCCGCATTGTCCGGATCTGTATTTCCCATCGTTCCCGTGACGCCAATTCCGATATCCGCACCATACATATTCGCACAGGCTGTTGCCATCGCCTCCGCTGTCTCCTTCGAATAAACCGTATACTTATGAATCACCTCTGGGGATACACCCTGCATGATCTTTGTCTCATTACTATACGTAATGCTCGCACCTTTGAAGATGGCAGATGCCCCTTCTGTATCTGTGATCAAAGACGCAATCTGTCCGGCAGTTGCACTCTCCATCGTTGTAATTGACATGTTCCATTCAATCAAAAGCTCTGTCAGTTTGCGATAGTCCTGGCGGATATCCTTCTCCACATATTTTTTCTTGACCGGACGAACCTTCGGTTCTTTCTTCTTATCTGCCTTTTCTTTTTTTGTTTTTTCCTGATTCGCAATATCCGGATTCTGTAAAAGATTTGCTTCCTCGCAATATGGACAGATTTTATATCTGTCTCCGTTATAAAAATGGTCGTTTTTACATTTTCTGATATTCATAATTTAACCTCGATTATGTTTGTTCATTTGAATATTACCTTTATTATAACGTATATGCATAAAAATAACCAGATGGATATTTCATCTAAACTCTCTTTGCTCCACATATCATACATACATTTGCGAATTCCGAATTCAATCCATTACACATTGCACATCGCCATGTAGACGCCGCAAGGACATTTGTCTCCTGAAGATCAGACATATCCATCATGCCATCCCTCATAAGAACGCTTGTCTCACCAGCTCTCATTGAAGCGACATCCTGCATATTGCTTTCTGCCAATATTGGTATCTTCTGCGGAGCAAACGCCACAGGATGCCGTGCCCGCATCTTCGCCCGAATATCCTCCATATTTAAATTCGTGCCGGTGCTCTGTTCTTCCGAAAAGGCAAGATCGATATCATTAATCTGATCCGTCTTTTTTTGCTCCTGCATGGGCAGAGTGTTCCACCAGGAAAACCCATCTCTGCATAACTCAATCAACATGTATACGGAACCACCTATTTGGATTTTATCCTTATGATTCAAATAACAACTTTCTGTTGCACGCACATCGTTTACATTGATTTCCCCTGTGGAGCTTTCCAAGTTCAAAACAATTTTCTGCTGCATTATATCAAACGACAGTGTGCAATGATGCTCCGGCAAAACATATGCGTCTCCCTGTATGCAGATCGTATTTTCTGCACTACTTCCAATAAAATTGTCACAGGTAAATATCGGATATTGCCTCCCGTATTCCAATCCGGATACTGCCACCAGCCATCCTACCGGAAGTAAATTCCGTACATGCGCCTGCTGTACAACCGACTGCTGTTTTTGAGGATCCATATCCTTGTTCTGATATAAAAGTTCACCGTTTATACCTGCATCGTTTGGGATATATGCAACCGTATCACCCACTGTTGCATTACTTCCATATGCGATTGTTTCCGGCATGTTTTTGTTAATCTGATACCCCTGTACCGGTTTTGCCTCCTCATTCTGATGGATATCTTTTGCCGTCTCCTTGCAATGGGGACATGTTTGATATTTGTCCCCATTATAAAAATGTCCTCGCTCACACTTTTTGATATTCATGTCTACGCATTCCTCTTTTTATCTACCTTGTAAACAGGTGTTTTCTTTTATCAAAATACACCTTGTTCAATATTACATAACCAGCAGCAATCACCATAATCACTCCACAACCCATTAAAATAGCTCCTCCTGTGGTATCGTCTATAGTATTTCCACCACTTTCAATCCATGCACCTGTATTTTCTTCGATAACTGCAATCTGCACTGTTACCGCAAAATTCAGACACATACTTGCAGCAATTAGGAAATTAACAATATAATAATTTCTTGGTCCCTGAACCTTAAACTCTGCTAGTTCATTCCGGACGAATATACAGACAATTGCTGTAAATGCCGCCAGTATGCCCAACACTACATATTGTGTCTTGATTGAGTCAATGCTTTCTGCATAACTGGAACTAAACCAGTCATCTGCCCACTCCAAATATTGCATGGAATCTCTGGAATCCTGCATATCTGAAACAGTAGAAAATGCCATAAATGCAAGCATTCCACATATAAATGCAGAAAAAAACAGCTGAAAGTAAATGATGAACTTATACCATGCCATCGGCTGTTGAGGCATATAATTTCCATATACAGCATTCGTATTTGCATCTGCATAAACCGGTTGCTGATATGGTTGTACATATGGCTGTTGCACAACTACCTTGTCACCTACCGACATCTCAATTCGACTTCCGTCCTGAAAAGATCGTGCCAATACTATGTTGTCTCCCGTATTCAATTTTGCCCGCTTCGTCCTGCTTCCATTTACATAGATTCCATTTGTACTGTTCATGTCTTCTATATAATACTGCATTCCCTCACGATATATCACACCATGCACACGCGACACAAAATCATAATTGAAGACAATATCATTATCCGGCTGCCGTCCAAAGCTTACCACTTCTTTTTGAAAAGCTTCAATATTATATTTTCTCTGATTTCCATTTGGATCAACTACTATAATATCCATATTTGTCTCCTCTCCGTGCCTCCTGCCTAAACTTTTCTCAGTCTTCGCAATACAAGATCCGATGCAACAGAAAATCCTACAATAAACAATAACAGGATCCCCCACACTGTCAGTATATGTTGCAGATTATGTGTAAAAAAGTCCTCTGCTTTATGTACAATTTCAAATCCCTGATCCTGCATCTTCAACTTCAGATCATTCAGATTTGCAGTTGAACCATATCCTTCCATCGACCATCGACACACAGTCAAATACGATACAGCTTTCGTCGCATCCTCCAGATTAAAGATGACACCCGAAAACAGAATCTGTGGCATAAGCAGAATTGGAGCCACTGTCATCGCCCGATCCGCATTTGAGAACAGCGACGACACAAACAGCCCCATAGCAGCCGCTGCCATAGCCGTTCCCCATGTCGTCATACAATATTCCAGATATGCGGGCATGCAGATTCCCTCCCCGGGATATTTCAACAAAACAGTAAATGTTGTCACAATCAATAATGTCTGAATCAGACATAAAAGTCCCAACACGACCACTTTACTGAGAATATAACTGCACAGATTTAATCCCGTCATATATTCCCGCTTCAAAATATTGCGTTCCTTACAAATCTCCTGAATGGAACTTAAGATTCCAATCCAGAAACCACAACACGAAAGCGCAAACAACAGACTCTTTGTAACCTCATATTGTTCAAATTCCTTTCCATTTGCGACAAGTGTGATCAGATACGCCAGTAACGGTGCCTGTAACAATAGCAATAACATACGTTGCCTGTCGTTTAGCATCAGTTTTATATATCGTGCACTCAAAACACCAAACTGTCTGACAAATCCTTTTTTCGACGTTTTTTTGATTTTCTCACTATCGGAACTGCCTCCTGATGTATTCTGCACATTCACCTTTTCTGCATACCGCTTTTGCCAGAAACCAGCATGCTTACTGATCATCTCATATACATCTACAATATCTTCTGTCTGGAAAAACGCCAATGCCGCCTGATATGTTCCGCTAAAGCACAGCTTTCCGCCAGTTCCCATAAACACAATTTTGTCATACATATCCAGATTCAGCGTACTGTGAGTAACCAGAATAACTGTCTTACCGGAAACTGTCATTCCTTTCAATGTCCGAATCAGACCCCGCTCCGTTCCGGGATCCAGCCCGGAAGCCGGTTCATCCAGGAAGAACAGCTTAGGATCGGTCAGTAACTCCACAGCGATACTTGCCCGCTTACGTTGTCCACCGGAAAGATTTCGTACAAACGTGTCCTTGCGTTCTGTCAGTTCTACTGTATCAATCACTTTATCCACGATTGCATGCAGTTCCTCGTCCTTTACATCCTTTGGCAATCGAAGTTTTGCAGAATAATATAGCATGGACTCCACAGTCAGATTATCGTATACAATATCCTGCTGCGGAACATAGCCAATAATATGCTTTAGCATATCAAAATTCTGATACAACCCAACTTCATTTACAAGTACCTCTCCTGCTGTCGGTTTGCTATAGCCACTGATACAGTTCATCAATGTTGATTTTCCGGCACCGGAACCACCGATAATCGCAACCAATTCTCCCGGTGCAATCCTCAGGTTTACATGATCACAAATCGTAATATCCTTACGTTTTCCAACACGTTTCTGCACGTTCTTGACCTGTACGGAAATTCCGTTTCTTGCACAGACATAGGAAAGGGTCCCGTTTGCATAAATGATTCTCGTATGCGAAATCAAAATAAAGTCTTTATCCCGAAGCTTTACTTTATCATGTATTTTCTTCCCATTGACATACACACCATTTGTGCTATTTAAATCTCGAAGGATAAAGTCTGATCCGTATCTCATCACTTCCGCATGTTTATGCGAAATACTCACATGTTTCAGGCAGATATCATTCGTCTCATCTCGTCCCAGGGTAATACGTTCTTTCGATGCCAGTTGTGAAATATCATATTTTACCCATTTTTGTTCCTGCCTTTGAACCGAAAATACAAACAATACCCCTTTCGCTGCATCCTTTTTCTGCGCAATAATCCGAATGTAATCTCCATCTGTCACATGCACGCGCTTTGCACATTTTCCGTGATATAACAGCCCGTTTGTACTGTTCATATCTTCGATATAGCATTTTCCATCCTGCATGTAAATACATCCATGGATACGCGATGCATACTCCGAAGTCAGCACAATATCACAATCTGACTGCCTTCCAAAACTGATTACATCCTTCCCTACGCTTGCAAGCCGCACCTCATAGCTGGGTCTTTCTCCGTCAAATACAGTTACACATAGGTTCTGATAAAATCCACTACTCATTTACCTTACCCAAGTCCTCCCATGCAAATACCTCTCCGCAAAACGGAACAAAATATAATTCGGTATTTCCAATTGCAATCTTGTCATATGCATTCAGACTTGTAACATTTAATACAACTTCATCATTTACATAGAACAATTCCTTGGACTCTCCCGGCTGTGCCAGGAATACACGTTTCTTTGGCTCGTATAAAATAATTGCATGCTTTTCTCTGGATACGCTCATATCCCCAGACAAAACAACATCCATATCTGCGCCTCGACCGATAAAGTTTCTTCCGGACTTTAAGGTAAAGCTCTTACCTGCATCTTCACCATTTAAGCAAACCAACCAGCCAACAACCGGTTCCACATTGCTGTCCAGAGAAGAATGTCTCTGTGTTTTTTGATCATCCTCATCCGGGTCATTCCAACCGGAAGTTGTATCCTGCGCATGATCCTTCAGCCAGCCAGCCAAGCCTCCTGATTTTGTTGCTCCATCGTTTGATGTTGTCGAAATACTCTGCTCGTTCATCAATGAAATTCCCATATTTCCCGCATTTCCATCATAAGCAACCGTACTGCCAAGTGTTACACCCTGATTATCAGGAACCGTATACCCAACCGTTGAGTCCTGCGCTCCGTATGCAACTGTACTTGCCATACTTTCATCAACCCCGCTTGCACCTGCACAATGTGGACAGGTTGCATACTTATCCACATCATAAAAATGTCCATTGCTACATCTCTTTAAATTCATCCTTTTATCCTCCTAATAATTTATGATATCATCCTAGTGTCTGCTATATTGCATCAGCACCAGCGATGTATTATCCTGATTTTTTCGTGTGCGCATCATAACTACATCTGTCAATCTGCGTGCTGCACGCTTCATATCCGGTTCCTCAAACTGAATAATCTGCATGATATCCTTATCCGGCAACCGCTTATATAATCCATCACTACAAAGCAAAACAATATCATTTTCCTGCAACAAAAACGGTTCATTGTTAATATCCATCAGAGAAACATTTCCCATTCCCAGATAACTGATCAATGCTTCTGCCTGATCTTCTTCTGCGATATATTGCTCCTTTGTGATCTGCCCGGTTTTCAGTTTCTCATCCAGACTCAGCCGGTAATTATGCTCCCGGTTTATCGGAATGATTTCATTGTCACGCAGTATATATATTTTGCTGTCCCCAACTGACAGAAAATACATCTGATTATTCTCAATCACGACCGCAACGACTGTCGTTCCACCATTTAACGGTCTTCCCTCTTCATTTTTCAGATTATTGACTGCCTGATCCATCTTCTTCGCTTCTTTTTGAAAGAATGCACGCATATCTGCAATCGTCGTGTTGTAATAATCCTCAATCAGGATTGTGGCTGCTGTCTGGCTTGCGAGTTCACCACCATTCATACCTCCCATACCATCACAAACAACTGCAATCGCACGGTTTCCATCTACCGCTCCAAACACAGTGTCCTGTTGATTTTTTCTCGTTCCTAAAATACTGGATATCCCCATATTAATATGCAGCGAATTTGTAATCTCCAGCAAACTGTCAATATCTACATCTCTCTCAAAACGGACAGTTGTCACATCTCTCTGTTTTCTAGCCTCTTCTGTCATACCTTTTCACCTACCTTAAATCCACTACTATCACTTCCAAGCATAATGAGTTGACCCGGTTTTATCATAACCGGCTGTCCTTTGGGAAGTTTCTTTCCATTGATATATAGTCCATTTGATGATTGATCCAACACCAAATAGCGTTTTCCCTTTGCATCATAAATAACCTCACAGTGTTTTTTGCTTATATGGGGATCTCCCATAACAGCAATATCACATATGTCTGCATTTCTGCCAATCGTCATCCCTTTATTGTCCGGAAGCTCATATTTTACATTTGCTTTTCCTGTTTGAAGAATCTGTATATACCTTTTCGCAGTGGCAGGCTGCGGTGTTGGAACTTTATGCACCTGCTCTGTCAGCCATGCTTTCTGATCCTTCGGAACGTTTTTATCGTCTAGTCCCAAATATTTCAAAAATGTACTTACTGTCTGTATACGTTCTGTGTATTTGATTGCAAGTGCTTTATCTATCGCATCCGAGACAAATTCAGGATATCCGTATTCTTTTAATTTCTGATAGGTCTTTCCCTTTGTACGATCCAATGCATCCGGTATCTTCTTGGCCGTCATCATATAATAAATTGTACATGCCAGAGAATAAACATCGGTATATGTACCCTGCTTCCCATGCAACGAATATTGCTCCAACGGTGCAAACCCTGGTTTTAATACTACGGACAATTTCTGATTTGCGTTCTGCGAAAGCGTCTTGGCATTTCCAAAATCAATCAGCTTTACCTCTCCATTTCCCGTCACGATAATGTTGTCCGGACTGATATCCCTGTGAAAGAAATTATGCTGATGCACGATAATCAGTGCATGTCCCAGCTTCCGCACTGTATCCATCACAACATCATACGGAAGACCATTTCCGGACATCTTCACAAGCTTACGCAAGGTCACCCCTTCCAGATATTCCATAACAAAGTAGCACGTTCCGTTCTCCAGGAAAAAGTCATATACCGAAACGACTTCCCTAACCAGATTCATGCTTTGAAGAATCTCAGCTTCTTCCAAGAAGCGTTCTTTACTATGTTCAAACGCCTCCTGCTTATCGGATGAAACAACCGCTACGCGCATTCCATCCATCGTTCTCGTTACGATTCCCTGTGGAAACAGTTCCTTCACTGCACAATTTTGTTTTGCTTCCATATCATACGCCGCATATGTAATTCCGAATCCTCCGACGCCAAGTGTATGCTGGATTATGTATTTCCCATTTAAACACAACTGACTTTTTAATTCGACTGTTGAATCTGTCATATCTCCTACCACCTTACAACAATATCCAACGATCCTGCCGTGATACGATCGTTTTTCTCCAATCTTCGTTTATGTGTCATCTTCACACCATTCAACATCGTTCCATTGGTCGTATCCAAATCCTGAATATAAAAACTCTCACCATCATATTCGATTGCAAAATGCTGTCTGGACATCATAACATCATCAATAAAAATGTCACACAGATCCGAACGTCCAATGATAATGCTTCCCTGCACACCCGCATCTACTTTCTTTATCATTTTTCCATTCGAATACAAATACAAACTAATTGGCTGTCCACTTTTTTGCTGCTCCAGAATAATATGCTGCTTCACGTCTGTATTCTCTGCAAAAACAGCCTTATCCTCTACAACTACAATTCCCTTGTTTTTCTTAATCACATGGAAAACAACCAGCAATATTGCAACCAGTATAATTAAAAATACTACCAGGAAGATCCACCAGAACTGCTTGAAAAAGCTTTCCTTTTCCACCTGTTTTTCCGGTGCATCCGTAAAACTTACATGGTATTCGTCCGCAAGCGCATTTCCCTTCAAATCCGTTATCCCGGAAAAATAAATACAATAATCGCCCTTATAAATCGTGTCGTTCATAGTAAGCCGATAGGTGCAATCTGTATGAGCCCCCGTCTCCGACACGCTGACACACTGCAGCTTTGCTGCCTGTCCCCCGCTTGACGAACTGTCCGTCGCCACGCCGTCTTCCACGATTCTGTACGCCTCCACGGAATCTGCCCCAAGGATAAACTCGCTGAATTTGATATCAATACTATTATCTCCGGAACAAACAACGGAAACGACCTGTGGTGGTTCTAAATCCGGCTGTGCCTTATTAAATACAACCGCCGTTTCTGCATAATTCCAGATTTCCTGACTATCCTCCAGGATAAGTTTCAAACCGATTGTATAACCTATGCCCTCCTGTGCATCTGTATTGGTAAAGGTTGCAATCCATGCATCCTGTAACTCGTTGATTTTCGTTTCTACACTGTTTGAAAAATCATTGTCCTCAACGTAAATACCTTCGCCACTGCTTGATGCCGAAATTCCCTCCAGGGCATTCCCATTTGTTGCCTGCGCATTTTTGTTCATAAACGCATAAACTGGGATATTCGCATCTTTCAAGGCGCTTTTAACTTCTTCACTTGTCTTTCCGGTGTTCGAATCATTCTCACCATCCGACAGCACAAAAATAATATCTCTGCCGGTAAAACTGTCTCCCTCTATATTCTGATTTTTCGTCTGAATCTGTTTTACCAGATTCACAATACCATCATTCAAATAGGTTCTTTCCTCATTCGCAGACAGCGCATCCAGTTTTTCTTTTATTTCCACTGTCTGGTCTGCTGTTGCATCTGCAATTACAGGTGTTAATGTATCGGATGCATTTCCCACCGTATAAACAGTCAATGTATCGGCTTCTTCCATCTTCAGAGCCAACCCATTGATTGCATCAATCAGTTCTGCAAAATATTCCTTTACAGAACCTGATGTATCCAATAACACATAATAATGGATTCCATATCCTGTCTTTTTCCACTGAGACAATTCGGATGCCATCCATTCGTTTCCATTGAACTGCATGCTGACATTATGTGGATTGGTTGCCTGAAGTGCTCCGTTTTTTCCATTATAATAAAATACCGTCCAAACCGTAGGAAGATTTCCCTCTACCTGTTCTACACGGTTTTCTGAATCCGCTTCCATATGGATCTGTGCATAGTCTTTATATGGATCCGCTTCCGTTGTTTCCTGCTCACTGGTTACTTCCTGCGTGCTGCCTATCCCCTGCTGCACTGCCTGTATCGTCGTTTCTGTTTTCTGCTCTGTCGTCTGCTCTGTGCTTTTTTCTGTCGTTGTCTTTTCTGTAGTTACTTCTTCCGTTTTCTTTTCTGTGGTTATCTCTTCGCTTGTCTTTTCTGTGGATGGTTTTTCAGAAGGTACCTCTTCACTTGTCTTTTCTGCAGATGGTTTTTCAGAAGTTATTCCCGCTGCTTCACTCTCTTGTGTGCTTCCCTGTGAAACAGAAGGATCTACTGAATCCACTCCCACTGGATTCGTCTTCGCTTTCACGCACTGGTTACTCTCAAACGCCATCGTTGAAGTGATAAGCAGGCACAATAGTGATGCAGATAAAACCAGTTTTTTCCATATATTTTTCATTCTTCTTCCTCCCATGTATGTCCTTCTCTGCAATATGCCACAAATTCAAATATGCTGTCTCCTATATATAATCGATCTCCGCTTCGTAATCCCCGTTGTTTCTCTAATAATTCCTGATTCACATATGTAAGCGTTCCCTTCCCCGGAACTATATAGAAATGATTGGATTTTCCATCATATACAACCGAACAATGCGTATCCCGTGAAATGCTTCTGTCTTCCAAAAAAATAACATCCATATCCATACTTCGCCCAAGCCTGTTGAATCCGTGATGTAGTCGATAATCCCGTCCTTTTTCCAAACCTTTCACGCATACCAGCCACCCGGTCACATAATCGTTTCCCCGTACCGGCGAGTAATACCCTATTGTCCTTCCATAATCATTGGCTTCTATCTTCTCTTTTTCCTGTCTGCAAATATATTCTTCCAATTCTGAAAGCTTTTCTGCCTGTACCGCAACCGTTTTCTGTTCCTGCATGATATTTGCATTCTTCTGTACCTGCTGTTTCCGCTGTTCGCAATACGGGCATTTGTCATATTTCACATTATCGTAAAAATGCAGCCCTTTCTCACATCGTATTATTCCCATACACCCGGATTTCCTCACTTTCCCTAAAACCACCATATGGGACTGCCTGACCCAGACAATCCCATGTGGTAATATGAAATTTATTTTAAGGTAATTGTAAATGTCACCTTTCTTCCATCAATTGTTGTTGTATATGAAACACTTGTCTTCTCACCGGCTTCCGCCTGCAACTGTGACAATGTATTTACAAGTTCTGTTGGCTCCTGTTCTCCTTCCATCTCCTCAGACTCAGCTGTGGTGTTTGCTGGATTCTCCTGTGCAGACTGTGCGCAGTTTCCTGCATATTGTGTCAAAGCTCCCGAAACTGCCTGCTCAGGGTTGGTATCCATAAGCTGTTCCACTGTCTGCGATGGATTTGTACCAACCTGCGTAGATGTTGGAGCAACATAAGTATCTGCGACCGAAACACTATCTAATACCGGAATCTCTGATGCTGTATAAGTAACTCCGTTTTGAATGTATGTGTTATTGGAAATATAGTTATTTGTAATGGTTGTGTAATTGTTTTCTACATTGATGTTCGTATCGATCACAATATTGGTATCTTCGGTTGTTTCATCTGGAGTTGTCTCATTCTGTGCCGGTTCCTGCACTTCTGTCATTGTGTCCTCCGGCTGTCCATCTGTGGATGTTGCATCCTCTGGATCCCATTCATTCCCTGTGTTATAATCCGGTGCCTCTGAGATTGCCGGATTATTTGCAATATCTCCTGCTACAGATCCGCTCACAACATTTTCAGGCTCTGGTACTACAATATCTTTGATAATATACTCACACACATTGTTACATTTATCATATGCTAAAAGTCTTACATCGTAACTGCCTCGTGCATTGTCGTGATCCGCGATCTTCACTTCATATTCCCATTTGTCGCCACCGACATTGGTTGCAAAATTCTTTCCATCCTCATACCATTCTTCCGGAATGGATGATTCATTTCCATTTGTATATGCAAGACAGCCGATATGCTGGACGCCTGTTAAATCATCACTTGCCTCAAACTGAAGCTTGAACCCTTCTGTTGTGATCTCACGAATCTCCACTACAGAGAACGAAGGGGCTGTCTTATCCATTGTGACCTGTACGGTATGGCAATCAGATATATTTCCACTTGAATCATATGCGTAGATGTGTGTGTTATAAACACCCTCTTCATTCCCATGATCTGCAATATTTACTGTATATGTATATACGCCATTGTCAGACTGTGTAACGGTATCCCAACGAATATCATCCTGCCCATTCTTTTCGGTCCATGTTGGGAACTGTACCTTTGCAACTGCTACATCATCTGTAACAGTACATTGCACGGTATAAGTATTTGCTGTCTGCGCCGTCACCTTCACATCTGTGACGGTCGGTTTTGTTGTATCGGACGGTCTGTAATTAACAGCGCCAAACCCCCGCATATAAGAAGAAGTATACAAATTGTAAGATGTCTGTCGTACACGATCACTGGAATTTCCTTCTATACAATGTACATACCCCTGTGATACATATTCAACCATTCCAACATGACTATAACCACTTCCAAACAAAACAATGTCTCCCGGATTTGGTACATAAGATCCGCCAGATGGATAATACAATCCCGCATTTTTAAACCACTGTGCAATCGTTGGAACCCATCCGGTTCTCGGATATGCATTCGAATCCACACCGCTGTTCTGGAGTATCCACCATACAAAATATGCACACCACGGCTGACCATTTCCAACTCCCAGGTCTCTCGCATACTTCGTGAAATTACCAGAACCACTGTTCGCTGTGTAATCATCCAGACTTGCATTGGATGCCTTCTCATGATATCCAACCTGCGATTTTGCAAGTGCTACAACATCTTCTCTCTGTCCAGCCTTTGAAACCATTGTTCCAAAACTACCGGTTGCCATAATCGTCACAGTCAGACACGCTGCCAGACATTTGCTGATAAATCTTTTTAATTTTTTTTTCTTCATATGAATGACCTCCCTCATATTGGTTCTTGTTTCGTGTTGAGATCATCATACCACGAATTGTAATTTTTTGATCTTTCTGGTAAATTTTGACAGGTTTGCTGTAATTTTTGTATTATCCAAGACAAATTATATTGTCTTCACTTCCTATAAACAGCTGGCTTCCTATCGGGAGCTCTGTATTCTGGCGCTTTTTCAGCATATATTTACGATTAACGAGAATCCCATTTGTAGACAGATCATTTACAATATACGTTTTCTTTTTTTTATCATAACAAATGGAACAATGCACACGACTTACCATATCGCCACTCAGAACAACATCACATTGCGATGCATCCCTTCCAAGCAACACACGCTGTCCCGGCTTCAACCGAATGATTTTGCCTATCAAATACCCTTTTATTCCGATAATCGCCCCGGCATCGTCCTGATTCATCGCCAGGCTTCTCGTCACTGTAATTCTAGAATTTGGCATGTTCTTTCTCCTTATTTTTTTTTTTGTCAAAAATGTCTCTGATTTCCTGATAATATCGTCGGCTGATCGGAACGGAATAGCTCCCACAATTCACCTGTTCCCGCGTCATACTTCGTATATCCGCCTCTCGAATCATAAAACTTTGATGTGTACGAATAAATCCGCGCTCACATAAAACCGGTTCAATCTCTCCCATTTTTGCATAAAATGGCACATCTTCCTTTTTAAGATGAATCAGTAACAATCGCCCATTGCTTTCAATATAACGAATTGTATTGATGGGGATTCTTCGTGCTTTTCCTTTGGATGTCACATTCAAACACTCCTCTGAAGCATTCAGTTCATCCACGTAACGCAAAACTTCTCGTCCCATATCTTCTTCCACAGATTCCTTCAATACATAAGAAAACGCCTTATATATATATCCCTGATAAACATACTGTGCAGACTGTGTAACAAAAATAATGTCTACATCCACTTTGTTTGTCCGTATATATTCCGCTACCTGCATCCCATCAACTGGTTCCATCATAATATCCAGTAACAACAGCTCACAATCAAAAGTTTCCTGTTTAATTGCCTCGATCACCTGCTGCCCAGAAGTAAATATCGCGATTTCTATATCCTCATAATCAAACAGTGCCTTCCACACATTTTCACGGATTAAATCTCTGTCATGTTGCGAATCATCGCAAATGCCAATTCTTAACATGTGTTTATCTCCTTGTATTTTTTGCTTCTCTAATATTTATAAACTGACCTCGTCTCAACATCGCATATTTTGCCGCCCTTCGTAACCTTTGTTTTACTCCAGTCTGACCATCCGGATACCTTTTCATAGTAATAAGTAACTGTCTTGGTTCGATAAATATAATATGTCGTAGTTGTGGTCAACTTCTCTCTCCAACGCTGCAACATTCGAGTTCTCGTATCGGTACCAACCGCCTTATCCTGTTTTAAACCTTCCCACCTCTGAAATTCACCTACATAGTACATCTCAACACCACCATATATGCCATCCATATATCCATAATCATATCCAAGCATATATTCTGCAATAAATTTTTCTACCCAACGGCAGTCATCTCCCGATGTAGCATCAGATAAAATTCTTGATGGTATTGGATATGGTGATCCAGGATTGTCCGGCACATAAGTTTCCGTTCGACTTACCTTAACCTCGGTATAGTCATTCGCCTGCGGAGGAGAAGTCGTTTCAGAACTCCAATTGCTCCAATTATCCTGCGTTTTCACTAGATTCCATCCATTTAATTTCTCTGTTGATGTTTTTTCCTCTTTCGTTTTATATCGATATTCTGTATAGGTTTCATTGTTGCAGACAACAAAATTAACAACTGTCGATTTTGCAACTTTTGTATCCGGCTCTATTCCCTGTGAAAGCACCGTTCCATCTGTGGCGCCCTCTTTGTGCTGGTATGTAACTGCTCCTGCTGAAAGCTTTTTATCGCTAAGGCTCTTTCTTGCCTCTGCTTCTGTTTTTCCTACCAGATTTGGGACCTTAATCTTTCCTGCTTCCGGATCTGGCTGCGGTGGAGCTTCCGTCGTTGTAACCGGATTCACTACTTCTTCCTCCTGCTTTGCCTCTGTTGTAGTTACCTGCGTCGTGGTCTTTCCAGAAGAATCTGAAGGTTTATTATCCGTTGATGCTGTTGTTTTTTCAGTTGTACTATTTTCAGTTGTGCTGTTCTCAGTTGTCACATTTGCTTGTGTTGTCGTTGGATCATACGTAATTACTGCATTCGGATTTCCCAAACTTATATAAATAACCACAGTTGTTCCAACCTGAACTTCTGTTCCTGCTGCAACACTCTGACGAATAACATGGTCTTTCTGTACAGAATCGCTTTCCTCATTCTGAGTCTGCACCTCTAGTCCCTGTGCCTGCAGCAATGCAATTGCCTCTGATTTACTCTTATATTGGACATCCGGTACATGTACCATCGCATCCTCTTGCTTTCCAAGGCTGATAACCACACCTACTTTCGAGCCCTCAGCTACCTCTGTGTCCGCTTCGGGATTCTGAGATATGACGCATCCTTTTGGAACTGTGTTGCTATAATCCGTTCCAGATTTATACAAATACAATTTTGCTTCCTTTACCTTACTCTGTGCATCAGACCATTTGTCTTTTACAAGATTTGGAACCTTTGTATTGTTGTTCGTGTCATATCCATCAACACCCTTTGACAGATAAATCGTTATCTTATCACCAATTTTAACCTCTGTTCCTTCTTCCACATCTTGTTTTGCAACATAACCAGGAGCAATTTCGCTTTTCACATCTTCAAAAGTTATTGCACTCTCATCCCATCCCATATCCAAAAGCAGTTTCAACACTTCATCTTTGGATAATCCGACGATATCTGGCATATATCCCTTCTCATATCCAGCACTTACTACCAGTTCCATTACCGTTTTTTCCTGTACAACTGTTCCAGATGGAATATTCTGCTGTAACACCATATCCTCTGCAATCTCATCAGAATGCTGCTTATCGGTAATCTGTGTGATCAGATTGGCATCACCAACCGTCTTTTCTGCCTCTGCCAGAGCAATGTTTACTACTTCCGGTGCATATACATATCCATTTTCCAACTGTCCCCGGTTCGAGTGGAACAAATCAGCAAACTTAATAACGCCCGTCACCAGCAATACAATAAATACACACACTGCAGCGGCCGCCACACCCGACGTAATTTTCAACCAAATTGGCCATTTACCAATATCCATCTTCTTTAAATGGATCTTGTTCCGCTTGACATCCCGATCACTGAACAAATCCGCTTCCAGATCATCTGCCGTCTGTGTACGATCCTCGATGCGGATATTCAAAGCGTTCATAATCGCATTCTCTTTGTTCTTCGGGATCTTAACTCCCAGTTTGGATGGTGGAAGCAATGTATCTTTGTTGCGGCGTTCCATCGCATCTTCCGGTGTCACACCTGTGATCATCTTATACAACGTTGCCGCACAGGCATACACATCTGTCCATGTTCCCTGATCCCCACGGCTCCGATACTGTTCTTCCGGTGCATACCCTGGCTTTACAAGCACAGACAAACTACGACTATGCGTTGTTGTTGCAAATCGTGCCGCACCAAAATCAATGATCTTCACTTCACCGGTCTTCGAGATCATGATATTATCCGGAGAAATATCCCGGTGTAAAATCCCCTCTTTGTGCACTTCTTTTAATGCCCCTATCACTGGCATCATAATATTCAGTGCTTCATCAACCGGAATCCTACCTTCCCGTTCCAGTTTTTCTTTCAACGTCTCTCCATCAATATATTCCATAATGATATACGCCGTATGATTCGCCTGAAAACTATCGTGAATGTCCACGATTCCCGGCGTATGTTTGAATTTTGCAAGCCGTCTTGCTTCCTCAACAAACTTTATGATTCCACTTGCAAACTGTTCTTCTTTCTCTCCGGAGAAAACTGTCACATCCGGAGAGCCCATAGCTCTGGTTGAAAATTCTCCCGGCAGATACTCCTTGATTGCAATCTTCTGGTTTAATACCGGATCATAGCCAATATAAGTCACACCGAATCCACCATTTCCAATTACCTTGCCTACGATATATCGTCCCTCAATCACAGTACCTGGTATCAAATGATATGCTTCTTTCGGTGCTGTTCCATCCACATAACCACAATGTGGACAAACATCATATCTATCATTGTAGGTTTCCATACAACCCATACATAACTTATCAGCCATATCGATATCTCCCTTTATTTTTGTTCCTCACACCATTCGTCAATAGTTTTTGTTCGCTTTCGCACAACCTGCTTCCACAAATCCTCCGTCAGTGTTTCAAGCTTTTTTTCATTCTCCGGATAAAATTTCAGATTATCTAAATATCCATCAATCAAACTTAGCTTACTGTTGTTATCCACATATACTCTGTATGCATCTTTCTGCAATGGTATTGCATGTCGATGCACCAGATGATAGGTCTTCTGCGGTCCCTCCTCCAGCATGTACCGAAGCCAGACTCTAGCTGCCGCAATCTCCTCTTTACTGGCACTTCCACTGATGCTGTACGCATCCGTGAATCGTCCACACAAGGTATTTGACTGAATCGGCCGCATCTCATACAATCCAACTACATTTTTATTAAATGTCTGCAATTCCCGCACAGATGCCAGATAATAGGAAACCGTTCCATTCGCAAACCCATCCATCGCCTTTTCACTATTTTCAAGTTTTATATTGCTTTTCGTATGTTTCACTACATCCTGTATCAGTTCCTTTGCGGCATTATCCATAGCCAGACCATTTTCATAATGATAACTGCCTCCCAAAGTGTTGATCAGCATATCTGCATATGCAGAATCCATATAATACTGCGATTCCTGTATGTCTGATATTCGACTCAGTTCAAAAGAAGATGCATCTACCGTATCCGACCGGCGCACATACACGACCGGAATGTTGAACCCAAGTGGAACCTCTTTTTCCTCTATCAACTTCTTTTTATATGATTTCAGGAAGTAATAATCCGACAGGTTATCCATGCTGTTATAAACTGGTTTTACAGATGCAGCCGACTTCTGTATCTCTTCTGATGCATACTCCGCCTGATATACTGTTGGCATCGTTCCATCTGCCTTTGCCTGTTCCAGTCTGTCAGCATATTGTTCCTCTGGAATTGCTTCTACGGAAACTGTTATGGCAGCCTGATCACTTTGGAACATATCCGACATATCTTCCATCATTTGTTTCGCTGAATCCGCATCCTCATCTCCGGAATATGCAACCCAGACTGTGATCGTCGCCGGATTCAGGACCGGATCCTTGCTGTCATAGATACGCCATGCCGCGAACCCTCCGACTGCCAGCAAAAGAACCGCAGCTGCTATTGTAAACACACGTCTTCTCTTTCTTTTTTTCAGCTCTGTTTTATCGTCAACAACCTTTTTTTCTTTTAAAAGTGCTTTCTGAAACTCACCAATATTCTGAAACCGCAGCGCCTCATTGACTGCCATTCCACGCATAATCGTATCGCTGATATAATCCGGTATTGACGGATCTAATTCTTTCGGAGCAACAACCGTATCCTCTATCTTCCGATTTGTACTCTCGTCTGGCATCACACCGGTTATGCAGTAATACAACATCGCAGACAGCGCATATATATCTGTCCACGGTCCCTGCTTACTCTTTGTCTGATACTGTTCCGGTGGTGCAAATCCCGGTTTCAAAATAATCGAGCGCGTCACTTCTTTCTCTGTATCTGATAATCGTGCAGCTCCAAAATCCAGAACCTTAACTTTGTTTCCCTCACACAAAAATACATTATCCGGACTGATATCCCGGTGCAGGATCGATGCATCATGAATCTCCTGCAATGCTTCTGAAACAGCGAATGCAATCTCTAACGCTGTTTCCATATCCAACTTGCCGCCTTCCTGTTTCATAAATTCCTTTACGGAAATTCCATCAAGAAATTCCATGACTATATATGCCGTATTATTTGCTTCAAAATGATTTTCAACATGGACGATATTTTTACTTTTTTCAAATATTGCCATCTTACGTGCTTCCTCCAGAAAACGCTCCAGATTGGAATAAAACTCTTCCTGATGTCTGCCTCCATACACGATCAGATTTGGATCACCAGGCACACGCTGTACCATACCTGCCGGATAATATTCCTTGATTGCCACAACCATCTCTAACGTTGTATCCCATGCTTTATATGTAATTCCAAATCCACCTGCTCCGAGCGTGGTTCCGATGATATAACGATTCTGCAATATCGTTCCCGGATACAGATATGTTATCTCCTTCGGAGGAGTCCCCTCTCTATATCCGCAAAAAGGGCAAGCAAAATGATTCTGCTCCTGTCCTTCCGGTATTCCAAATTCTTTCATACAATTCAGACATCTTCTCTTCATAGTTCATCCCTCGTATCTATTTTCCAAGTCGGAATATATCTCCATCTTTACCCAATTGAATCATCGTTCCGGCAGGTATTTCTGTCGGTTGATTTTTCTGCATTGCCTTCCCGGATATATAGGTTCCATTGCTGGAATAATCGGTTACCACATATGTGTTATTCGCCGGATTATAGGCAATCTTACAATGCCTGCGGCTCACCTTGTCCTTATTGAGAACCAACTGACACGCGGCTGGATCACGACCAATAACAATTCCATCTCCCACTGCTGCCTCTGCACCCGCATACTCTCCTTTAATTCCATATATCATTGCAGATACAGCCTGTGCAACTTCTCCCGCTGACGGCAATTCTACTTTTCCCCGAACAAACTCCAAAATCAGTCCGACCAAAGATGCAATAAACACTGCACCCATCATGCCAACCAGAAGCCAGAATCCTATCTGTACCGAATGCTGCAATAATTGTCTGCAGAACCTTCCAATATATGAAAGGACGGTTTCCTTTACAAAGCTGCCGAGCAAATATTCATATACACCGGTATCATTAAACAGACTTTTTTCTATTGCCTCGACCAATGCATTCTTTGCAATACCCGGAACTGATATATACAATGTAAGCGACGCTGCGATTGAAACCGCAGACAGTGTCATCCCTGCAATATATTTTGCTTTTTTCTTTAACACCCATGCAATTACAATCACCGCAACTGCTGTTATCCATGCAACCAGTAACATACTTACAACCAGTCTCTTCAAACCGGAAATGTAGTTGTATGTCTGATCCGTCGGAATGTCTATGACATCCTTCAATAATTTCACACCTGATCTGGATGGCAGCAAATCTCCGGAACCACCATCTTCAAATGCAGAATCCAGTTGTGCAATTCCATCAAAAGTTGTATTAAATGCCTGATTGACTTCCGTTGTTCCAATCCGGAAATATGGGAGAAACATCGTAATTACTGCCATCAACGAAAACACTGTTATAAGAATGCTAAAGCATATATTCCTCTTATTCATACCTTTTTACCCCTCTTTATTTATTCTCCGGTTCTACCCATACCGCAATCGCCGAATTGTTGTCCATATCTGAACCTTTTCCATTCTCGTTCACTATCTCAACCATGCGATCAAGCCACGCATCTACCGTATCCGCCTTCTTCAGGCACTGCATCATCTCTTTTTCCATGATCTGCTCCCAGAATCCATCCGAACAAAGTAAAAAAGCCTGTGACTTGTTTAAATCTATCCCTTCTGAGATATCATACGCATGTCCATTCATCCACGGACTTCCCACAACTCGAAGCAACCGGCTCCGATCCTCATGTCCACGAATATCCTTTTCTTTGATTTCTCCAGTGCTAACAAGCATTTGTGGAACACTGTGATCCAGCGTCCGCGTAACCATCTTATTTTTCTTAAAATAATATAATCTGGAATCTCCTATATGTCCCCAATAAGCACGATTTCCCGAAATCAAAAGCAGCACCATCGTTGTCTTCATATCCGCATATTCGCGTGTCTCCTTCTGTGACATCGTGATAATATCCTGCGCACAGTCAAAGCATTGTGCCAGAAATTCTTTTTCATTTTTCCCCTGAAAATACTCCCCATGGAACATTTCCGAAGAAGTTGTCACAGCCAGATTTGATGCACATTCTCCATGTCCATGTCCACCCAGACCATCCGCCAGTATAAACAAATAATTTTCGTCTTTTTGCTGCTCGCCGACACTGTCTTCGTTTACTTCCCGATTTCCTATGTCCGAATATATTTTATATGTAATCATCTGAAACCTCCTTTATTGTTCGACTTGCATTCATATTAACAGACGAATTTTTCAAGTTATCATCAATGCAAATTTTATGTCTTTTCTTGTCAATTTTGACAATCTTAATCAATCAGACTGCCCCGATATATACCCAGCTCCGCATCGTATTCTTCCACATAAATATGTTCTGACTCATCTAGTGCCGACACTATCGTATTTGTTGGTCTTGGCTGCATATAGTAACTTTCTGTCAATCCTGTATATGTACTTAATGCTGTAAACTCCATATCTTTTACAAACGCATCTACCTGCTCCATGAATTCCTCTGACGATACTTCCGTTTCTCCAATTGTACAAACAACGTCATAAGGTCCGCCTTCCATATATGAATTTACTTCTCCACTGTCATTCCATTCCATTACCTTTACAGGATTTAACTCTCCATTATCGCCTTCATCAAAACGATAAAACACGGAAATTGATCCATATCCACCATAAGTTTCTGCTATTGCATATAATTGTCCATCTCCTCTTTTTTTGAATACGCAATAACGTGTTCCCCCTTCTACAAATATATCCAAATTCTCCAAAAAACAAATTTGTTCTTCTCTCCCAGCTCTAATTGTATAGATATTTAAATCTCCTCCTCCGGTCTCAGGATTTTCTGTCATAAATATCAATTCCGGCTGCTCATCACCTGTAACATCCATATAACAAACGGATGCATATCCATATCCACTAGCTCCGTACTCTGTATACGCAGATATTTTATCCGCCTCTCTTTCCAGCACATCTATATATGGCTGATATTCCGCTGTCAAACTGCTATTTCCCTGCATAACCTGCTCTTCATTCTCATTGCAAAGTAAAACCATTGGGAGCTTACCACCATAATTATTCATAAGATATAAATTCATCCACGACCGTTCTTCCTCTGAGAAGCTGTCCAAAGGTCTTCCCGGAAGATAAAATAAAATTCGACCTGCATTTTCGAGTCCGTACGCTTCACTATACATGTATCGCATTTCATCCTTTATCTCTTCCGTTCCCGGTTCATTTACATACTCTATCGATTCTATCGTCGTTGCATAGGTGTAATCATCCACCTTTTCTAACTGTCCAAACCGTCCGGAGAATTCACTAAAATAGATTGATCCACTTGGATATCCTTCTCCGGTATCTCCCATCTCGCTATCATGAAACATACCTGAGAAATTCCCATCTGCATCAATGGACAAATCTGTCTCCCATGCACCTGCTCCACTTGAAAAAATAAATGTTGTATGCTGCAATTTCCCATAGGAAAATCCAATATCTTCAGGTATTTCTTCTGCTTCTTCTGTTGTCGTTTCCGCCTCTGTCGTTGATGCAGTTGTAGGTTCTTCGGACTCCGTTTCCGCCTCAGCTTCTGTTGAAGCATCCGTCGGTGTTGCAGTATCCTTTTTCGACGAATCTCTGTGCTTTGCATAAACAATCAATGAAACAATAAGTCCTGCCAGCAATACACACACAACGCTGAGAATAATAACCAGCTTCTTTTTCGACTTTGTTTTATTTCCCTTGGCTTCTTTTCCCCCACCAATATAGATACTTATACTTTCTTCACTGTCTTTTCCCTGTATGCAAATGCAATCCCCCTCTTCAATCGCATATTGCTCTACGCGGTTTCCATTTACCAGTATCCCATTTGTGCTGTTCAGATCCTGCACATACCATATGCCCTCTTCCATATAAAACACACCATGGATTCTCGATACAAACTCCAAATCAAGTACAATATCATTGTCCGGCTGTCTTCCAAAGCTTACAACTTCCTTTTGAAATTGTTCCAGATTATAGCTTTCGCTTTTTTGGTTGCCATAATAAATTACTATTGATTTCATATCAAACGTTACTCCACTGTTTAAAAACTAATTTTTATTCAACTACTTCAATAGCAAACTGCACGCCTGCCATCGCATTAATTACATATTTCCCAAGTGGAAGATTCGATGTGTCATAATAAAAATACCCTTCTGGAGCCTCTTGGTAATCAGCCTTATACTTATCTCCCAACAAAAAACATTTCTTATCTACAGAAACTGTTTTTACTACCTGCTCGTAATTCTTATAATATGTTACTTCAATATTCGTTGGCTCTGCATAATACAAAAATTTGTATGTAGGCCATCCATCTCCAATTTCTACATAATCTGCTATCCTATTTGCATCCTCATCATTAATTTTAAATATCTTATTCGTCGTAATAAAACATTTGCCGTAGTATAAGGATGAATTAAAACTGCTCTTGTGAAACTCTACTGTGCCATCATCATTTGTAACGAATTCCTGCGGAACAGAATATCCTTCACTATTAATAATTGATATGGATTTAAATCCATGCATACCATCAAATCCAACAATTTTGTCACCGACATGCACCTGGGCATATTCAAAATTTTCTCCCACAAACCTGATTTTTAACGATACCATGTTCTCATCAAAGCATTCGCTGTTTGTCATTGGATAATAGCAGTCATTATGTTCCACGAAAAAATGCTGGTCTTGGTCCTTAGCCGCCTCCGAATAACTCAACCCGCCTACACTATTTTCTACCGGGAAATCGGTTTCCGAAACCGCATTCTGTACGGCTTCTGTTGTAACCGTTTCTTCTGTTGTTTCTTCCGTTGTTTCTTCTACTTCTTCCATCGTAGTTTCCGACTCGATTGTTGTCACAGTTGTTGGTTCCTCTGTTTCCGTTGCTTCCTCTGTCTCCGTTGAAGCATCCGTTGGTGTCGCCGTTTCCTTCTTTAACGAATCTCTGTGTGTTGCGTAAATAATCATCGAAACTATAAATGCTGCCAGCAGTACACATATCACACTCAAAATAATAACCAGCTTCTTACGGGATCTGGCCTTATCCGGCTTCGCTTGCTCTGATTCGCTGATATATATGCTTATACTTTCTTCCCCATCTTTTCTCTGTATACAAATACAATCGCCCTCTTTGATCGCATATGACTCGTCAATATAGGTTCCATTTACAAGCAATCCATTCGTACTGTTCAGATCCTGCACATACCATGTTCCGTCTTCTATAAAAAATACGCCATGTATTCTCGATACAAAATCCAAATCAAGTACAATATCATTGTCCGGCTGTCTTCCAAAGCTTACGACTTCCTTTTGAAATTGCTCCAGCGTATAACTTTCTGTCTTTTTGCCTGTATACTTTACAATGATCTGCATATAACTCATACCTCTCCTATTCTTCTGACTCATAATAGTATCACAAAAAAAACACGATTTTTGGCATCGTGCATGATTGGCACGTATTTCGTCAAAATTGGCATATTTTTACCACATACATCTATTTATAGTTCCACACATCGGGCATGCTTCAATATTTCCCGCAAACGAATATCCACAAGCACAACAAGGGCGAACTCCTATTTGCCGATTCATCTCCTGTTGTCTTAACATTTGCATCATCATTTCCTGATTATAATATATTGGATATGGGATATTCTTTACTTCAAATTGTTTTAAACGCTTTTTCGCTTTTGCATTGTAGACAATTGCAGGTATGCTCGCCAACATATACACTGCCAGAGGAAGCACTTTTCCGATAAGAATATCTGTAAATGTATCAACATCTTTCCACATAAGAAGCATACATGGAATCGCAAAACAGGAAATACAAAACATAATCATAGCCCAGGTATTAAATTGGGGGGATGTCCCCCATCGATCAGACCATGGTTGAACAGTATTACACTTCGGGCAGACAATCCGCGAAGGGAAATATCTGTATTTATGCTTTTCATTGACCGCCCACGCAATCGTATCGTCTTTTTGCTTTAATTTTAAAGCTGCATTTAATTTTGTACCCTCAATCATTTTCTTATGAGTAAGATGTCCCCACTCATATCTGGCATCGGTTGAAATCTGATATGGTTGCATCACAGGTTCTCCGCATTCCGGACACACATAACTTATTAATCTTTTTCCAGTCGCAGTTAATCCTGTGTCAACAGTTACACGCATTAACATTTCTTCTCTCCTCTCCTTTCACTTGTCCTATACAGTATCTTTCATTTACATTTTTCCTTTTTAATAAATCCAAATCTCTAATAATTCTAAGCAAAAAATCCCAAAGCTGGATGTATCATATGTTCTTCATATCGTTCTTCTACCTGTCTTGTATCACTTGGATAATATTGAGATTCACTCCAACTTGACCACTCGCCATATATCGGTTTTCTAAAATAATATGTTGTAGTCGTTGTCTTTTCTCTCGTCTGATAACGGTACAATATCGTTCCTGTTGACGAATCCTCTTCAACATTACATACATCACTCGCAGCCACGGGATCGACACCCCATTCTGACCATGCTGACCAGTCTCCATATGTATCACTATTTTCACTTTTATAATATTCATATCCCGCTGGCGCAACATTACTTGTTGTCGAAGTTGTCTCTTCATATGATATTACATCCCGATACCTGTAATATGTCCAACTTCGACTGTCTGACACATATAAAATATAACAATCTGACCAGTCGTCATTAAGATACGGACTCGCAAATTCACTACTATAATGCTGAGTAATATACGTTTTAAACTGTGATCCCGGACTTTGTGCAAATACTATTCCATCTGCTACTCCTGGTTTGTAAGCATTTAGTAACACTATATTTCCACCGTATATATTATCTATCTGTTCACAGTCCCACAATTTATCTCTGGCAGCATAATAATGCAAACCGACAACATTCGGAATTCCATCCTTATTTGCAGAGTCATCGTTCTGCTCTGTCGTATCCTGTTTTTCAGTCTTCTCCTTCTTTTCCGTCGTACTGTCTTTCTCTGTTGTTGTCTCATCCGTTGTACTCTCATACTGCAAAGCAGCATCCGGATTTCCGAGACTGATATAGATGATAACCGTTGTTCCACCTGCAACCTCTGTTCCTGCTTCTACACTCTGTCTGATTACATGATCCTTTTGTACCGTGTCGCTCTCTTCATCCTGTGTTTGCACTTTAAGTCCCTGTGCCTCTAAGATTGCAATCGCCTGTTTCCGGCTCTTATACTGCACATCCGGTACATGAATCTTTGCATCTTCCTGTTTTCCAAGGCTGACAACAACACCAACCTTTTCGCCTTCTGTCGTTGTCTCTTTGGCCGTTGGATTCTGACTGATGATATTTCCTTTTGGAACGGTATCACTGTATTCTGTCGCCAGTTTATATATGTAGAGTTTAGATGATGCAAGTGTTTGCATAGCATCTCCCCAGCTTTTGCTGCATACATCCGGAACCGTAGTCTGTTTCTGACTGTCGTAATCTTTTCGACCAGTCGATATATAAATCACCATTTTCGTTCCAACGGCAATTTCATCCCCACAGGCAACGGCTTTTCCGTCTGCAACTGCCAGCTCTGCTACATACCCAGGTGCAACATCGCTTTCTTTGTCCTCTATCGTGATATCCTCCTGCATCCATCCCATATTGACCAGCAAATCTACAACTGCATTTTTTTCCAATCCCTCGATGTCCGGCATATATATAACCTGTTCTCCGGCACTCACGACAACCGCCATGACGGTCTTTTCCTTCACAACTTCTCCGCCCGGAATATTTTGCGTCAACACAAGATTTTCAGGTATTACAGAATCATTTTTCTTATCCGTAATCTGCATGATGAGCTTCGCCTCTGAAACCTTCTTCTCTGCCTCATCTAACTCCGTATTGATAATATTCGGTGCGTACACATATCCATCCGAGAGATTTCCGCTATCTCCATGAAACATGTCTGAGACTCGAATTACTCCTGTCAACAGCAACACAATACATGTAACAACCGCCGCTGTTCCGATTCCTGAAGCAATTTTTACCCATAATGGCCATTTGCCTATATCCATTTTCCTTATATGAACCTTATTTCGTTTTACATCCTTGTCCGAAAATAAATCATTTTCAAAATCTTCTGCCGTCTGCGTCCGATCCTCAATTCGCAGATTCATCGCGTTTAAGATTGCATTTTCTATATTCTTTGGTATTTTTGCCCCTAACTTTGACGGTGCCACAAGCGTATCCTTTAATTCCCGCTCCATGGAATCTTCCGGTGTGACACCTGTAATCATCTTATATAATGTTGCCGCGCAGGCATACACATCCGTCCATGTTCCCTGGTCGCCCCTGCTTCGGTATTGCTCCTGTGGTGCATATCCTGGCTTCACCAGAACTGACAAACTGCGGCTGTGTCCTGTCGTTGCATATCTTGCTGCACCAAAATCTATGATTTTTACATCACCATCTTTGGATATCATGATATTATCCGGCGATATATCTCGATGTAAAATTCCCTCTTTATGCACTTCCTTCAACGCTTCCACGACTGGCTTCATGATTTTTAAAGCTTCTTCATATGGGATTTTTCCCTCCCGCTCCAGTCTTTCTTTCAGGGTCTCGCCATCAATATACTCCATAATAATGTACGCAGTATTATTCGCCTGAAATGTATCATGTATGTCTACGATTCCTGAAACACCCTTAAACTTTGCCAGTCTCCGCGCCTCATTCACAAATTTATTTACACCGCTTAAAAACTGTTCCTCTTTTTGTCCTGTAAATATTGTTACATCTGAAACGCCCATGGCTCTGGTTGAAAACTCACTTGGAAGATATTCTTTGATTGCAATTTTCTGATTTAACACTGCATCCCAGCCAATATAGGTAACGCCAAATCCTCCATTTCCTATGGACTGCCCCACTATATATTTATTCTCGATTACCGTGCCCGGTGCAAGATGTACCGCCTCTTTGGCCGGGGTACCCTCCTTGTATCCGCAATATGGACAAATATCATATTTATCTTCATATACTTCCATGCATCCCATACATAATCTGTCTGCCATATTTCCAACCCCTTATCCCATATAATTGTAAATTAACCTATATAATCCCAAATCTGAAATTCCTCTGCTCCCGGAACCTCTCCATCTGTTATTCCTGGTACATATTCCATGGTTGTAACATTTCCAGTCCCCCGATTTACATGAAAATATGTAAAGGAGCCTGTATAAGAGCGATATGTGACTACATATTCCTGTTCTGTTTCTTCCGTTAAATCCCAGTAAAAATAATATTCATCCTGGCTCATATTATTTAAATCCGGATTTTGTTCCCTGCAAAAGCGTTCAATTGCTGCCAATACCTGATTTCGATCTAATTCCTTAGAATTTTGAGTGTGTGAAATTTCCTGTTGATATATGTCGACTGTTACATCCTCCGTTGTCTCTTTTACCTCTGTCGTCGTAACAACAGTTGTCGGTTGTTCGATTGTAACTTCAGTTGTTTGTTGTTCGGTTGTATGTTCCAATGTTGCAGTTTCCGATATTTGTATAGTTTGTTGCATTTGTGTAGTAGTATCTTTTCTTCCCGTAACTACTAGAACAATTCCAACAATTATTAAAATAACTCCTATTGCCCCAATAGCAATAAAGAGCGCTTTTGCATTTCCTTTTTGATTCCTTATCCTATTCATGATTTACTTCTATGTGCCTCCTATGCCGCAATGCTCATCCTATCGGCTCCATGTTTCGTTTCACATTATGCATTTTATCATAATCATAAAGGGATTTTCGGCATCTTGCATTATTGGCTCACATTCCGTCAAAATCGGCATTTAACTCCTTTTTATTCCTCTTTTTTACTCTGCTTATACACCTGATTAATCCCCGTAGATGCAAATCCGGACATAATCCCCACCGAAATCGCTGTGATAATATCGTCTGCCGGAAAATTCTTCATCACATACATAGCAGGCACCGCAACAATACCACCAACAAGACCAACGATCACCGGAATTGCTTTATCGCTGACCTTCATACTTACCTTGCAGCCAATTCCAACCAGATAACAGATAATCACAATCGGCAGTACTGTAACATAACTTGAAATATCCATTGTTTCCCCACCAAAACTCTCTTATATTATACCTATGCCCCAGTCTTTCACATTGATAGTAAATTTAGTGCTGTTGATATATTTTCTTATCTTTCTACAGAAAATATATTTGACGCTCATTACGGACACTTATATAATAAATTTGATTTATACAAAAACTTATACTATGAACATATATAATTTATTTGAATTAAAAAAAATGAAATTTTTATAAATTTTGTAAAAAGGAGATTGTATATAATGATTCAGATTGATCTGATTACCGGATTTTTAGGCTCCGGCAAAACAACATTTATAAAAAAATATGCCACCTATCTGATGCAGCAGGGAATGAATATCGGCATTCTCGAAAATGATTTTGGGGCTGTAAATGTAGACGCTATGCTCCTACAGGATATCTTAGGCGAGCACTGCACATTGGAAATGGTTGCAGGTGGATGTGACGCAGACTGTCATCGCCGCCGTTTTAAAACAAAGCTCATAGCAATGGGCATGTGTGGGTATGATCGTGTCCTTGTAGAACCATCTGGTATTTTCGATATGGATGAATTCTTCGATGCACTACATGAATCACCACTTGACCGTTGGTACGAAATAGGAAATGTAATCACCATCATAGATGCCAATCTGGAACAGACACTATCTGATTCTTCCCGCTATCTACTCGCATCACAAGCAGCACAGGCAGGTGCGGTTCTTTACAGCCATATTCAGGAAGTAAGCAAAGAAAAACTTATTTCCACAAAAAACTATGTATCACAATCGTTTGAGATTCTTCATAGTGAAAAGAAACCAATGCCTTCTGTTACGATTGAAAAGGACTGGAACGATTTAACTACCGAGGATTTCAAAGCGATTCTTTCTTCGGGATATCATTCAGCAGACTATACAAAACTATGGTTTGATGACAAGAAAACATATGACAGTCTATATTTTATGAATATGGATTTCACAGAAGAATTCCTGAAAGAATCCTGTTCCAGAATCTTAAATGATCCCGCATGCGGAAACGTATTTCGTATCAAAGGATTTCAGAAATTACACGATGGTTCCTGGCTCTCATTAAATGTCACCCACCAGAAAACAGAGATTCAGCGAATTCCAAATGGGCAGGCAATCCTGATTGTTATCGGGGAAGGTCTGAACAAGGCTGCAATTGAAAATTACTGGGGAAAATCGAATATTTAATTTTTGCCCAGTAAATGCCCAGTAACGCATTTTTCAACCATTAAAAAACGGCGGAAACCCTTGATTCTACGTGGTTTCCGCCAAATAAAAAAGATGCCCAGAGCCGGAATCGAACCAGCGACACGAGGATTTTCAGTCCTCTGCTCTACCAACTGAGCTATCTGGGCATATATCTTATGTAATTAGTAGCGGGGACAGGATTTGAACCTATGACCTTCGGGTTATGAGCCCGACGAGCTTCCAGACTGCTCCACCCCGCGATATT
>ERZ1035006.125-NODE-125-length-63172-cov-54.931128_pt1 | contig 63172 bp, 56 predicted proteins | sample MGYA00520694_ERZ1035006 | MGnify/ENA primary metagenome ERZ1035006 (study PRJEB33766, sample SAMN09781746) | gut metagenome | biome: gut microbiome | host: Homo sapiens | place: Madagascar | study: EMG produced TPA metagenomics assembly of the PRJNA485056 data...
TGCCCAATATCTCCAATCCTTTTTCCTTGGCTGCCAATGTCATTTCCTGCAAGGTACTGAAGGCATGACCAGAGGCAATGGTATGTGTATGTACGTCTAATAGAGTCTTCATTATTCTTTTAATTTCTTGCAAAGATAATGCTAACGAGCGCAATGAAAGCTTGCTTTCTAATTGCCGAGTGTAGCTTATCTTCTGCAAAGGTAGCAAGAATAGTCGAGAATAAAGAAACCTTGTAAGATGTTTATGATATTTTTAAGAAGAATGAAGATGAAAATCCTCTTTTCATGCAGGGTGTTAATGAATCTCTTGGGTGTGAGCTTGGCATTTTTATAGTTGGTGTGGAAAATCTCCCCGAATGAACTGATAATTTTTTCTGAGTTTTGTCAAACAATACGGATTATCTACCGCCACTGTATTTGGTTCCAATTCTTATTCCCGAAAAATGTCATTAGTGTCACTTTTCGGGACACGCATAGACGGCTTACCTTGATATCTGTTTTACCTAATGTTGTATATTTCATATTTGTCTTGTTTTTGAGTTTTGTTTCATATAAGCTTCTTCATCGCCTCATGCGCCAAGCGATGTGTTTCTGGTAGTTGTGGATATTTATGGTAACTCACAATTTTGACCTTGACTTCATTGTGATGCTGTTTGGCAGCTATACATTCCTGTATCAAGTCGGCATTGGCGCTCTTCTCCGTGGGTGTAATATCAAAGTTCTGGATGTACGAAACATTGGTCATGAATACGATATCAGAACCATTAGGCAAGGTATTCATGGCATGAATCATCACATTAAGAATCATGCGAAATTCCGTGGTATCGGTATCTGACACCACATAAGTCTCCACTTGCTTGCCATCCTTCTCCATGATATATGCCCCGGCACTCTCTCGGCGTTTGCTGGCATAGTTGCACGATCCACCACACCATATATAATAGGTGTCAGGTTTCATACGAAGGGTAATAGGCTTTCGCGATTCTCTCATCCTGTTACTCCTCCTTCAAATACCAGTCCTTGATGTATCCAGCATAGTGCTTGGCAAATTCCTCGGCCTGTCCTGGTGCGCAATCTTTCACCTTCTTGGCAGGAATGCCCGCCCAAATCTCATGGGCAGGAACCTTGGTTCCATGGGTAACTACTGCACCTGCTGCAATGATAGCACCTTCGCCGATGTCAGCCTTGTCGAGCACAGTGGCGTTCATGCCTATGAGCGCACCCTTGTGTACAATAGCTCCGTGAACTACAGCTCCATGTCCTACCGACACGTCATCCTCCAAGATGCAAGGCATTGTGCCAGTTTGATGAATGCAGGCACAATCCTGTACGTTCACACGGTTACCACATCTGATAGCATCCACATCTGAACGCAATACTGCACTGTACCAGATGCTACAGTCATCGCCAAGAACACAGTCACCTGTTAAAGCTGCATTCTCAGCAATGAAACAATTTTTGCCCCAATGGGGAGTCTTTCCTTCTACTGTCTTTATAATAGCCATAATTTTGTTGTTTTTCTGAGGTTTGTCAAACAATATGTTTGATAACTTTGGCTGGATTTCCTGCCACAATTGTGTTTGCCTCCACGTCCTTGGTTACAACAGAGCCTGCTCCCACGAATGGCTTTGTGTCCTACGTGAATCAACTCTGTTTCGATACCCTCTGCCTCTAAGGTCTTTTGTACCTCATGGAGTGCTATATAAGTATTGCCCTCTTTTTTAGGACTACCGTTTATCAATAAAATCTTCATAGTTCTTCTGATGTCTTTGTGTAATTATGGTGCAAAGTTACATCTATTTTTTCTTATCACCAAATCTTCCTAATTATAAAAAGTAAAAAGGAGAATCCTTGCAGTAAAAAGAATTCTCCTTATTGTTTGTCTTGATGATGCTTGCTATTTCTTCATAAAACTACATATTGACTTTTCTGATAGATTCACAAGCAAGATTTTATAGTCCTTATTATTGCCTTTTAGAGGGTTGATAACAGTAATATTAGGATTACTTGCAAATGCGGTGGTCGCATTTACGTCATATCTTGTAATTCTATAGGCATAAAGATTGGCAAATACAAATAGATACCCATTTTCTTTATAGCATAAGTATTGCCTAAAATAAAAGTTCAAAGTGTTATTCCTTTTATCAATATAATGGTCTTTGTCCTTTTTGTCAAGATACTTAGTGACAAGTGCCTCTACATCGTTTATGAAGTCTTCTGAAATTTTAATGTATTCCTGTTTGTTTGTTAGAACTTTTTCTCCATTTGCAAATCGTGCATTACTGGCTAAAATATGAATCTTAGAATCTTTATTGCAATCTTTTGCCCATTTCTTCTCAACCATTATTGATTTTATGCTTTGTTTGGCTTGTTTACCAGTACAGGCAGACAAGCCGAACAAAAATATAACAGCGAAGAAATGTCCGATCCTTATGTATGTGGTGAGTTTATTCATTGTTCTTCTTATTTTTTGAGTAACCATTTCCTGACAGGAATCACCTGACTGATCTTGTCGTTTATCGTGATTTCTTTCTCCTCGTCCCTCGTGATGACTGCACGACATTGCGTTAATAAAACTAAATGGCATTTATTTTATAATGTGTTGCCCCACCACATACCCTGTGGTCCAGGCAGCTTGCAGATTGAAACCGCCTGTAATGGCATCTATGTCCAATACTTCTCCGGCGAAGAAGAGGTGCGGACATACCTTGCTTTCTAAGGTGTGGAGGGCGATATTGCTGAGGCTGATACCTCCACAAGTCACAAACTCTTCCTTGTGTGCACCCTTGCCGTTTACTTGGTATAGGTCGTTGGTCAAGGTCTCTATCAAGAGATTATAGCCTTTCTTTCCCATTTCGCTCCATTTCTTCTCTGGCGCATATCCCATCTTCTGGATAAGGTAGAGCCAAAGGCGAGAAGGGAGATTGTAAGGGCGGATGTTAGAGAGCTGCTTTTGTGGATTGGCGGCGATAATGCCACGGATGTTTTCTTCCACGAGTGAGCGATTGCTTTCATTCACCCAATTCACGGAAATCTTTACCTGGTAATTGTTCTCATGCAGATAGCGGGCAGCGTGGGAGGATAGTTTCAATACAGCAGGTCCGCTCATGCCCCAGTGGGTAATGAGCAACGGACCTTGTGCCTTGAACTTGGTGCCAGGCATGGAAGTCATGACAGGCTCTACCACTGTTCCCATCAAGTCCTTGAAAGCCTTGTCGGCGATGTTGAAGGTGAAGAGGGAAGGGATAGGCTGTTCTATCGCATGACCAAGGTCTGCGAGATGCTGAAAGTTCTCGATGCGGGGGTGCCCACCTGTTGTTATCGCCACACGGTCAAAGACGAGTAGCTTCTCTTCGAAGTTCTGTTCGCCACCATGCTTTTCCTTCACTTGGTGCAGACTTCTCTTTGTTACCTTGAAGTTGAGCAAGAGGGTCTCATTCTCCTGTTGGATAATGCTCACAAGTTGATGTCCTGTCATGATTTTGATGCCGAGTGATTTAGCCGTATTTACCAGACAGTCGATGATGCTATGCGAGTCTTGCGATTGCGGAAAAACACATTGGTCTTCTTGCGTAACCAATGGCACACCATTTTCCTCAAACCATTCGAAGGCCTGGTGGTAATTGAATCGTTTGAAGAGTCGCTTCATGAGTTGATGACCACGAGGGTAAGCCTGTTTGAGGTCGGAAATCTCCTCAAAGGAATTGGTGAGGTTACATCTTCCTCCACCTGTGATTTCCACCTTGGCAAGCACCTTCTGGTTCTTCTCAAAGATAGTGATGTCGGCAAGAGAATTGTTTTGCTTGGCAGCGATGGCAGCGAAGAATCCTGCCGCTCCTCCTCCAACAATGGCGATATGTAGTGGGTTGTGCATATTTTTTGTCGTTTGTTAGGCTGCAAAGATACGAAATTTCTACTTGATATCCAAATTATGAGCGATTTATTTGTTCTGTGAAATAATCTTTCATGGTATGCCTATTTACTGTTATTATACCTTTTCGGGGGGTAATATCTCTATTGTTGTATTCCCTTTACCACTTTCTCCATTTCTTCCTTCTCCATCATTCCCATCTGTGCTGTAGGCTTGCCCTTCATAGGTATGAAGAGGAAGGTGGGGATGCTTTGGATGCCGAAGACGGAGGCAAGTTCTGGTTCTTGGTCGATGTCAACCTTGTAGAAATCTACCTTGCCTGCATATTGTTTGGCCAATTGCTCTACGATAGGTGACATCATCTTGCAGGGACGACACCAGGTGGCATAGAAGTCTATTACTATAGGACGATGACCTGCAAATACCCATTCTTGAGGATGAGCCTCGTAATCCATCACCTTTTGCTTGAAATCGGCAGTGGTGAGATATGTTACCTGGCCATTAACAGAACTTTTGTCTGTTGATGGTTTTGCCTCTAATGGCTTCTGGGCATTCTGCTCTTGTTGGGATGCATTCTGCTCTTGTTTACAAACTTTCCCCTTTTGTGATGAGCAACCTACGAGTGTTAGGGCTGTCAACAAATATAATATGAACTTCTTTTTCATATCAGTCTTTTTCTTGTTCCATAATTCTTGAGATCAGGCATTTCTAGCTGGATAAACTTTGCCATAACTTATATATTTTATATAGATATAACGCATCAGAACTCTAATTATTGTATAATTGCGTGTTTGGAAATAGTTATTTATAGTCGTTAAACACTTATTTCGTGCCGTGAAATAAGTATTTAATGACAAGCAATGATGTAATTAGCTTATTTCCTGACGGATATTTATTGTAATCATAAGCGATTTATTTCATTCTGCTCACGGTTTTCTCCGTGATAGTAACTTGTATCTTTGATAAAGAAGAGCGCCCTCTAATAGAATCAATGAGCGTCAATATGTTGCCGTTTAAGTTAATATATCGTAAATAACCATCAATATATTAACGCTATTTTCGGATTTTGTTTATCTTTGCAGTATGGGAATTGAATTTCAAATGAAGGCAATGTCCAACTCTGATATCGTTAGAGTATTGGGCAGAAGATTTAAGGAGTATCGCTTGGCAAACAACATGACTCAGGAAGAGGTGTCCAATCAAGCTGGTATTGGTCTTGTCACATTGCGTAACTTCGAGAATGGGAAGGCGTACAACATCACCATGACCAATTTCTTGGCTCTATTGAGAACCGTGGGACAATTGGAAAAGATGGATGAGGTGTTGCCGGAGATTCCGATTTCTCCTTATGTGTTAGAAAAGATAGAAAGTAAGAAACCAAAGAGAATCCGTCATGCAAAATAACGTAGTAAAAGTATTGCTCCATGATGAGGAGGTGGGGCGTCTCTATTGGGACGTGAAGCAACGCAGGGCTATATTTAGCTTTGCGCTATCTTTTGTATCACAAGGTTTGGATATCGCCCCATTGATAGCATCTGTGAAAAGTGCAGGTGTCACAGCATATACAATTATGGGTAACAGGGAAAAACTATTTCAAGGATTGCCACCTTTTATAGCTGATTCTCTTCCTGATCGTTGGGGCAATCAGGTGTTTGAGCAGTGGGCACGCCAGCATACGACTTGACTTTTACTGTAAATTTAGAAGGCGTATTTTATGAGAACCGCCATTCTATGACTGTGGGGGGAAAGGATGAGGAGTTTTCCGTTGAAGACTTGCTGGCATTTGCCAAGGAGAATAATATTCGTGATGCCAAGATTATCATCGAGGAAGTTGCTTCTGCATTTATTCATTTTTATGAATTAGCCATGCAATGTCATGTCAATGATTATTGGGCAAGAAGAAAAAGCTCTTTGGCACATGAAATTATAGAGCGAGGTAGAGCAAAGATGTCTGAGGAAAACATCAAAAAAATAATAGAGGAATATTTTGTGCCTCTTACAAATAAAAATGTAAATGATTAAAATGTAATTTGAGGAAGGAATAACAATGAAGAAAATATTGAATCCATATTTGGGCAAGCAGGGGTATAACTGCTTTTGCTGTGCCCCCACTAACCCTATCGGTTTGCGTCTTGAATTTTGGGAAGATGGTGATGACGTGTTGACGCAATGGAATCCTGGGGAGAATTTCCAGGGATGGGTGAACACATTGCATGGCGGAGTCATCGGCATGTTGATGGATGAAGTGGCAGGTTGGGTCATCAACCGTAAGCTCCAGACTACAGGGGTGACGATGCAACTCAACGTGAAATACAAGAAACCAGTGATGACTACCGATTCCTTGGTTACTGTTCGTGGACATATCGTAAACCAACGCCGCAACATCGTAACCATCCAACTCACTTTGGCTAATTCGAAAGGTGAGATTTGTGATGAGGCAGAGGCTATCTACTACACCTTCGGACCAGAGAAGGCCGCGGAGATGGGGTTCAGTGGATGCAAGGTTGAAGGAGAAGAATAGGAAAGAATAAAATACAAAAAGGATAAATACGTGTTTAGACAGCATTTCGCTCATAAAAGATTCAGAATAGCTTGGCTCTTGTTGTTGGTGTATGTGCCAATGATGATAGCGGTTACGTTTCACCACCATGGGGAAGCGCAGAGGGCTGATGCTGCCATCCAATGCCAAGACTGTGCCCGACATATTCATCATGATGGGCATCTCTTGGCTCTCCAACATACTATGCACGATTGTGTGCTCTGCCAGTTGCAAAGCACACCTTATCTCTCGCCAACCATCTTGACGTTGGCGGCATTCATCGTGCTTCACCGCATCATTCGCCAATCAGTTTGTGCCCCATGCCAGTTGGGGGCGAATGATGTCAAGAGTACTCGTGCCCCACCTTATCTTACTATCTTTTAGGGATTTTGGAATATGAAAGGAGTAATTGTATCTATTCCTTTCGTATCAGTATGTTAGTAATTTAAGGTAAATCAAAAACAATGAGAACAATATTGAACACAATATTGCTGATGAGTCTATGCTCGTCGGCAAGAGGACAGGTAGTGCCTGATTCCATCAAGCACAATCCTATCACCGAATCGGATGTAAAACTATCAGAAGTTGTAGTAACGGGACTTACGGGCAGCCAAAAGTTGAAGCAATCTCCATCTCCCGTTTCCATCATATCCCCTCGCCAGTTGGAGGCTCAGCCATCCACCAATATCATTGATGCTATCGCTCATCAGCCTGGCATCTCACAAGTAACCACTGGCAGCGGCATCTCCAAACCTGTGATTCGTGGATTGGGATATAACCGAGTGGTCGTGGTAAATGATGGTATCCGACAGGAAGGTCAGCAGTGGGGCGATGAACATGGCATAGAGGTGGATCCTTATTCCGTTCATTCCGTGGAGATACTGAAAGGTCCGGCAAGCTTGATGTATGGCTCGGATGCGATGGCGGGTGTCATTATCTTCCATCCGTCACCAACTCTTCCTATGGGAGATATGAGGGCGAATGTTTCCACGGGCTATCAAACCAACAACGGTCTTTTCGATTATTCGCTCAACTTTGCTGGTAATAAGGCTGGTTTTGTTTGGGACTCCCGATATAGTGGCAAGATGGCGCATGCCTACAAGAACAAATATGATGGTTATGTCTTTGGCTCTTCTTATCGTGAGCAGGCTTTCTCGCAGATGTTGGGCTATAACTATCGCTTGGGACATACGCATCTTACGCTCGATTATTACCATCTTACCCCAGGACTAGTGGAGGGTGAGCGAGATGAGAAGACGGGTGAACTCTTGGTGCCCGATGGCTATGATTTGAAGGGCTATGGCAGGCCGATGCCTTATCAGCAGATACACCATTACAAGGCGGTGCTTGATAACTCCTGGTTCTTGGGCGATGGAAATCTGAAACTTTTGTTGGGGTATCAGCAGAATCGCCGTCAGGAGTTTGAGGAGGAAGAGCATCCCGATGAGTGTGGGCTTGACTTCTTGTTGCATACCGTCAACTATGACTTGCATTATCTCTCGCCAGAGATGAATGGCTGGAAGTTTGCTGCGGGTATCAATGGTATGTGGCAGCAATCCATCAACAAGGGTACGGAATATCTGGTGCCAGCTTATCGCCTCTTCGATTATGGTCTCTTCGCCACGATGAGCAGGGAGATAGGCAGACTGAATATCAGTGGCGGTTTGCGATTTGACCAACGCCATCTGCATAGTGAGGCGTTGGAGGAGGAAGGTGAACTTCGCTTCCAAGACTTCAAGCGCAATTTCAATGCCTTGACGGGTAGCATCGGTATGACATACGAACTGAGTAGCAATTGGAATGTGAAACTGAATCTGTCTCGTGGATTCCGTGCGCCAAACATCAGCGAATTGGGCTCGAATGGTGTGCATGAGGGAACTATGCGCTATGAGATGGGCAACCGAGACTTGGAACCCGAACATAGTTGGCAGATGGATTTAGGACTGGACTATAGTTCGCCTATTGTTTCGGCGCAGTTGGCATTGTTTGCCAATCGCATCGACAACTACATCTTTATCCAGAAGATAGCGGATGCTGATGGGCAAGAAATCATCATGGATGGTACACCTGCCTATCAGTTTGCGGCCTCTGACGCTCGCCTTTGGGGTGGCGAGGCAAGGGTGGATGTGCATCCGTTGCCTCATCTGCATATCGGCAATAGTTTCTCGTATGTCAATGCCGTGCAACTTCATCAGCCTTCAGATTCTAAGTATCTGCCTTTGACTCCAGCTCCGAGATGGAATGGTGATGTGAGGTATGAGTTTATTTGTGGCGGTCGCACCTTCGACAATCTTTTCTTGAAGTTTGCCGTGGATTGCAATCTCCGTCAGAATCACTTCTATGCGGCGAATGATACCGAGACGGCTACTCCTTCTTATACCTTGCTGAATCTGTATGCGGGTACTGACATCAAGAGTCATGGCAAGCGCCTTCTCTCGATTTATCTCTCAGGAGAAAACCTGACCAATCGTGCCTACCAGAGCCATCTGAGCAGATTGAAATACTTGGATCGGAATATGGTTACGGGAAGAACGGGTGTATATAATATGGGAAGGAATTTTAGTGTGAAGGTGGTAGTGCCGATAGAACTATAGAATAAAGCTTCGCCCGAAATCCAACTTCAATAAGTGGATTTCGGGCGATATTGTATCATATCACATGATATTGTTGGTTGTAAACATTATATCACGTAGTCATTATAATTCCAAGAGAGTAGTATATGGTATTTTAGCTACCACGGATGTGGTATGGGGGGAGGGAGAATGCATAGAAACGTTCATTCTGAATGAGTGATTTCTTTGTTAATCGTTCATTCGGAATGAATAAAAATAAATGAAAATGTTCATTCTGAATGAATAAAAAGGTGAAAAAGTTTGGTAGTTTTCGTAAGATGTTGTAGTTTTGTAAACGAATAAACTGTAGAGTATGTATGAGTTGTTAGAACAGTAATAATAACATAAAAATAGAAGATAATGGAAACATTCAATGATGTAATATCTGGCAATCAACTGGTTTTGGTTGATTTCTTTGCCACATGGTGCCAACCTTGCAAGATGATGCACCCAATATTGGAGGATTTGAAGAAGACGGTGGGGGATAAGCTCCGCATTATCAAGGTGGATGTGGATGTCCACAATGATGTGGCAGCGCAATATGACATTCGCTCGGTACCAACCTTGATGCTCTTCCGCAATGGCGAGGTGCTGTATAGGGAGAGTGGTGTGATGTCGAAGGCAGACTTGATGGCATTGCTCGATCCGTTTATGTAATGGAAGCATTGCTTATTGATTATCCCATTCGGAATTTACTGTAAATTTGCAGTAAATTCCGAATAACCACTCAGTATAGTATAATTTAAGAGTGAACTTCTGTAAGAAAAATAGGGCTGCTCAAAAGTACGTTCTTGTTTTCTGACTATTGGAATATTCGTGCCAAGTAGTCATAATGTTCGCCCTCAGCAACCAATTCTGCATGCAGACCACAGCTCTCTGCTATACTCTTGAGCAAAGGGTAGTCGGTGTAAAGCCAGTCGAAAGGCTCTCCCTTGATGTCTCCATATACCATTTGGTAATCTACTTCTCCATAATATGCTCCATTGAGGTCAAGGTCGAAACTTCCGTCCTCATTTTCGTAGATGTATTTGAGGTCGGAGGAATCTATGAGAACTTGTCCGTTAGGATTGAGCAAGGATTTCAAGCGTAGTAAGAGAGTGGGGAGGTTGGCTATCTTTCCTGCTATGCCCGTCCCGTTCATCAAGAGAAGAATGGTATCGAAGCCATTGGCAAGACTTGGATTGAAGAGGTTGATGCACTCCACATCCTTGATGCCTCGTAGTTTCATAGCTTCGCAACTCAAAGGTGAAATATCAATCGCCTTGACGGAAGTGATAGCTTCTTGGGATGATAAAAACTTCTCCGTTTTTTCTTGCAATGCGAGTGCATGACATCCTGCACCAGCTCCTACATCGAGTACTTTCCCTTTAGCCAAGTCCAATGCTTTTTGTTCCAACTTAGGCATCTCTTCGTAATTTCTGAAGAGATGCTTAACAGGCATTTCGTCTTCCTCAAACATGGAGGAGAGAACACGAAGTTTGTTAGCCTTTCCTTTCTTTTGAAAGTTGAGGATAGCTGCGCCCATTGGGTCTTTTTCTGGTGATAAGATATTTGTGTTCATAATTGTCAAGTTTCTTATGTGAGTTTTATAGAGTTCTGATAAGATGAAATGTAAATTGCGTTTTCTACCGCACACCGCACTAAATCGTTGTATCTATCAGTAATATAGTTAGTTATATGAGTGTAGTGTTGGCTAAACACCTCACAAACACCTCACAACACCGCACTCTGATTTTTCCATTTTTATCATTATGAGTATTTTGTAACTCATTGATAATCAATGTTTCATATTTCAGAGTATTTCTAAATAATCGAATTCCATTAGTGCGGTGTTGTGTGGTGTTTGTGAGGTGTTTTGCTAACACCGCACAGTATCTAATGCATTGTGATATAGTGAGTTCGATACTGTTTAGTGCGGTGTGCGGTAGAAAATCGAAACTATGTTTCTACAACCTCGTAGTAACGGAATCATTATCCCGATTATTAGAAAAGTGCCTGCCTAGAGCACCAAAGTGCCCTCACCGAGGGCACTTTAGTGCCGTAGTGAGGAACTTTTATTTTTTTCCTGCGCTAGCATTCCATTCATCGTAGATATGGCTGAAAATAGCAACACCATCATTAATCTGTTTCCTAGCTAATTTCTTGTCTTTGTTCCACCATTCTAGTATGTATTCTTTCAGTCCCTCATATTCTTTTTGATCCTTGAATTGCCTATCCAAACTACTCATTTTGTCAAGTGAAGCATTGTAAAGAATGAATGCTCGTTCCTGTCCATTTGGCTTCAAGGCATACCAAGTGGCCCATGAGTTTCCTGTGTTGATGCCATTACCCGGCAGGAATACGTGAACTCTATAGACTGATGCATTCTTGCCACGGTAAAGGAGTTCCATAAGACGGTCCTCTTTGACTGCTCGAATCGAATTGCGAGCTATGGTTTGGGCATGCTCCCACACCTCGCCTTCTGGATGCTCCTCTGTGCGTGCGAGCCACTCCATCTTGGCCACCTTCTCAACATCATACTTCTTGGCTTTTTTGCCATTAGGATTCTCGGAAAGTCTCACCTGATATTCTAGCATCCAAGTCATATACTTCTTCGGTATATAACCCTCCACTTGTTTGCCGTCCATCATCGTGAGGCGTACATGGCGCATTTCTGGGTCATTGTTCTTACGTGCGTGTGCTGAAATAGCTACCATCATTACTGCCAAAAAAAGCAGCCAAATCTTCATTGTCTTCATAATGTGTCCTTTCTGTTAGTTGTTATTGTTTATCATCTAATATTTCTACTACTCGTTGTATCATGGAGCTTCGATTGTACTCTCTTAGTTCTATGAGTCTCTGTTCCCATTCCTGTGTTAGTCCTGCGCTGTGGCAAAGTTCACGGATAAAAGACTTGTCGCATTTCTTATAGACATCCCCTAAACATACAAGTTTACCATTAGGTTGCTTGATATAGAAATCACATGCCGTCTTACTCGGAATGAGAAACAATGCAGCAACAGTGTTACCTTGATAAGCTTTCATGCCTCCCATATCTGTTACAGAATAGCCTTGTGAGGCGTAGATATAAACTTGGATTTGTGGATGATTGACATACAGCCAACTCCAACCTACATTCTCCAATGGGACCAATATACGTGCGTTCTGTTGTGAAGTAGCATTCCACACCACGACAGAATCAATGCTTGCTATCGGAATCATATTGCTCTGGCATTGGCGAGAAAAGAAGTTTCGGTAAACTTGTACGTCTTTTTTCTTTCGAGGAATTTCTATTCGATCATTTCCAACATAGAGTTGCTTGGTGTTATTTTTTAGGCATACACGTCCCTCGCAGGTCTGGGCTTGCATATTAACTGTTCCCATACAATAAATCAAAACGCTCATTAAGAGGGAAAATCTTACAAGATTGTATTTAATTTCTATAGGATATTTCATAAAAGAATTTTATTTTAGATTATCGAAAAGATCTTTGAAATATAGGTCAAACCATAATGCTGGATGATCTGTTATGTTTGTTGTAATAAGTATCCCATTTTTCCCTTGCCAGGTGCCGCAATTTGGCGAATGATGGTGTATTTACGGGTTGCAAAATCAATGGTTGCTTCATCATCGCTTCCATCAGGATTGGCAAGATAGGTCTTGCCATCCTCGAAATATGGCACGGAGATACCTTTCGCCCACGCTTCTAGATAGATGCGCTCTACTTCTGCGTGTACGGAATTATTTATCTCTCGGATGGTTTTGCCATTGGAAAGACACCAACCTTCTATTTCTTCATATTTACACATAAACTATTCTTCTTAAGATAATTCATTGCAAAATTACGGGGAAACTTTCTAATAACCAAATGTTTTAACTACTTTTCAATAAAAGTATATGCAGTGTCTCATGTAAAAACAAAAAAGGCAGACCCCAAGTCGCTTGGACTTGGAATCTGCCTTCTATTATCAACCAACTAACCAAATGAAAACAATCTTATATGAATCAATCAAAAATGATGCTGGTAATCAATTCCATTGGGGCGAAGGATTACTTCACCTCAATGTTCTTTGTGGTCTTAGCCTCTTCCTTTGGAGTCAGCTTAGGAATCTCAACCTCAAGTATGCCATCGGCAACCTTGGCTGAAATCTTCTCACGGTCGGCATCCTCAGGCAAAGTGTAGCACTGCTGGTAGTTGCTGTAAGAGAACTCACGGCGCAAGTAATGCTCGTGCTTGTCCTCATTCTTGTGCTCCATCTTGTTCTCGATGGCGATGCAGAGATTGCCGTCGTTGTCAAGATTGATGCGAACCCACTCTTTCTTCAAACCAGGAGCAGCAACCTCCATGGTGTAAGCCTTCTCGTTCTCCTTGATGTTAGTTGCAGGAGCGGTAGCGCTTGTGTTGGTACGTGGCATCAAATCTGTATCAAAGAAATTGTCCTCAAACCAATTTGTCAACCAATCTGAATTATTGTTTCTACGAGCTAACAACATAATTAAAACCTCCGATTTTATTTTACTCATCCTCTCGATGCCTTGTGGCTCCGTCGGGACTTCTGTTTGTTATTTTATTTATCTAATTTATTTGTTCTTGATTGCTTCTGCTTCAAGTACTTAGCTCTTTCGAACCCTTGTCCTTTCGGCTTCCGCTTTCACCCTATACTGTTGCAACTCTCGTGCCATTGGCATCCGAGCCTCATCGAGCAGACAATCCTTGCCAAACTTGTCAAATGGTTCTGAAAATTTGACATGAAAAGATAAATATTTTAAACTTTGCTGACAAATCTTGTAGATTCAATCAGAAAGATGTTGTTAGTCCCTATCCCATACTCTTTATAATTTATTGTTCATATACTTTTTGATAAATCGGCCCACATGATTCTCTTGTAGAGTTGTTGGAAGGGCTTTGAGTATTTTCTTTTGATTTGAAGCACTTTTTATCAAATGCTGATAGAACAGATAGCAGATGATACCAGGAGAATGGATATTGCTGAGTGCGTAAGCCGTATACTTGCGCTCGTCCCATCCATCATGGTTCTTGCTTTCTTCTTGCACCCACTGCTTGTAGAAACTTGATCCAGTGAGGCTGTAGTAACCATTGTGTACGCTTAGCTCTGCTATCTCTCCTGGTACAAAAGGAATGTCTATCCATTCCGAGCAGATGGTTCCATCTTTCATCAGTGCTCTCACTCTTCCCATGGTAATGTCCTTCAGGTCGTGCTTGTATGAGAAGTTAGTGCCGTTGGTAGCCACAAGGATGGGTTCTACATACATATCTGTTTCGTCTTTGTAACAGATAAAATAGCCACGATCCCAAAGCTCTGGGTCACGCTTGCCAATAATCTCAAAGTTGCCTTTCAGGTTGGTCTGAGCATCTTTTAGCATCTTGGTCAATTGCTCATTAGGCACTTCTTTTTCTTCTTTAGTCTCTTCTTTTGGAGCAGCCTTTTCTTCTAGGGTGTCTATTGGGGTAAGATCAACTGTATAGTGGTTGGCATTATATGGTTGCTGTTTTATTTCGTCAGCTACGCGGTGCTTGTTTAAAGGAGCTTTTCCTTCTACGATGCAGATGTTTCCTTCATAGCCTTTTTCGTTAACCCAACCATTCTCTACGATATGGTCCCATTCTATGGCACAGACTCTGCGCATGCCAGAGTGCCCCATTTGTTGGCGATTGATAAGGACGCTATATGCCGAGAAATTTCCAACCATAATAAGGTCGTTGCCTACGGATATGTCAAAGTTCATCCATCTCTCCAGTGGGTTGTTGTTTCCATCTACCATATAGTAAAAGTCAGTTACAGGCTGATTGCAATCTTTTTGAAAAGCCTTGTTGATTCTGTCCAGTTCCTTGAGAAACTCGTCTTTCTTGAGAGTTTTAAAGCGATATTTTTTCCAACTCCATTGTGCGGTGTCTCCTACCTCACTTTTTGCTCCTGATTGATTCATGGTGAACGCCTTGTTGCTTACCAATTTCTCCAAAGCCTCTTTGAAATAAGACTTTTGTGCCTGTGCTCCTATTGTGGAGAACATCATGAGCAATAAATATATGATATACTTTTTCATGTTCTTTGTTCTTTTATGTTTATACCTTATTATATATACTTACTTTATAGTTTAACGATGATTCGCCGTCCTTGTAGGCAATCATCCTCACTTTGCACGGCATTGCATGTAGTGGCTTGAACCTCTGCTGTCTGCATTTTGAAAAGATGCTCTTTGGGCAAGGTCGACATAGGGAAGCGTACTGGACCTTCTGCTTCTTTCGTTTCTGGCATGTCATCACCTAAATCAGCTTTAGGCTTAGCCTCTCTCTTGGGAGCTTTGAGCTTGGCCATGGTCTTTTTCTTCTCGTAAGTCTTGCTCTCTGCTGCGACAGCCATTTCTGCTGCTTTTTCCTTTTCTGCCGTCAAGTCCCTTTCTTGCGTCATTGCCTTTTGCGTAGGCTGTGTGGTCTTCTTTACTGCCACTATAGTATTGCTCGGCGCAAGAGTTGCATCCTTGGGTGGTTGTAAGACGATAGCGATGATACCAGCCACGCAGGCAGCGCAAATCCATGGGAAGATGCGCAGGGAGCGATAGATGGTCATGCTCTTCCTCGCTTTTTCCATTACCTCCTTCTTGGTTTGGGAGGAGGCATGAAAATCACATTGAGGTTGGAGCAGTTGCTCTATGTCCTCAAATTCATGATTGTTATTGATGTTTGTGAGATCTTTCATACTCGTTTTTCCTTTCTTAATTGTTGTTGAATATGTTGGATGGCATAGCGATAGCGAGATTTCACAGTGGCTTCTGGTAATTCCTCCAGTTCCGCTATTTCTCGGAATGTCAGGTTATCGTAACATTTCATTCTTACGATTTCCGCTTGTTCTTGCGGAATGTCTTCTAGCAGTTTCGATATTCTGAGAAATTCCTCATGTATCTGCTTGTCGTTGTTGCCAATAGGCATACTTGTAGCCTCATTGATGGTTATGTATTGGGGACGCTTTTGACGGAAGTGGTCTCGGCATGCGTTGCTTACGGAGCGGATGATGTATCGGTCGAGTTCTTCCACCTTGAGTCCTTCTTTCAGTTTCTTGAAGGCTGCAAGCAATACCTCTTGCACAATGTCTTCGGCATCCTCGCGTTGCCCGATTCGAATGTAGGCAAAACGAAATAGCCAGTCTTGTCGTTCATCGACAAGGCTCTCCAGTTTTTCTATGAGCTTTTTGTTGCCTATATTCATTCGTTTCTTGTTTTTATGTTTGTACTTTTACTCATATAAACGTATATTTCTCAAAATAGATTTAAAAAAAACTCTTTTTTTTCATTTTTTTGTTACTTTTGTGGACGATTATGTAAAAATGGATGCTACGGATTATGGAAAAGAAGAAGATAGTGATAGCTTGCGACTCTTACAAAGGATGCCTGACGAGCAAGGAAGTGAATTTTCAGTTAGGAGTTAGGAGTGAAGAGTTAGGAGTTAATGCTGATATCGTAACCTTGGAGATGAGCGATGGGGGAGACGGAATGCTGGATGCTTTTCTCTCGGCTATGGGTGGAGAGCGAGTGGCGATGCATGCCCATGATGCTTTGATGAGGTGGATAGATGCGGAATATGGCATCGCCAACGATACGGCTATCATCGAGATAGCCAATACGGCTGGCTTGGCTCTGATAGAACCCGAACAGCGCAATCCGATGAAGGCTACTTCTTGGGGCGTAGGCGAACAGATTATGCATGCTTATCGCCGGGGAATCCGTCACTTCATCGTGGGCTTGGGAGGCAGTGCTACATCTGATTGCGGCATTGGTATGCTCAAGGCGATGGGTGATGACTGGAAGAAGATTCGCAAAGATTGTAGCTTTGTCTTGGCTTCGGATGTGACCAATCCTTTGTGTGGTCCTAATGGCGCTGCCCATGTCTTTGCTCCACAGAAAGGAGCGGATGCCAAGATGGTGGAGATTCTGGATGCCAGAGCACGAAAGTTTGCCGAGGTTAGCAAGAAACATTTTGAGAAGGAACAGGATGATGCTCGTTCTTCTCAAGATATGATAGTTGATGCGAGTAAAATGCCAGGGGCTGGTGCCGCTGGTGGCTTGGGGTATGCCTTCTTGCAGTATTTCCATGCTGAGTTTCATTCGGGTGCCGACTTGCTTTTGGATGCAATAGACTTTGAACATCTCGTTGCTGATGCAGAATTAGTGATAACGGGAGAAGGACACAGTGACAAGCAAACACTCATGGGGAAAATGCCGCAGAAAATTCTCGAACGAGCTAAGAATGCAAATGCAAATCTTCCTGTTTGGCTCATATCTGGTGGCATCAGCGACAAAGAGGCATTACTAGATGCAGGCTTCGATAAGGTCATCGCTGTAACTCCCGAAGATATGCCGCTTGATGAAGCGATGAAACCAGAGACGGCAAAGAATTTATTAAGAGGCTTGCACTGGGAGGGCAGGTTTGTTACCTGCCCAATAAGCTAGGTTGATAAAGATAGAATAATATAACATAAGATGAAATACATAATTTTTGATTTTGACGGAACCATTGGTGATTCACAGGCTCTCATTGTAAAGACCTTGCAAGATACGATGCGTAAGCGAGGACTGGAAGTGAAGAGCGATGTGGAGTGTGCTGCTACCATCGGCCTGCGACTGGATGAGGCTTTCGTCCAACTCTTTGAAATGAGTGCAGAGGAAGGTATGGCTTGTGCGGAAACGTATCGTGTCATTTTCGAGGAGAATAAGCAGCACCTTATTGTGCAGCCTTTCCCTCATGTCTTGGAAACCATCCATACCTTGCATCGCCAAGGATATCAGCTTGCCATCGCCAGTAGCCGTGGCAGTGATTCGCTTTTCGGCTATGTCAAGCAGATGGGGATAGAGGATTGCATCTCTTCTATCATTGCTGGCGATTTGGTAGAACATGTGAAACCCGCACCAGATATGGTGTTCAAGGCTTTGGAGGAAATGAATGGTACGGTAGAGGAAGCATTGGTAGTGGGGGATATGACCTACGATGTGGATATGGCGCACAATGCAGGTGCCAAGGCTTGCGCCGTAACTTACGGCAATGCTACTAGAGAGGAATTGAAGAATGCGGAATACATCATCGATGATTTCGCAGAGCTATTGGACATCTTGCAAGAAAAATAAAAAAGTCTAGCAAAAGAAATAGGCACGCATCCTTTTCGGAGTACGTGCCTATACCTTTTTATATATACTCTAGGTTAGATAACCTTTACTCTCTTCTTTCCCGCTCTGCCATCTACCACGATCTTTTCGAAGATGATGGCTGGGTCGTTAGGGGTCAGAGTGAGGGTATGGATGCCATCAGCCGAAGCTGGGAGTTCAACCTCGATTACCTTATCTACGATGCGAGTGGCTATCGTAGGGTAATAGATGTTGTAGATATTCTCTGGCTTCTCGTTCAGGTTTTTGTTGAAGTTGACCTGAATAGGAGTGGCTCCGTCGATGCTGACACCATAGGTGAGACCACCCTTGTTGAGGTAATCCAATGTGGACTTTGTGATGACGTGGATGCGAACCTTCTGGGGGCTACCATTGTCTGCCTTGTCTGCCTTGCCATCCACAGCCTTTCCAGCGTTCATCTTAAATTTATAAGAGATGCTGGCTCCCTTCACGCTCTTGGCATATGGCATCAAAGTCATACCACCCAGGCTCTTTCCCATGAATGGAATCTCCGTCCATTTCGCCTCGGCACCATCTATCTTACTAGTATAATAAGGTGCTTCGATTTCTACCACACCATGAATATCACAGATTACAGTTCCCTCAGAAGTAGATACTCGGAAGAGCTGCGGACAGGTATCTTTCTCGAAGGCGTCATTCCAAGAGGTATAGCCGATGTGCTTTTGCGTCATCATGCCATTCCATTTGCCTCCCGACATCTTATGGTTGTACTCATCGCAAATCAGAGAGTCGCGCTTGAAGAGTCGTTCGCATTCATCCGCCCAAACGTTGGCTTTCGGATTGCCCTGCTTGTAAAGCTGATGGTTCATCGCCTGGGCAAAATACATCTGGTGCAGATTGCTCATCACCTCGATAGGGAAGAGGATGATCTGACGATAAGCATCGTGATATGCAGCTGGCAGACTATTGTACTGGCGAAGTGCATCGGCTTCTATTTGCAGATACTGGTTCACCACTTCCTGCCACTCTCCATTCTCCAGACTATAGGTGTTCTTGTCGAGCATCTCTGGGGTGCAACGGCCATTGTACTTGCAGATGAGATTGAGCAATCTGGCAGCTTCATCTGCTTGCTCCTCGCCAAACTGCTGGGCGCACCAGTCTCTTGTATGGTCCGTGATATGATTGACGGCATATTTATGTGGATTCCAAGCGATGTCCATAAACTGGCTGATAGGATACTCCATCGGTTTGAGGTCGCCCACATTGAGTATCCAGAGTCGGTCGATGCCATTCTCGTAGGCTAGGGTGAGTTGCTCCCATGGATTTTGCACAGGGGTGCAGTTGAGCATCTTCGAGTTGCGAGGTGCTCCCACATAGTCCACGTGGTAGTAGAGACCCCATCCACCCTTATGCTTGCGCTCCTGGGCATTCGGCACACGGCGTACATTGCCCCAGTTGTCATCGCAGAGCAGGAGGGTTACGTCGTCAGGCACCTTCATGCCCTTGTCGTAATAATCCAACACCTCTTTATATAATGCCCAGACCTGAGGGGTCTCACTTGCTTTCTTACCGGTAACGTCAGCGATAATCTGTCGCTGGTCGGTGATGATCTGCTGCATCAGTTTGGTATCGGCATCCTCGCTCATCGCCTCGTCGCCATCACCACGCATACCGATGGTTACGATTTGCTCGGTACCCTTCATTTGCTCTATACCTTCACGGAAGAATTTCTTTAGTCCTTCCTTGTTCTTCTGATAGTTCCAAGCACCCCAACCCTGTCGGTTGCGAGCATACTCTTGGTGGTTGCGAGCCATCGGCTCATGGTGGGATGTGCTCATCACGATGCCCATCTCATCGGCTGTCTTCTCGTTCTCCGGGTCATCGGCATAGAAAGCCCAACCCCACATGGCTGGCCACATCATGTTGCCTCGCAAGCGGAGCACCAACTCAAATACTCGCTGGTAGAAGCGGTGGTCACCATAATCAGTGCCGTAAGTGTTCTTGACCCAAGAGGTAAGACACGGAGCCTCGTCATTAAGGAAAATGCCACGGTAGCGCACGGCAGGCTCACCATCGGTATAGGTACCCTTGTTCACAAAGATGGAGTCATGGTGTTCCACTGGTACATCTGCCCAGTCGTACCAAGGGGATACGCCCATCTGCTGAGATAGCTCATAGATACCATAAATGGTGCCTCGGCGATCACTACCGGCAATGACCAGCTGACCGTCCACCACGGTGATGATGAACTTCTCGCGCTTGCCCTTGAGCTGCTTGCTGTCGATGCGACGCTGCTTGATGAGCTGGTCGATTGCGGCAGAATGGCCGATAGTGCCCACGAGGATAGTTGGCTTCTTTCCTGTTTCACTCTTTGCATCGCTTGTGATGCAGGCTTGGCTACCGCTCACTTTCTGGATGTCCTTGACCAGGGCATGTGCCGCATAGCTCACACCCTTGCAGTCGTTGACATCCATACAGATCTTTACTTGGTTGCCTGCGTTGAGCAGCAGGTCGCCTTGCAGGAAACTCACGAATCTGTCGGCTGCGTTCATGCTCATTGAGGAGAGCACAGCTGCGCCAACAAAGAATGTTTTCTTGATGTTGTTAAGTCTTATCATTATTTGGATTGTTGTTTGTTGCTGCAAAGGTACGGCTTTTCTGGCAAATTGTCTTTGTCTGGTGTTACCTTTTGTTTGTTATTTGTTTCATTTTGGCTTTTCTTCCCCTCAATCTCCCTATCTTTTCCTTATTTCTGGGCGTTTCTTTTTGTATTTTCAGAGAAAAGTATTACTTTTGCAGCTAAATAGATTAGAATAAGAATATGATAGATAAGCCCACTATAGCCCGCATCATGGATGCCACCAAGATAGAAGAGGTGGTATCTGAATTCGTTACGCTCAAGAAGCGTGGCGTCAACTATATCGGTCTATGTCCTTTCCATAACGACTCCCATCCGTCTTTCTCCGTGTCGCCTACCCGAGGCATCTGCCATTGCTTTACTTGTGGCAAAGGTGGCAATGCGGTCAACTTCCTCATGGAGTTGGAGCAGATGACTTATCCTGATGCCCTTCGCTGGCTCGCCAACAAGTATCATATCGAAATCAAGGAGCGAGAACTGACAAGCGAGGAGAAGCAGCGTGAGAGCGAACGAGAATCCATGTTCATCGTCAATGAATGGGCGGCGAAGTATTTCCAAGACATTCTTCAGAATGATGTGGACGGCAGAGCCATCGGTATGCAGTATTTCCGCAGCCGTGGATTCAGGGACGATATCATCAAGAAGTTTCAGTTGGGTTTCGCCCTCACTCAGCGCACGGCTCTCTTTGATGAGGCTGTGAAGCAGGGGTACAATCCGAAGTTCTTGGTGGCAACGGGACTTTGCTTCAAGGTGGATAAGAATGAGGCTGGCAACAAGAGTGGGGAGGATAAGTATCTGGATAGATTCTCCGGCCGTGCCATCTTCCCTTGGCTCAGTGTGAGTGGCAAGGTGGTGGCATTTGGTGGTCGTGTGCTCGATAGTCGCACCAAGGGTGTGAACCAGAAGTATGTCAACTCGCCAGATAGTGAGATTTACCACAAGGAGCGTGAACTCTATGGTCTCTACCAAGCTAAGAAGGCGATAGCCAAGGAAGACTGCGTATACATGGTGGAGGGATATACCGATGTCATCTCCATGCACCAGTGTGGCATAGAAAATGTGGTGGCCAACTCGGGTACCGCCCTCAGTGTGCATCAGATTCGCCTGTTGCATCGCTTCACCAGCAATATCGTGTTGCTCTATGATGGTGATACTGCCGGTGTACATGCTGCCCTTCGAGGTACGGATATGCTCTTGGAGGAGGAGATGAACGTGAAGGTGCTCTTCTTGCCAGATGGCAACGACCCGGATAGCTTTGCTCGCAACCATACGGCTGCCGACTTCAAGAAGTATATAGAGGACAACCAGACCGACTTCATCCAGTTTAAGACCGACATCATGCTGCGTGGAGTTACCGACCCCGTGAAGCGCAGCGAGGCTATCAATTCCATCGTGGAGAGCATCTCCAAGATTAAGAATCAGATAACCCGTGCATCTTATATCACCGACTGTGCCCACCGCCTGGGAGTGAACGAGGCAATCATCGTGAATGCCCTCAACAACTTTGTGCGCAATGGCATGAGCCAGCAGGTGAAGGAGGAGCGACGTGCGGCAGGACTCCGTGACCCACGTGCCGTCCAGCCACAGCCGGCAATGATGAGGAGTGTTACTCCACTCGACAAACTGCTGGAGGTGGAAGACTTGCTCATTCAGCTCATCATCCATCATGGTGAGAAGTTGATTACCGTTCAGGATGTGGATGGCAATGATGTGGATGTACCTGTGGCACAATATATCGGTCTAGATTTGGGAGGCGATGGCTTCAAGTTTCATAAAGAACTCTACAATCAGATATTGCAAGAGGCTGTGCAGCATCTCGAAGATGAAGACTTTGTGGCAGAGACCTATTTCGCCAATCATTCTAATCCCGAGATTAGTCGCATAGCAGGTCAGTCTACGGGTGAGCAAGAGATAGCTACGGCAAGTTTGCGCTTGCAGTTGAGTCCGGAGAAGCTACGTCAGTTTGTGCAGAAGGACCTGCTTAGCTTCCGTACCCACTACATCGCCCAGCGACTCATCGAGGTGCAGCAAGAGTTTGCCAAGAATCCGAGCAATAGGGAATTGCTCATGGAGTTTATGAAACTCAAGCAGATGAATACCCTCTTGGCTAGCCAAACCAACTCTGTGTTTAATTAAGTTAGGAGTTAGGAGTTAGGAGTTTTTAGTTTTTTTTAAAAATAACGGTATGATTTATTTTCACTGGATATACCTGCTTGTATATGTCGTCATTACGATACCGGCGATTATCACCGTCTTGATGGACAATCGACAGCCCGCCAAGACGATGGCATGGATTCTTGTGCTCTCTTTCATGCCCGTTATTGGTTTTATCTTTTACATCTTCTTCGGTCAGAACACTCGCAAGGAGCGACTCATCAGCGACCGAAGCATGGACCAACTCACCAAGCGCTCCATGCTGGAGTTTGCCGAGCAAGAGAATCTCCACTTGCCTGCCAACAACAAGCCCCTGATGAATCTCTTTACCAACCAGAACTGGGCTTTTCCTTTCAAGGACAACAAGGTGGATATTTTTACCAATGGCTATGACTTCATTCTCACCTTATTATATAATATAGGGCAGGCTAAGGACCATATCCATCTGGATACCTATATCTTGGAAGACGACGCCTTGGGCTATCTGGTGGCTGATGCCTTGATAGACAAGGCGGAACAAGGCGTGGAGGTACGCCTCATCTATGATGATGTGGGCTGCTGGAAGGTGAAGGATGCCTTCTTCGAGCGAATGAGAGATGCGGGCATCGACGTGCATGCCTTTATGCCTGTGCGTTTCCCTGCCTTTACCAGCAAGGTGAATTATCGCAACCACCGCAAGTTGTGCGTGATAGATGGCAGGGTAGGCTTCATTGGTGGTATGAACATCGCCCAGCGGTATGTGAAAGGTACCAAGAAGCAGGCTTGGCGAGATACCCATCTCCGTATAGAGGGAGGTGGCGTATATGCCATCCAGCGCGCCTTCTTGGTAGACTGGTATTTTGTGGATCGCACCCTGGTTACTAATCGCAAGTACTATCCGCCTGTGGATATCCCTATCAACAATAATTGCTTGGTGCAGGTAGTAACTAGCAGCCCGATTGCCCCATGGCCCGACATCATGCAGGGCTATGTGCGCATCTTGCTTCAGGCGCAACATTATGTCTATATGGAGACGCCTTACTTCCTGCCTACCGAGCCTGTGCTCTTTGCCATGCGAACGGCTGCCTTGGCAGGAGTGGACATTCGTCTCTTGATGCCTCGCCATGCCGATGCCAAGTTGGTGGAGTGGGCATCCCGTTCTTATCTGATGGAGGCAATAGAGGCTGGAGTGAAGGTATATCTTTACACGGGTGGCTTCAACCATAGCAAACTTTTGGTGAGCGATGACAATCTCTGTACGGTGGGCAGCACGAATGTTGATTTCCGTAGTTTCGAGAATAATTTTGAGGCAAATGCCTTCTTCTTTGATGAGGGTATGGCGCAGCGTATCAAGCGGATATACCTGGATGATGAGGCTCAAAGCATATTGGTGGATGACGTCACCTACTTCGTGAAGCGTCCTTTCCTCAAGCGCCTCTTCGAGAGCATCGTAAGATTGCTTTCGCCACTGCTATAGTTGCAATTGTAATCACCATTATAAAAAATAGGTTATTGGTTTCTGAATATGAAAGCCAATAACCTATTTCTATTTTATTAAAGTTGAATCTATCTGAAGATCGAGAAGTTGACGCTGCCGTAACTTCTGTGCTCCAGGAATCTTGGATGGTCGGAGAAATCGTAGTTCTTGCCATGCTCGAATACGAAGATGCCGTCCTCATTGAGCATATCGCCATTTAGCACGAGGTCTGGAATCTCTGGCAACTTCTCCAGTGCGTATGGTGGGTCGGCAAAGATGAAGTCATACTTCTGCTTGTTGCTCTTCAAGAAGCGGAATACATCGCCACGGATTAGGAGGTCTTTGTCTTCACCAAGTTTCTTGAAGCATTGGCGGATAAAGTTGGCGTGGTCGCGGTCGGCTTCCACACTTACCACTCGGCTACAGCCTCTTGATACTAACTCCAGGGAGATGCTGCCTGTGCCTGCAAAGAGGTCGAGGGCAGTGGCATCCTCAAAGTTGATGTAACCCTGCAATACGTTAAAGATGTTCTCTTTAGCAAAATCTGTAGTTGGACGCGCCTTGAAAGTTCGAGGTATATCGAAATGGCGTCCCTTATATAGTCCTGTTATGATTCTCATTTTTATTTACTTAAATAGAGTGTTATCAAATCGAATGGCATGCCCTTGATCTCGGTGATGGGGGCACGGTTGAACTCGGCGGCTGGATTCAAGAGAAAGGTCTTCTTGATGTAGAGCTTGGTGTTGTAGAGAAACCAGTCCTTGTCTGGCACATCTCCCGATACGTGAAGCTCGTCTTGCATCTGGTTGAATCCTATCTGCTTCCATACGTAGAGAATGAAGTAGAGTGCATCCTTGGCATGCTCGGCATTGAAGGAATTGAAGAACTTGAAACGATTCTTGTCAAAGCTGAAAACGTCAAGTTTCTTGTCATGGAAGTAAACATAGAGCTTGCGATGGATGCCCGTGAAACTGCGTTGGTGCAGATAGTGCCACATCGGCTGCATGATAGGGGTGAAGCGGATGTCTTGGAAGTTATCTTCCACCACCATCTTCAGGTCCTTGTTTACAGGGAATACTGCTACTGCATTGAGGGCGGGTTGCACACGATAGAGGATAGTGTCTGCACTATGCCCCGAGAATGCATGCTGGTAGAGCACATCTAGATCTTCCTCATGAAATTCTTCTATGGGCACAAGCAGGATAGGGGAGTCTATGTAGAGGCGCACCTTGGTGTAGCCACGCTGCAAGAGTGGGCTCTCCTTGAATGCCTGACGCAGATTGGCTGCTATCGATACACCGCTCTTCACGGTGTAAGGCTCATATATCACTTGATGCTCGGCTTCGCGGTCTACTACCGAAAAGCTGAGTGTGTTTCTGCTCACACGGATGGTGAGGCGGGCTTGTTGTATGTTCTTACCAGTTTGCTGCATTGTTATTATCTGTTGTGATGTCACCTATTTTGAGTCCGGGATATTCGCCTGCATAGTTGGCTTTGTCGGTTACTTCCTGTATGGATTCCTCATCCAGTCCGTCGAGAAAATCGCCATATTCCGCGCCACATTCCATCAGGGGTATCTGCTTACCGCTCTTGCCCACGATGGTGGTTGCGGCAAGGGAGAACTTCTTGCCGTCGCTATAAGGGATGTACTGGGCATCAGCCTTCAGATACTTGCCCTTGACGAGGGTGTTGAAGTCACCTGTGTATGCTCCATGTTTGGCTTTGTATCGTTCCTCGGCATCCCTTATCTGCATTAGTTTCTCCTTTACCTCTGTCTCACGGCTAGCCTTCTGCTTGTCGAAGCGGATGGGTTGGCTGATGCTGAGGATGCAAAGCAGCATCATGACGATGACGCAGGCTCCCAAGACGATATTATTGTTTATTTTCCTTAATTTCATACTCATTTCAAAAAGTATTATTACTTTTGTAAGTGCAAAGATAAATAATTTTTTTGAATTATGATAATAGATGAGCTAAAATATAAGATATTACAACAATTTGGCTACTCACCGACGCCCGAACAGGCTCATGCGCTTGATGTGTTTGCGCAGTTTGTGACCGATCCCAATCCGCATTCGGTCATGATATTGCGAGGTAGTGCTGGTACGGGTAAGACCTCGCTCTCGGGTGCCATCGTCCGCACGCTCAAGGCTATCCGTCAGAAGGTGATGCTCTTGGCTCCTACGGGTAGGGCGGCTAAGGTTTTTTCGCTGAGCAGTGGTGTACCTGCCTATACCATCCATCGTCGCATCTATCGCGAAAAAGCGTTTGCGGGGGTGGATGGACAGTTCAATCTCAATGACAATCTCTATACCGATACCCTCTTTATGGTTGATGAGGCTTCGATGATTGCCAATATGGGATTGGGCGGTACCACATTTGGCAGTGGCTGCTTACTCGATGACCTGATCCAGTTTGTGTATCAGGGACATAACGACCGTCTCCTCCTTATCGGTGATAAGGCTCAGTTGCCACCTGTCGGCGAGGAGGAATCGCCTGCTCTCCATGCTGCCGTATTGGAGGGATATGGACTGAAGGTATATGAGTGCGATCTGAACGAGGTGTTGCGACAGAGTCAGCAGTCGGGCATCCTCTATAATGCCACGATGATCAGGCAGATGATAACTCACGATGACATCACCCAATTGCCCAAGATTCATTTCTCTGGCTTCTCGGACATCAAGGAGATGCCTGGCTCAGAACTCATAGAGGCTCTTGCTGATAGCTATCATCATGTGGGCTTGGACGATACCATCGTGGTAACTCGTAGCAACAAGCGAGCCAACATCTTCAACCAGGGCATCCGCAACATGGTGCTGGACCGTGAAGAGGAACTCTCCCAAGGCGACATCCTCATGATTGTAAAGAATAATTATTACTGGATGGAAGAGGAGAGGAAGAAAGTAAGTGAAGAACGAAGAGTGAAGAGTGAAGAAACAGCGTTCGGCGGCCGAAGGGAAAGCCAATTTAATTGCTTAGCTAATCATAAAGTTCCAAGTTCAAAGTTCCAAGTTCAAAGTAAAGAAATTCAAAGTAATGAGATTCCTTCTTTTTTGGCGAATGGAGATAGGGCGAAGGTGCTGAGAGTGCGCCGTAGCATCGACCTCTATGGATTCCACTTTGCCACGCTCCTCTTGCAGTTTCCGGATTATGACAATTATGAGCTGGAGGCTACGGTGCTGCTCGATACCCTGACCAGTGAGGCTCCGGCCTTGACCCATGAGCAACAGGAAATGCTCTTCCATCAGGTGGAGGAAGACTATCAGGACATTTCGCTCAAGGCGGATAGGATGAAGGCAATCAGAAATGACAAATTCTATAATGCCCTACAGGTAAAGTTTGCATACGCCGTAACCTGTCACAAGGCACAGGGTGGACAGTGGGCTCATGTTTATGTGGACCAAGGATATATGACCGATGATATGCTCACCCCCGATTACATCCACTGGCTCTATACAGCCTTTACTCGTGCCACGGAGATGCTCTATCTGGTGAACTGGCCGAAGACGCAAAATGCCGATTCCCCCCAGTAGAAATGTTGCATATCCCATTTATATTGGTTCATAAATACAAATATACGACAGAAAGTTTGATAGTTTGGGAAAAAAGTAGTAAATTTGCAACCTGAATATTCAAATTTATACATATAATAAATGGAAAATAGAAAAGTAGCTTTAATTACAGGTATCACAGGTCAAGATGGTTCTTACTTGGCAGAGTTGTTGTTGAGTAAGGGGTATGATGTTCACGGCACTATCCGTCGTTCATCCACCGACTATCGTGAGCGCATCGCTCACCTGGAGGGTACCCCAAACTTCCACCTCCATTATGCTGACCTTGGTGACTCTATGAGTATCATCCAGGTGATGAACAAGGTGAAACCAACTGAGGTGTACAACCTTGCAGCACAGAGCCATGTACAGGTAAGTTTCGACTCTCCTGAGTTTACAGCCGATGTAGATGCCACAGGTGTGCTTCGCATCTTGGAGGCCATCCGTCAGTGTGGCTTGGAGAAGACCTGCCGTATGTATCAGGCTTCTACCTCTGAACTTTATGGCAAGGTAGAGGAGGTCCCTCAGAACGAGAATACTCCATTCCACCCATACAGTCCATACGCTGTAGCTAAGCAGTATGGTTTCTGGATTGTGAGGGAGTATCGTGAGGCTTACAATATGTTCTGCTGCTCTGGCATCCTCTTCAATCATGAGAGTGAGCGCCGTGGCGAGACATTCGTTACTCGTAAGATTACTCTCGCTGCCGCTCGTATCAAGCAGGGCAAGCAGGATAAGCTCTATCTCGGTAACTTGGATTCTCTCCGCGACTGGGGTTATGCCAAGGACTATGTAGAGTGTATGTGGCTCATTCTCCAGGCTGAGAAGCCAGAGGACTTTGTTATCGCCACAGGTGTACAGCATAGCGTACGTGAATTTGCCCAGTTGGCATTCCACCATGTAGGCATCGAGCTGAAGTGGGAAGGAAAGGATGAGAACGAGAAGGGTATCTGCGTAGAGGGGCCTGAGGAGTTGATCGGCAAGACTCTCGTTGAGGTATCTCCAGACTTCTATCGTCCTACCGACGTGGTTAACCTTTGGGGCGATCCTACCAAAGCTAAGGCTAAGCTCGGCTGGAATCCAAACACTACTACCTTCGAGGAGCTGGTTAAGATCATGGTAGAGAGCGATATGGCTAAGGTAGCTGCTGAGGATGCAGGTCAGAAAGTGCGCTGCAACTTGGCTGAGTACTTGGAGAAAGGTATCGTTAAGTAAGTTAGTTTATAGTTAACAGTTGATAGTTTATAGCAATAATCAATGTTATCAAAAGATAGTAAGATTTATATAGCAGGACACCACGGTCTCGTGGGTTCTGCTATTTGGAATAACCTCAAGAAGAGAGGCTATCATAATCTGGTGGGTCGTTCTCACAAAGAACTCGACTTGACCGACCAGTATGCAGTGCAGAAGTTCTTTGACGAGGAGCAGCCTGATGCTGTGGTCTTGGCAGCTGCCTTCGTGGGCGGTATCATGGCCAACAGCCTCTATCGTGCCGACTTCATTATGCAGAACATGAAGATGCAGTGCAATGTCATCAGCAATGCCTACTCTCATGGCGTAAAAAAGCTCCTCTTCCTCGGCTCTACTTGCATCTATCCTAAGGATGCACCTCAGCCAATGAAGGAGGATGTCTTGCTGACTTCGCCGCTGGAGTATACCAACGAGGAGTATGCCATCGCCAAGATAGCCGGACTGAAGATGTGTGAGAGCTACAACCTGCAGTATGGTACCAACTATATTGCAGTGATGCCAACCAACCTCTATGGTCCTAACGACAACTTCCACTTGGAGAATAGCCACGTGATGCCAGCGATGATGCGTAAGATTTATCTTGCCAAGCTCATCCACGATGGTGACTGGCATAGTATTGAGGTGGACATGAACAAGCGTCCTATCAACCCTACTGATAAGCTGCGTGCCATCATCGGCGAGGGTAATGTGGATGGCAACAACGACCATGAGCGCATCCTGAAGGCTTTGGAGTTCTATGGCATCTATGATAATAAGGTGGTGCTCTGGGGTACAGGTAAGCCTCTCCGTGAGTTCCTATGGAGCGAGGATATGGCTGATGCCAGTGTGCATGTGCTCTTGAACGTAGACTTCAAGGATATCATCGGTATCGAGAAGTACAGCTCTGTATTCTATGGTGCCAAGGTAGATGGAGCCGTAGACCGCAACAATTCTGAGGGTCGTGGCGGTGCCATCCCATCACTGGGTGAGATTCGCAACTGTCATATCAATGTAGGTACAGGCAAGGAACTTACCATCCGTGAGCTTTCAGAGTTGGTAGTAAAGGCAGTAGGCTTTGAGGGCACTGTAGAGTTTGATGCCAGCAAGCCTGATGGTACTCCTCGTAAGCTTATCGATGTAGAGAAGCTTCACAGCCTTGGCTGGACCCACAAGGTCGAGATTGAGGATGGAGTGCAGAAACTCTTCGAGTGGTATCAGGATAGCTTGAAAGATTAATATATCATCGGGATTTATATTATCATCGGAATTTAATCGGAATTAAAACGGATTCCTTTTAGATTCCGATTTTTTATGAATGTTCCGAATGAATTCTGTTTAAGTTCCGATGATGATAAAAAATGATGCATTAAAACGAAAAAAGTCTAACTCTCTTTCGAAAGTCAGACCTTTTATATTTTTGAGTTATTTTGGGAAAAGTGGGTAGTGATGGATTCGAACCACCGAAGGCATAGCCAGCAGATTTACAGTCTGCCCCATTTGGCCACTCTGGTAACTACCCAAACGCTTTATGTCTCAAAAGCGAGTGCAAAGGTAACACTTTTATTTCATATTACCAAATTTTTTCCTCACTTTTTTCACTTTTCCTTCAAAAAACTGCTATTTTACTTTGATTACGTGGTGTCTGCGGTGCTTTCTTGACAGTCTGCGGTGCTTGTAGTGCTCATATTTCTTGATTCCTACAAAGGCTGTGATAGCTGCCACTACCGCCAAGAGGAAGATGACGATGCCGCCACCCAGGTTGTCGCCCTTCACTTTCGACCACATATCCAATACCTCTGGAGTGTGGTCGCCTGCATCGTGAATCATGGCGCATCTTGCCACCACACTGCTGTCTGGATACATAATCGGGTTGATGTGTGCCTTCTTGCCCTCTTCACAGCCGAAGAAGTAAGCGGCGTTCACCGTTTCGGGATAAGCATCCTTGTCGCTCATCTCCTCTAATATCTTCTTGCCACTGATGCTGCTCACATAGCCAGTGGTCTCCATATTGGCGAGTGCCACATCCTCCTGGCAGAGATAGTTGATGAAATAAGCGGCTGCCTTCTGGTTGCGGGAGTACTTAGGGATTACCCAACCGTCAAACCATACGTTGCTGCCTTCCTTTGGCACTTCATAACCCAGTGGCACACCTACCTTTTCAGCCTCCTCGATTGCCCAGACGGCATCACCGCTCCAGGTCATGTTCAGGTAAGCCTTGCCCTTGGTCATCGTCTCCTTGCCAAAGTCTGCCTCCCAGCCCTCGATGTTTGGTTTCAGTGCTTTGAGGTATTTCTCTACTGTAGCCACAGCTTTTGGCGAATAGTCGTTCATCAGCTGTGGTACCGTCACCTTGCCTGCTGCCAAGTCCTTGCGATGCGCCCAGATAAGGGCGGTGCCGTAAGAGTCACGATAGGAATCCTTCATCAAGAGCTTGCCACGATACTTCGAGTTCCAAAGGGAACCCCAGGTCAGAGCATCTTTTATAGGTACGTGTACCTTATTATATAAGATGCCTGCCGTTCCCCACATGTATGGCACGGCATACTGATGGGCGGTTCTGCCATGGTTGCTGGTGGCGTCTATCTGCTCTACGATGTAGGGAGATATGTTCTTGAGATAGTTTGGGGTCTTGCCAAAACAAGTGTCGATGGGCAGGAGGAGGTCCTTGCGCAGCATTCGCTCGATGATGTATTCCGAAGGACAAACCACGTCGTAGTCCTCATGTCCACGTTCTATCTTGGTCAGCATCACCTCGTTGATATCAAAGGTCTGGTAGATGACGCGTATTTTCTTGCCCGTCTGCGCCTCATACCATTTCGGGAAGTTGGCAAGCACGTCTTCGTCTATGTAGTCGGCCCAGTTATATACCTTCAGAATCTCCTCTCTGTTCTCCTTGTTGTAGCAGGAGGATAGCATGAGGTTTATGAGCATAAGAGCAACGAAAAATGGGCATTTAACTCCTAACTCCCAACTCCTAACTCCTAACTTTATATTCATCTTTTTCATTTTGCTTTCTTTACTGAACGTTTGTTGATGATAATCAGCATCACGAGCACCAATACGAAGATAATTGTACTCAGTGGACGGAGCTCTGGAGTCAAACCTCCCTTTCTGGCATCTGCATAGATAAAGGTGGAGAGCGTCTCCAGTCCCTCATTTCCGATGGTAAAAATGGTGACGGCGAAATCGTCGATACTCATGGTGATGGCGAGCATGAAGCCCGAAATCATGCCTGGCAATATCTCTGGGATGATAATCTTGCGCAGTGCCTGCATCGGTGATGCACCCAGGTCGAGAGCTGCCTCATAGAGGTTGGGGTTCATCTGCTTGAGCCTAGGCATCACGCTCAGGATGACGTATGGCAGGCAGAAGGTGATATGGGCAATGACCACCGTCATATAGCCCTGCGGAATGCCCAGCGTGATGAAGAGCAGGAAGAGCGAGATACCGATGATGATGTCGCCATTCAATATCGGAATGTTGTTGACAAACGAGATGGCTTGTCGGGCTCTGCGGTTGCGCAAGTTGTGGATGCCGATGGCAGTCAGGGTACCGAAGAGGGTGCTGACTGTGGCTGAAATCAGGGCGATGGTAATCGTATTGATGAGAGCCGCCGTGAGCGAATGGTGGGTACCCTCCATGAAGAGGTTCTTATAGAGCTGCAAAGAAAATCCCGTCCAGTTGCCCATCACCTTAGCCTCGGTGAAGGAGAAGATGACGATGATGAGGATAGGGGAGTAGAGCAGCAGCAAGAGCAGCCACAGATAGCCCTGGCAGAATACCTTCTTCATCATATCTTTTGAAAAGAGTGATTTTATCATCTGATACCTCCTTCCTGCTTGCTACCGTCGCCGGCGATGAGGGTGGATGCTCCGATGAGGAAGAGCATGATGAGCGAGAGGGCTGCACCATAGTTCCACATCGAATTGTTGATGTTCTCCTGGATGGTAGTACCGAAGAGCTTAATGTTGTTCATCGTCAGCAGTTCGGAGATGGCGAAGGTGGAGATGGTTGGCATAAACACCATCAGAATGCCACTTGCCACACCTGGCATGGAGAGTGGCAACACTACTTTGAAGAACTGTTGCCATGGGGAGGCTCCCAAGTCCTCGGCTGCCTCGATATAGCTGCGGTCCATCTTCTGCAATGTATTGTAGATAGGGTAAATCATGAAGGGGATGAAGTTATACACCATGCCAAACAGGAGGGCTCCCTCGCCCAGTGGCAGATCGGCAAAGTCGAAGAGTGCCACGGTGGCAAGTGTACGCACCAGGATGTTGACCCACATCGGCAGGATGAAGAGCATCACGATGGTGTTGGCATACTTCATCTTGGTCTGAGTCAGGATATATGCCGCAGGATAGCCCAGCAAGATGCAGAGCAGCGTGTTGAGGAAGGCGATGCCGATGGAATACACAAAGGTATTGATGGCCTCGGGATGCCCCAGAAACTTCTGGAAATTATAGAGCGTGAAACTGCCGTTCTCGTCGGTGAATGCAAACACCACGATGAGAAGCAATGGCAATACCACGAATATCGCTGCAAAGATGGCGTATGGTATCGACCAACTTTGGCGAGAGGATATAAATTTGACTACGTTCAATTTTAATTAAGAATTAATAATTAAGAATTAATAATTAAGAATTAATAATTAGGCGTGCGCCCTTAATACTAATGAATTCTTCACTCTTCATTATTCACTTTAATCCCGTTTGCCGGAATGGTGATGGCAACGTGGTCGCCGAGGTCCCATACATCTTGGGTGTCCACATAGATTTTCTCTCCCCAGTCGGTGTCGATGGTGAGGTGATAGTGGTCGCCCTTGTAGAGGATGAAGCAGATGTCACCGGTGAAAGTGCCTTCCTCTTCATTGTCGAAGAGTTCTATCTTGTCGAAATCTATGCTGATATTGATGCTGTCCTTGCCTTCCTTCTCTGCCTTGGAGATGGCGGTCTGTACATCGGCAGGAATGCCCTCGCTGTATTCGCAACCCAGAAATTCGATGCAACCATTGCCAGTGAGCTTAGCCTCGAAGGTGTTGGTGGTGCGCTCCTTCTTCATGATGTGGATATTGTCTGGGATGACGCTCATGCCGATGGTCTGACCTACCTCAAAGTGCTTGTAGTTCTGTATCAAGAATTCGCAACCCTTGTCGCTCTCGGCAAGCATCTCGTAGTGTACGCCCTTGAAGATGGAAGAGGTGATTTTTCCTACAAACTGGGCATGCTCAGTATCGGTGGATACCTCTATGTCCTCTGGTCGTATCACTACATCCACCTGCTGGTTCTCGCCAAATCCCTTGTCCACGCAAGGTATTTCCGCACCAGCCACCTTGACCAGGCAGTCGTGAATCATCAGGCCATTGAAGATGTTGCTCTCGCCGATGAAGTCGGCAACGAATGAGTTGGCAGGCTCGTTGTAAATGTCGGTCGGTGTGCCAATCTGCTGAATCTCTCCCTCGCTCATCACCACGATGGTATCGCTCAGGGTGAGTGCCTCCTCCTGGTCGTGTGTTACATAGACGAAGGTGATGCCCAGTCGCTCGTGCATCTCCTTCAGCTCCAGTTGCATGTCCTTGCGCATCTTCAGGTCGAGTGCAGCGAGAGGTTCGTCGAGGAGGAGCACCTCTGGTTCGTTGACGATGGCACGGGCGATGGCGATACGCTGCTGCTGTCCACCCGAAAGTGAGTTGACGTCGCGGTATTCATAGTCGCTCATGTTCACCATCTTCAGGGCACGCTTCACCTTCGGCAATATCTCCTCCTTCGGCGTATTTTTCAGCTTCAGTCCGAAGGCGATGTTGTCGTAAACGTTGAGATGAGGAAACAGTGCGTATTTCTGGAACACGGTGTTCACATTGCGCTTGTATGGAGGCAGATTGGTGATATCGTTGCCGCCGATGGTGATGATGCCCTCGGTGGCAGTCTCGAATCCCGCCAAGAGTCTCAATAGAGTCGTTTTTCCGCAGCCCGAAGGACCGAGAATGGTCATGAATTCGCCCTTTCTCACGTATAGGTTGATGTCGCGGAGGGCTACTTTCTCGCCAAATCTTTTCGACACATTCTTGATGTCGATGATATGCTGTGCAGTCTTGTTCATTTCTAGTTTTTAAATTTGCCTGCAAAGTTACTCATTTTTCGATAAATATCGAAGTCTTTTAATAAGAAAATGCCCTAGGTCGTATTACAAAGTGATGAATTTATAGTTTGGGGCGGGTTGGAAATATACCATATTTGTGGTATTAGTGGGGTATCATAATGCTTGAGTTTGTGGTATTTTGCTATCAAAAGTATCGTAAATGTTTTGTTGTTTTTGAATATTGTTATACCTTTGCACTCGATTTAGACAAAGTGTAAGATTGAACAAATAAAAGATGTTAGTATGGTAAAGAAGTTTATTTTCGCATTATCTCTGTTGGCAGCAGGCGCTCCTAATGCTGTTGCCCAGAGCCAGGGGATAACCATCAAGGTTACTTCTGCCGATGACGGCGAACCTGTAGTGGGAGCAGCTGTCGTGATTCAGGATTCTAAGGTGGGAGGTGTAACCGATGTAGATGGTCAGTTGACCATATCTCGATTGCCAGTGGCAGCTAAGAAGCTTACTATCTCATATATAGGTATGAAGTCGCAAATCGTTACTATCAAGGGCGATGTGGTGAATGTGGTGTTGCAACCGAATGCCACTGACCTCAACGAGGTGGTGGTTACGGCGATGGGCGTCACCCGACAGAAGAAAGCGTTGGGTTATGCTACGCAGGAAATATCTTCTGACCAGCTCACTACGGGTAAGGACAACAATATCCTCAATTCCCTTTCTGGTAAGTTGGCAGGTGTGCGCATCACCAATACCCAGGGCGATGTGGGCTCTAGCCGTATCGTGATTCGTGGCGAGACTTCTATCGCGGGTGAGAACCAACCGCTCTTTATCGTGGATGGCATTCCTGTGGATAATTCACAACTCAACTCCAGGGGTGTGGGCCGTGACTTCAAGAATGCCATTGCCGATCTCAATCCTGAGGACATCCAGTCGATGTCTGTATTGAAAGGTCCTAACGCGGCAGCCCTCTATGGTGCCCGTGCCGCTCATGGAGCTATCATCATCACCACCAAGAATGGCAAGGGACAGAAAGGCCTCGGTGTAACCGGACATGTTTCTACCCAGGTGTCTTTTGCCGCCAATCTGCCAGAATTCCAGAATCTCTATGGTCAGGGTGCCGGTGGCAGATTTAGCTATGTAGATGGCAAGGGCGCTGGTGTGAATGATGGCGTGGATGAGAGCTGGGGACCTCGTTTGGATGCAGGACTCCTGATTCCTCAGTTTGATAGTCCTGTAGATGCCAATGGCAATCGCACAGCCACTCCTTGGGTGTCTAATCCTAATAATGTGAATGATTTCTTCCGTACTGGTTTCACCTCTAATTATGGTGTGGCAATCGCCAAGGCGGATGATAAATATCAGTTCCGCATCAGCTATAACAATGAGCACCAGAAGAGTATCGTGCCAGGGGCTTCTACCAATAAGACCAACTTCACCCTCAATACCGACTATAAGTTGGCTAAGTGGGTATCGGTGGGTGCCACTGCCAACTATATTCTTTATTCGGCTCCTAGCTTGCCGGGGTCGGCAATGGCATCGGGTAGTAATGCTCGCAGCAATAGTACCATGTTGCAGTTCCTCTGGTTTGGTCGTCAGGTGAACACCGCTTCCTTGAAGGAGGACTATAGCCGCAACTGGAACAGCAGTTACTATAGCAACCCTTACTGGAATGCATATTATAACACCCAGAGTCAGGACCGCCATCGCTTGATAGGTGATTTCCATCTAGCCTTCCATCTGCTCGATGGACTCGATCTGCGTCTGCGCACCAGCACCGACTGGTATAACGACAAGCGCAAGTCAAAGGTGAAGTGGGGCACCAGCGGTACTCCTTACGGCAACTACTCGGAAGAGAACTATACCGTGCAGGAGAACAACACGGAGGCTGTGCTTACCTATCAGAAGCAGATTAGCCAGGACTGGAATGTAGATGCCCTCGTAGGTTTCAATGTGCGCAACAAGGAATATGAGTACAATTATCAGGCTGCTCCTCGCTTGGCTGTGCCAGACCTCTACACGCTGACCAACTCTCGCGACCAGCTCACCTCATCCAATGATTTCTATCGCTTGCGCCAGTATGGTGTGTATGCTTCGGCTACCGTCAACTATAAGAACTGGGCTTACCTCAGCTTAACTGGCAGAAACGACTGGTCGTCTACCCTGCCAGTGGGCAACAACTCTTACTTCTATCCATCTGTTACGGCGAGCGTATTGCTCAATGAGGCATTGGGATTCACTAGCCGACAGGTAAACTATCTGAAGTTGAGAGGAGGATGGTCGCAAGTAGGTGCCGATGCTGACCCATACCAGTTGGCTAATGTATACGACATCCAGACCGCCTTCAATGGCAATCCAATGCTCACCGCCTCAACTACGGGTAAGAACCCTAACTTGAAGCCAGAGCAGACCAACTCTACCGAGATAGGACTGGAGGGAGCCTTCTTCGACAACCGCTTGCATCTCGACTTCTCTTACTATCAGACCGACAGTAAGAACCAGATATTGAGCCTCGCCACATCGGCTGCTAGCCGCTATACATCGCAGGTGAGAAATGCGGGTCATATCCGCAACCGTGGTTATGAGGTGCAGCTCGGCATCGTGCCTATCCGCAAGGCAGGCTTCGAATGGCGTGCCGACATCAACTATAGCAGCAACCGCAGCAAGGTGATCAAGCTCGATGATGAAGGACTCATCACCAGCTATCAGCTCTATTCTTCTGGCATTCAGATATTGACACAGGTGGGTGAGTCGTATGGCACACTCTTCGGAAGTTCCTATACCAGAGATGATAAGGGTAATGTCGTGGTGGATGCCAACGGACTGCCAAAGATTTCGAGTACCTCCAAGGTGCTTGGCCACTTCCAGCCCGACTGGCAGGGCGGTATCACCAATACATTCCGCTACAAGCGCTTCACCTTCTCATTCTTGGTGGATGCCAGTTTTGGTGGCAAAATCTTCTCTAATACCAATAAGACGGGTATCTATACCGGAGTCTTGGCTAGCACCCTGCCGGGTCGTGATGCCGAGCATGGAGGATTGTGGTATTATAAGAATGGTGGGGTAAACGAGCAGATAGCCGCTCCGCAGTATACCACATCAGCCGATGGCCTCTACTATGCCAATATCAATGGCGAGCAAACCCGTGTATATCAAGATGGTATCATCGTGAATGGTGTAACCGAGAGTGGTGAGAAGAATAACACAGTGGTATCTGCTGAGAACTATTATCACCGTCTCTATAGCATCGCCGAGGCTAATGTGTTTAGTGCTTCTTACGTCAAACTGCGTGAGGTATCTTTCACCTATCAGTTGCCAGTGAGCTTGGCTCGCAAGTTGAGCTTGCAGGACATCAGCGTGGCTCTCACTGCCCGTAACCTCTGGATTATCCACAAGGATGCGCCAAACATTGACCCAGAGGTAGCCATCACATCGGGCAATGCACAGGGCGTGGAGGCATACTCATTGCCAACCACCCGACAGATAGGCTTGAACCTGACCGTGAAGTTTTAAGTAAGATATAAGATGTAAAACGAAAAGAAGAAAGGAACATACGATATGAAGATATATAAGCATTTGATAGGAGCACTGGGACTGGTTGTGGCTCTCGCATCTTGCGATGACACTCTGAGCGAAATCAATAAGAACCCGAATGCCACCGAGGATCCAGACCCAGCCTACCTGCTCACCTCTACCGAATATCAGAGTGCGCAGACCTACTGGGGCAGTGCGGCTAGTTATAACTCCACCCTGCTCTGGGCGCAACACTGGGCTAAGATACAGTATACCGAGCCCGACTGCTATGATGTGGACAACACCGATTTCACCAGCACCTGGAACACATTCTATGCCACGCTCATTTCCAACCTCATCTCCATAGATGAGCAGCCTTTGAGCAGCGACAACCTCAAGGCGGTGGCTAAGATATGGCGTTCCTGGGCTTACTTGCAGCTCACCAATTTCTATGGAGCCATACCTTATACGGAGTATGGTAAGAGTGCTACGCCAGCCTACGACAGTCAGGAGAAGGTGCTCCGTGGTTTGCTCCAGGACTTGGAGGATGCTGATGCCTCGCTGGGCAGCAATGGTGGAACCATCCAGGGTGACCTGATTTATAATAATGACATTTCGAAGTGGAAGAAACTCGCCAAGAGCCTTCGCCTTCGCATCGCCCTGGAGATTGCCGATCGTGATGAGGCTACCGCTAAGAGCATCATAGCTCAGCTCTATGCCGAGCGCAACAACTTGATAAGCAGCAATGCCGATAACGCCAAGTTTGCCTTCGCCGCCTCTCCGCAGTGGAATCCATGGGCATCGGCATTCTCTAGCCGTGATGACCAGCGAGTATCCAAGACTTTGATAGACAAACTGAAGGAACTCGATGATCCTCGCCTTGCCATCTATGCGCAGAAGCCACAGGATGAGACAGTGAACACGTACGAGGGAGCTGCCAACGGACTCTCTGCCGACCTAGCCAACAACCAAGGCTTCTACAAGGTTTCTCGTCCGGGTATAGCCTTTTTGCAGGATGAGTCGCCAGCAGTCTTCTTCACTTATGCCGAGGTGCTCTTCACCTATGCCGAGGCTGCGGCAAGGGGATGGATTGATGCCGATGCTTCCTCGCTCTATGAGCAGGCTATCACCGCTTCGCTTCAGCAGCAGGGCATCACCGACAATACGGTCATCGCCCAGTATCTGGCGCAAGATGGTGTGAAGTATGATGCCGCTCATTGGTATGAGAGCATCGGCTGGCAGAAGTGGATAGCCTACTATGGTCAGGGACCTGATGCCTTCACCGATTGGCGTCGTTTGGGTTATCCTGATCTCAAACCTGGACCTAAGTCTGTGCTTGGCAATGGTGAGCATCCTCACCGCTTCTTCTATCCATCCACCGAGCAGTCGCTCAATGGCGAGAACTACAAGGCAGCCGTGGCAGAGCAGGGAGCTGATGAGATAACCACCCGCCTATGGTTTGATGTAGCAGATAAGAAGAGATGATATCTCAAGTCATGTCCATATAAAATGGTACGCCCAAGATTCCTCTTTTGAGGAGACTTGGGCGATTTTTTGTTGCCTGATTGGAAAACTTTTAAGAAAGCTATTTAGAACATATATGAAAGACTACACATTAGATTATTCTGTTATTATTGCCTCGCATGAAAAAGTTTTGAAAAAGAATTGCCATATTGCCATATTTTGTTGTAAATATTTGAGTAATAATAAGATAAATATATGGCAATTTTTTGATAATTGCCATAAAATGCCATATATTGCCATATTTGTGTAGATAATCTTTATGATAGTTACGAAAATATGACTTTATATCGAGAAAAATAGCATATTTTAACGCAAAATACTTGCTGGTTTTGAAGTTTTTTTGTAAATTTGCAAGGAAAATATCGGGGATGGATCTATTTTCCTACCTCGTAGTCGTTGGAATTTCATCCTCGATGTCGTTGGATCTGCATCCTCGATGTAGTTTGTACTGCGTCCCGATGTATTTTCAGTAACATCCTGATGCATCGTAAGTATGGCATCTATGAGTCGTAAGTGATGTAGTTACGAGGTGTAAGTATGCCTCTTCTGCGGTCGGAATGAGGCTCTTCTGCGGTCGGGAAGTGGCTCTTTCCAACTTGAGATGTGGCTCTTCCCAACTCCAAAGAAGGCTCTTCCCAACTCCTAAGAAGCCTTGCTTCAAACATATAAGGAATATAGTAAACCATAATAATAATTTTAAAATCTGAAGCCGATGAAAATAACATTAGTCAAGACTGACAAGCAACACAATCTCTGTGTTACCAATCGTACCATGGAACATCTCTTGGCGCGTATGCTCAAGGACGATTCCAAGTTTACACTTACTCGCTTCCGTGATCTGGCTCGCCGCTCGGTGGCTAGTTATGATACTGAGCACGAATTGCTCAACTGGCACCATGTGTATCCTGCCGCAGAATTTCAAAAGGATGCAAATGGCAATCTGGAGATGAAGGCATGCAATGGACTGCTGCTCCTCACATTTCGCAACATCAAGAAGCCCGAACTGTTATCCATCATAAAGCGAGAGTCTGCCTTCTTGCCATCCACCTATTGTGCCGTGGAGGGAGTGGACAGTCAGAGTGTAGAGGTCATCGTCCGATTCACTGATGCCGAGGGCTGTCTGCCAACAGATGAATTGGAAGCTGAGGCTCTCTATCGCATCGCTTATCGGCAGATATTGCCTATTTATCAGGCGGTTATCAGCCTGTCTCAAGCGCAGATCGCTTCAGTTTCGCCATCGCTCCGCAATAATTTCTTCCTCACGCTCGACGCCAATCCTTACTTCAATGCCAAGGCTGTGGCGCTAAAGGTGGATAAGCATCTCTTTAGAGACGACGAGAGCATGCTGATTCCTAATGTGCCTCTTCCTGCCGACTGGACAGAGGAAAAGGAAGAGAAGGGGGCGAAGAGAGACATCCAGAAGATGATGGACTTCCTGAGCGAGCGATATGAGTTCCGTTATAATACGGTGATGAAATATACCGAGTTTGTGCCCAAGGCAAAGGGGTGGTGGGGATTTCGCCCCGTCGATCCCATCATACAGAACAGTATCACGCTCGATGTGCAGAGAGCGGGCATCAATGTGAGCATCAGGGATGTGAAGAATTTCGTAAATTCCACCTTCATCAAGCAATATAATCCTGTGGATGATTTTATGATGAGCTGCTACAACCAGTGGGATGGCAAGGACCATATCCGTGCCTTGGCTCGTACCGTGCCTACCAACTGCCCATACTGGGAAGACTGGTTCTACACCTGGTTCTTGGCTATGGTGGATCAGTGGCGCCAGATATCGGGCAGACAGTATGGCAACAGTGTGGCACCGTTGCTCATCTCCAAGCAAGGCTTCAACAAGAGTACCTTCTGTCGCCGACTTCTGCCGCAGGAATTGCAATGGGGCTACAATGACAACCTGATTCTTACGGAGAAACGCCAGGTATTGCAGGCGATGAGCCAGTTCTTGCTCATCAATCTGGATGAGTTCAATCAGATTTCGCCCAAGGTGCAACAGGGATTCCTGAAGAATCTCATCCAGTTGCCAAGTGTCAAGATCAAGCCTCCATACGGCAGTCACGTCACCGAGTTTCCTCGCACGGCATCATTCATCGCCACGAGCAATATGGACGACATCCTGACCGATCCATCCGGCAACCGCCGCTTCATCGGCATCGAACTGACAGGCCCTATCGACGTAAGTCTCCGTCCCAATTATCATCAGCTCTTTGCCCAAGCAGAGGCAGCCATCCGCCGAGGCGAAAGAACCTACTTTGATGCCGAGCAGACGGCGCTCATCATGGAGAACAACCAGCGATTCCAGCAACAGCAGCCTATCGTGCAGTGCTTCTTGGAGAGTTTTGCGCCTGCAAATGACGAAAAAGAGGGCGAATATATGACTGCCGCTGCCATTTTTGGCGAATTAAAGGCGAGATATGGCTCCTCTTTAGAGGCAAAAAGCCTCCTTTCGTTCGGTAGAGTGCTGAAGAATATCGAAGGCTTAAAGAGCAAGAGAACGATGAAAGGTACTGAGTATCTAGTGGTTAGATTGAAATAGAACCTATTTTAAGTCTATTGCAGTATATGGCAGATTATGACAATTCTCGGCATATTTTCGAGAATTGCCATAGCCTGAATCCTATGTGTTTATCGGCATTTCAGCCGATTATATGGCAATATGGCAATTCTTTTCACAAAAAATATTTCATGTGCGCGTAAGCTTAATCCATTTAATTAATTCTGTTAATTATAAGTAACAAAACCAAGAATTTTCCCATTTTTGTGACTTATAAGAAAAACTTTTTGTATTTTTGCGAAAAGTTTTTCTTATAAGTCACAAAATTATGAAACGAGAAATATTAAATAGGGCAGACTATACCGATCATATACAGCGTATGTTTGGGCGAGGTATCATAGTAGCACTGACAGGTCAGCGACGTGTCGGTAAAAGTTGTGTCATGCGTAGTATCAAAGAAAGGTTGGCTCATAATGAAGATAATCATATTATATATATAGATAAGGAGAAGACAACTTTTGATAACATCAGCAATTATCAAGAGCTAGAGAAGTATGTGGCAGAGCATCTCGCAGAAGACAAAAATAATTACCTATTTATAGATGAAGTGCAGGAAATCACGGATTTTGAAAAAGGACTATTGAGCATCCAGTCTGATGATTCATGCCAGATTATGGTGACAGGAAGTAATGCCAAGATGCTTTCGGGGGAATTGGCAACAAGGTTGCGAGGTCGATATGTAGACTATCGTATACGAGGGCTAAGCTATCAGGAGTTCTTGGAATTTCATCAACTGCCAGATGAGGACAAGTCTTTGATGCTGTATCTTCAAAATGGTGGTTTGCCCCAATTACGTAATTTGGGATTGGAGAACACCGATTTGGTAGATGACTACCTGGAGAATGTATGCAATACGATAGTGCTTCGCGATGTGATAGAGCGCGAAAGTATCAGAAACACCGCTTTGTTGCGTACGCTGCTCAAGTTTATTAGCGATAATGTGGGCAAGCAGTTTTCGGCAAGAAGCATTGTCAACTTTCTGAAAAGCCAGAGTATAGATACTTCGTCCAAGATAATTCTTACGTATCTGGAGTATCTTTGCAATGCATTTGTGATAGAGAGGGTTAGTCGTTATGACATTCATGGAAAGAAAATCTTTGAGATAGGCGACAAGTTTTATTTCGAGGATTCTGGCATTCGCAACCATATCATTGGTGGTAATCGTAAATTCGATATAGAGAAGGTAATGGAGAATGCCGTATATCAGCATTTGGTACGTTTGGGGTATCGTGTTTATGTGGGTCAGATGCAGAAAGCAGAGATAGATTTTGTGGCAGAGAAATCTGGAAGTACCATTTATGTACAGGTCACTTATTTGTTGGCTAGCCAGGAGACCATAGATAGGGAGTTTGGTAATCTTCAGCAGATCAAGAATAGCCATCCTAAGTATGTGGTGTCGATGGACACCATGAGTGGTCTGGTCAATGTAGATGGTATCAAGCACGTCCATTTGCGAGACTTCTTGAAGATGGGTGAGTTGTAAATAATACCAATTGTGATGAGAGATTGTTTGAGCTTGTTACAATTGGTACTTCCAATAACCTCCCACATATCTCATGCCTCATATATGAGTTGTATATCTTTGATTCCTACATCAAACCACAACCCATTTCCTTATGCTGCAGTTGCCATTGGTGTTGTATATCTTTTGATTCCTACATCAAACCACAACTGCTCGAAGTCCGGCATCTTATTGATGATGTTGTATATCTTTTGATTCCTACATCAAACCACAACCTGCAGTACGCTACATAATGTTCAGTCGAGGTTGTATATCTTTTGATTCCTACATCAAACCACAACTCCATTAGGCTACTTATCTCATAATCCAGCGTTGTATATCTTTTGATTCCTACATCAAACCACAACTTGGCAACGAAAGGCAACTCTGGCAATGAGTTGTATATCTTTTGATTCCTACATCAAACCACAACAAATTCCACAAGCACAATTTTCGTACTTCCGTTGTATATCTTTTGATTCCTACATCAAACCACAACAAAATGAGGGGGATTCTAAAATCCCCCTTTGTTGTATATCTTTTGATTCCTACATCAAACCACAACTCCTTGTTGATAACAACTGCATAAGCTCCTGTTGTATATCTTTTGATTCCTACATCAAACCACAACTAAAAGCGGTGTCGCTCGTTCGGGCAGGGGGTTGTATATCTTTTGATTCCTACATCAAACCACAACTAAATAGCCAATTGTCCGTTAACTCGTGCAGTTGTATATCTTTTGATTCCTACATCAAACCACAACTTATGCTCGTCGTGCTTTTCAGCGTATGGAGTTGTATATCTTTTGATTCCTACATCAAACCACAACTCTAAGCGCTTTTCTTTGTTTTGGTATAAAGTTGTATATCTTTTGATTCCTACATCAAACCACAACTGCAAAACGGCTAACCATGATAAGCGATTTGTTGTATATCTTTTGATTCCTACATCAAACCACAACCAGAAATCTTTTCACGGCTAAGATTGGTGAGTTGTATATCTTTTGATTCCTACATCAAACCACAACTCTAAGCGCTTTTCTTTGTTTTGGTATAAAGTTGTATATCTTTTGATTCCTACATCAAACCACAACTGCAAAACGGCTAACCATGATAAGCGATTTGTTGTATATCTTTTGATTCCTACATCAAACCACAACCAGAAATCTTTTCACGGCTAAGATTGGTGAGTTGTATATCTTTTGATTCCTACATCAAACCACAACCTTTCATCTTGTAAGTTGTTTAAAGTATTTGTTGTATATCTTTTGATTCCTACATCAAACCACAACGTATTCGTTCTTTGACTTATTGTTACCCTGTTGTATATCTTTTGATTCCTACATCAAACCACAACTACAACATATTTTAGGGAGGTTCTGTCATTGTTGTATATCTTTTGATTCCTACATCAAACCACAACTGCGTGCCTAAGGGCACGTACCCTCTCGAGTTGTATATCTTTTGATTCCTACATCAAACCACAACTTGTATAATAAAGGGATAATAAGGGAGCCGGTTGTATATCTTTTGATTCCTACATCAAACCACAACAAACTACATAGTTTCTTCCAAAGCCTTGAGTTGTATATCTTTTGATTCCTACATCAAACCACAACTATAGGATAGACAACTTCGAGAATTCGAGGGTTGTATATCTTTTGATTCCTACATCAAACCACAACCGATGTCGTTAGGGTAAATCATAATGACCGTTGTATATCTTTTGATTCCTACATCAAACCACAACTGTTTATGTAGTTAAAGAATGTAAGACGTGGTTGTATATCTTTTGATTCCTACATCAAACCACAACTTACGCTAAGAAGTCAGAAGTAATAAAGTGTTGTATATCTTTTGATTCCTACATCAAACCACAACTTCTCTATAATAGCCTTCTTAGCCTGGTGGGTTGTATATCTTTTGATTCCTACATCAAACCACAACTATTATAGAACATTTTAAATTTTGAGGAAGTTGTATATCTTTTGATTCCTACATCAAACCACAACAATATAACTTGAAACACACTTGCTTGCGCGTTGTATATCTTTTGATTCCTACATCAAACCACAACCATCTGCACTATATCCTCTAAAATCACCAAGTTGTATATCTTTTGATTCCTACATCAAACCACAACTGTTTACGTTTGCAAAGGTACAAAGAATTTGTTGTATATCTTTTGATTCCTACATCAAACCACAACTCCTGATATTCAGAGATTTATTAAGAGATTGTTGTATATCTTTTGATTCCTACATCAAACCACAACTGAAAATTAAATTGCGATTTTAATTTTGCGGTTGTATATCTTTTGATTCCTACATCAAACCACAACCAGCAAGAAGTTTTTGCGTATATGTTCTGAGTTGTATATCTTTTGATTCCTACATCAAACCACAACTTGCAATGTGATTAAGAAACACAAGTTTAAGTTGTATATCTTTTGATTCCTACATCAAACCACAACTTTATTTAAGCAGTACTTATTATGGATAAAGTTGTATATCTTTTGATTCCTACATCAAACCACAACCTGGGGTTATCGTAGATATAATCTACTACGTTGTATATCTTTTGATTCCTACATCAAACCACAACGCGTGCGATGCTGTAGAGATTAAAGGCGATGTTGTATATCTTTTGATTCCTACATCAAACCACAACCGCGCGCCAGTTGGTTAAGGCCGGAGACTTGTTGTATATCTTTTGATTCCTACATCAAACCACAACCGCCCCCACGCTAGGCTACCACCTCCTCGAGTTGTATATCTTTTGATTCCTACATCAAACCACAACCTATGTTGGAAAAAACTTTATATTTCAGCTTGTTAGCTTTTCTTTTATCCATAAGAAATGGTAGTGTAGGTTTCTTTTCTGATGCAAAGTTACTAAAAAAACTCCAATTGAATGGGTTCGCTGATATCTTTTTTCTTTATTTTACTCTTGTTAATACTTTTGGGTTTGCCCCAAAAGTTATAGATATCACCATATTGTTTGTCAGTGACGCTTAGTAAACTGACTTTCCCTGTTTCGGGAAGAAGTGATTTTACACGTTTAACATGTACTTCCAAACTTTCTTTGGAAGCACAATGACGAATATAGACGGAAAACTGCATCATGGCAAATCCATCTTTCTCTAGGTTTTTGCGGAAGAGGTTTGCTGCTTTCATTTCTTTTTTCGTTGTTACGGGCAAATCGAAGAATACAAATAACCACATAATATGATATGCATTGAGTCTGTTTTCAGTCATGTTACATGTATGGTAATGAGATTTTTTTATTTTTACCAGCATAGTATCTAACAAGAGAAGCAGTTGTGATGGTTAGGGCAATTTGAAGAGGACGTGTTACTTGTCCAATTTTTACATCACAACTAAGAACTCTCAGAATGGATGCTTTTGAATCTTTGTTCAATTCTTGCACTCCATTTTTTGAGAGTTGAGAAACGATATCATCCACATAGGGTCTATATGGTTCCATGATGTCGTCAGCGAGGGGGAAGGCATTGTATCTACTCTTATGGAAGATGCCAAGATTTGGGAGTAAACCTGATCCCAATAAAGCTCGTGCTGTGGCTGCACGCAAAATGGAGTAACCGTAATTAAGCTGAGAGTTAGGCGGGCATCCTTCTCTTTCTCGCTTAAAGTTGCTTCCAAATAGGTTGCTCCAATAGGTCTTGGCTGCCAATCCTTCTCTGTTGTCGCTATCTCCGCTTTTTACATTCATGTAGAAAGGTTTGAGTATCGAACCTTTTTTACATGCTTTTTCAAGTATTGAAGCTTGGTTCTTTATTTTCGCTTCAATTACTTGTTTCCAGGCTTGCTTCTTCATAGACTCGCTAACCCCAAGTTGGTATTTCAAACTTTCAGCCTGAGTGCTGTTGGCATCTAGGCTTTGAAGCATAGCCGTTGGCATCATCTTGTTATCGCACAATATGACAGCAACATTATTCTTCACCAACTCGTTGAGGAGTGGCAAAGTGATGCTAATCATTTGGTTCTCCAAAACAACACATCCTAAATCTTCGATAGGACGTGTAACTTTGTCTTCGCTATCTCTCCAAGTGATAACTATCTGGTTATTTTTAAGAGAGAGGCAAACTGGAGTTGAGAAGAATAATGTCTGCTTAATCATATTATCTTAATCTTTTAATTTCACCTAACTCATTTATCTCAAAGTCATATCCTTGAACTAAGGCTCTTATTTGTGTGTGAAGCATAACAATGGCGGGGCGGAACTCTTCTCCTTGTTTAAAGACTCCGTTTTTAGCCTTAAAGTCTTTACTTTGTCTTGCTTCTTCATGATGTCTCATGTTGATTGTAGCGTATGAGCAGCCATTGATAACCATAGAACTAAGTCCTGCAATTTTATACAGGCGTTTGTTTTGTTCTATAATTGAGCTTTCCCAAACTTCGGCAGGTGAATTCTCGTATAACAAAACCATTGTCCCTATCTTCAAGGAATATGCAAAAGGATAATCATGCTCGCTTTTTATTGGAACAAGATTGTGACCTGAAGCTTCTTTGTCATTGCTTGTCTTGAAGTATTGAGCGGCCTGGAGCATATTGACAATTTCGAAATCTCTTTTTTCTTTGCCTTTTTTGTCCTTCCCAATATAGAGAGCGAGCATATAGTTGCTATCATTAGCAACATGGTATTGCTGTTTGTATTCTTTTGTGGAAGCGTCCCTTTGCTGACGAATGTGTAAAGGTTTAGTAACGGATGGAGTGTAGCATCTTACCTTTTTAATAGGTATATGCTTCTCTTCGTTCATCCATATAGGCTCTTCCATTGCTTTTTTGAAGCCTTTTGTTTTAATGGCGCTTTCGACAATACTTCTAACCGTATCATCCACGATGTTCTTCACGTCACTTTCTTTTAATGATGCTAAGTCTATACGTTTGACATATTTTATGCTGCCATCATTTTCTATGGCTCCATAATAGGTGTCGTTGTGCAAAGAATATCTTGCTGCATCACCTTGGGTAAGAACTTTCTTGCCATTAATCTTAATTCTTCGTCGACCTTGTTTTGGCAGGTTATCGGGAGTATAGTGATAGACGAGTATCTCGTCTTGGATTTTCTTGATGTCCTCGACAAAAGTTTCCCAAGGTTTTACAAATCTTGCTTTTGACATACCGTACCATTCGTGATTCTCTTCATCATGATAATATGCTCCCAGTTTGTTGTACTCATCAAGTCCAATGCATGCAATGACAATGGCATCTATGCAATGGTGAACATGATTTACTCGTTCTTTCTTGCTATAGATGTCTTGTATCCCCCAGATTTTTCTGAAATCAGAAGTGGCAATTCCTTTAACTGTATAAACATGCTTAAAGAGAGACTTCAAATAGAGACGGGCATATTTGGAGATGACGCTGATGTCAGTTCCTTGGCGGCGACTGAAGCCCTCTGGCACGCTTTCCATTGTGAAACGCTCGTACTTACCCTTCCAATAATCACGTTGCAATTCTAGTAGGTGACGTTTGGCTATTATCTTATCTTTAGCTTCTTTTGTTGTGGCACCTTTGGATTTCTTTTTCTGGGTACGAATTTGTCCTTCGAGGCTCTCGTACTTTTCTTTCCAGTTTGCGATGCGAGATATAATCTCGTCATGGTTTGGAAGTTCGATAGGCAGCTTGGTTTTCTTTATGTCACGATTAAAGCGACTTTCGCAAAGAGTCAAGTTCATTTTTGTGCTGTCACCACCAACGCTTCTAGGGATAGTGTGCTCTATATCAAACTTTGGGTTTTCACCTATGAAGTCTGATATTCTTATTTGCTTGCCTGTGTAAATGCAGATGTGGTCCTGCTCCTCCCAAAGGGTGTATTTGATGATGTCGGAATCTGTAGGTTCAATGTCTTTTCCTGTTTCTTCCTTATAGAGGACCGCTATTTCTTTTTTAGCTTTGTCATTGGCATTCTGATTCTCTTTTGTGAAGTCTGCGATGGCTTTACGCTTGTTGGCATCATTCAGCTCACGAGCAAACTCAATATGAATCTCAGTCTCAGAGTCAATTTTTCCTTCTTCCAAAAGACGGTTGATTAATTTGCGCAATCTGAATATGGAACGCATTGCCATAGGATTACGTACGCTATCAATTCTTGGTGCCCCTAGTCTGTACTCTCCTTGGGCGTTAGGGCGAGCTCTAGGATACTTTTCTGTCATGGATGGGTGATACAGCTTTTTCAGATTCTCTTCCGATACATTGTATTTTTCTCTGATATAATCTTTGATGCAAACCTCAAATGTGCGTTCGTCATGACAGTCGTATTTACTCATTTCTCGAATGATGTTATCTATTGCAGCTTCACGCATCTCCTTTATTCCCCATTCATACGAAGGCAGCACTTCACATAGATTCCCTAAGAAAACAGCATGGGAATAAATCAATCCTCTTCTTAGGTATGGTAGAATTTTACAAATGGCTTTCAGACATAATGAGGCATAGGCTGATGGCATCGTTATTTCACTGAAAGCCTTAGCTTCATCAACGTTGAGCTGGAGACGATTTTGGGCAAATTGAGCTAGTTTGCTAGTGTCCGAATAGAAGAATAGGGCATGCCATATGTCATTTACAATCTCTTGTCTAGTTTTTCCTTTACTAAGAGAGTATACTTCACTGATGCCATCTATCCAATTTTCCCCAAAAATATCTTTGAGTGCTGCTGTGACTGGACAGCCAGATACCGATGTGTCCATAGGATAATTAAAGAGATAAGGCATTTCTGAGTCTGTTGCCTTTTTGAAGAATCCGTACTGCTTCTTTGGAGCCAATTTCTTCGCAATATCTTCGAAGTCGAATTGCTTCTTTGATTTTCTGAAGAATAATGGCATGATTAAGTTGCGCTCATCATTTGTAAGAGGGCGCATTTCATTATCTTTTGGCGTCTGTATCTTGATGTTGTTAATGAATGACAACATTCTGAACTCTTCGTACATCGGATGGGAAGAAGGACATTTTGTCTTGTTCTTCTCAAAAACACATTTGCCTACTTGTTCCTTTTGTGATTTTAGGGGTCTTTGATCAAAGATGGCATTCTCTATGTCGTTTGCCAAATTTGGGGCAAGATTCTGTTTCTTGCAGATAGCTTTGAATTCTGCAAGATAGTGCTCATTGCGTGCAGTATAATGATTGCGAATCTTCTCACCTTTCTGGTATAGATGATAGAAGTAGTCGCCAAGATACTCGAAACCAGCTTTGTTCATTTCTTCTGTGAGAAAGCTGATTCCTTCTTTTACTTTGCCTGTGTCATCGCCAGTTTGGTCTTTACGATTACTCAAGAAGCCACGGCGCTGTATCATGTGGTAGAATGCACGACCTAATGTGTATTTGTCGGTTTGGTTGGTTAAGTCTAACTTCTCATGTAGGCATTTATGGCGGCAGGCATACGGATTTTTATCTACATTGTCATCAGTGCGTTGCCAATGCATGAATAGCTCATTCTTAGGATATGTCTTTTTAAGTCTCCATGCTGAAAGCTCTGCACTCGTTAATGGAGGGCAGAGGTGATTATCGCTTAATATACGTAGCAAGCGAATTTTGCGTAGTTTGATACGATAATATCTTACTCTAGTGGCTTTATGCATAGTGCGTTCTGCTGCCTTTGAAGATTCTATTCCTTTCTCAATCTTCACGCCTTCTTGGAAAATGTTCACACCTTTGTCAACCAAATGGTAACCATTTGTGTCTTTTCCCACGATAGCCCAGCCAAGACTATTGGTTCCTGTATCTATACCTAATATTTTCTTCATTTTCTTATCTTTTGTTAGTTGAATTATTAATTTTTTGTAAAATTATAACAAATAATTTGGATAACCAAATTTTTTATTATAAATTTGCAGCAGAAAATAAGATTTCCTACATCTTATCACAATAAGGCAGTAATTGCCGAAGGTGTAAAGCCTATACTCCCGCTTCGGTGGGAGTTTTATATGTCTTATTTCGTCTACAGTTCTGCGTTGTATTACCGCCATTACACCGCCACAATCTTCTTCTATTGTTGGCAATGGGAGTTTGGCTTTTTCTAACTCTTCGGCAATCTTTTTGAAACCACGTCCCCAGAATTCCACAAATCCAGCTTTGTAAAATGCGTTGGCGATATTGTGGTTCCTTGGGAAGGAAGAGAGGCTTTGATTCTGACTTTCACTTAGCATAATCTTCTCCCTCCTTATTCTTTATATGATTCATAATCGAGTTGAGGCGTTTCTCCCTGCCGATGGTCTCGGGGTAAGGGTAATGACCTAAACCTATTTCCCTGGGGTTGTTCTTGAGGTATTTGTCGTACCACCATCGCTTATATGGTGTTTCGATGATATCATAGTCACGGGCCTCGATGATGAGGGCTTGGAGCGACAGACCATATTGCTCCTTGATGTCTATCATCTCTTCGACGGTTACTTCTTCTCGATGAGAACCGCCCATTTCTTCTATATAAGTACTCTTGGGGATAATGAAGAAACTGGCAAACATATTACATCGTTTCTCTACACCTAGTTCGGCTCCCTTGGGAAGGGTGAGAAGAAGGTGAGCCAACTCATGGGCTGCAGTGAAACGGATGCGCTCCACCGAATCTTTTCCTGGTCGTAAATCAAGCACGATTAATGGATGCTGACCGTCTGCCCATGTGCTCAAGCCAAGCACTCCGTCGGGCAGTTCTGCCGATAGTATCTTGATGCCCTTTCTTTCTAGCAGTCTGAGGATGCTGACTATCGGACCATCTCCGCAATGCCATTGCTGGCGCAGACAGTCGGCTGCCTGAATGGCATCTTCCATTGATAATACGGTGATGCCCTTGATGGGATTCTCAAAACTTGTATGATAATTGGCCTCTCGCTCCTTGGCGAGATATTGCTCTGACCAGAAAGCAAGTTTGGCTTCGATGGATTTTAGTTGCTCGTCGTTAAGGCGACCATTGGAGGCGGTTCGTAGCATAGGCATATCTATTTTTAGATTATCTTCCTTGAAGTATTCTTCGCTGATGTTGAGGGCTTGAGCCAAGGCTCGCTGGGCGTCACGCTTGGGATGCATGATACCTTTCTCATATCGTGATATGCTCTGCTTGGTGATGATGCCGCCTGTTAGCTTGGCTAGCTGCTCCATGCTGAGCCTCATCATGAGCCTTGCCTCACGTAATCTGATAGGAAATGAGTCTTTAGCCATAATAATTCTCCTTTTTTTTGTTGACAAATTTAGTGAGAAATATTGAAAATGTAACTAAAAATACGGATATGTTAACGTTTGTGTGTGTTCTTTTAAACTATTTTTGCTATATTCGGAGTGGTAATAGAATAAAAGGGAGCCAAATGACTCCCTTTTTATCACAGCAACCCTGTCATATCTTCCTTCCATTTCAGTAGCTGATTATATACTATTCTCTTTATGATTTACACCTATCTGCGATTAATTTTGCTGCAAATTTACACCTATCCGCGATTATTGCATAAAATATTCTATTCCGCCAACCACTTGCTGATGAGCTGGATAATCTCTTGGCGAGTTGGCTCGGGGAAGGTGAGGATGCGAGTCTTGTGACTGCCACCAGGACACATATAGACGTGGAGGTTCTGCTTGCCCTTGGTGAATGGAAGACCATAGATGCCGGAAGCTCCCCATGGGTCGATGTCGCCGTAGATGTATACCATCTTAGGGTCGTTCTTGGTCAGGAAATCTACCGTGTGGCGATAGAGGGCAGGGGAGAATTTTACTCCCTTGGCATCATCGGGCAACATAAGGCGATGTAGATAGCCCTTTGCCGTCTTGATGCTCAGATACTTCTTGAATGGCTTGGTGTAATAGCCATAGTAGCCCAACTCCTTGGCTGCCTGCACATCAAATGAGAAGTATGGATTCTGGCGAGAGAAGTAATCTGGGTCGCACTTTTGGATCCAATAGTCGAAGACTGCCTGGTCGGAGGCTGAGGCTGTTGGAATGGCTGCGATGTCCTCGCCCCACTGCCAGAAGGCAAAGGCATACTCAAAGACGCTGAAGTCGAAAATCTCTGCCAATGGGGCATTGAAGGTGTAGTGATGATCTGTGCAGAACTTCTCAAACATAGGCAGCAATCTGGCCTTGCGCTGGAAGAGCAGCAACTGGAAGTCGAGCACTTTCTGGCGGTTCTCCTTGGTGGAAACCTCATATTGCAGGAATTTCTCATGTCTGCCGTCCTCTACCTTGCGATTGAGTGGAGCCACGTAAGGTACGGAGATGTCTACGTCATTAGGGAAGTAAGAGCGATAGAACATGGTGGTTTGTCCGCCCTTGCTGATGCCTGTGGCTATCCACTTGCCGCCGTAGAGGGCGTGGAGGGTCTGGTTCACGTGGTGCAGGTCGTAGAGTGAGTTCTCTACGGTGAGGTAATCCCAGTTGCATGGCTTAGGCATCGACTTGTCGAAATAGCGATACTCCACGGTGATGATGTTGGTATCGAAGAGCTTGGACAATTCCTCGATATAGCCCTCACGCAGAGCATAGTTGGCATCATAGCCCTCGGTTACGAGTACGGTAGGGCGGTCGAAACCTCTGTGGCAGAGCACCACTTGCTGCTCAAAGTTGCCCGCAGCAGGATTTTTGGCATCAAGTTGCTGCTGGATGTAAAACACATACTTTTCAGGGAAGCAGCTGCTCTTGAGTGCTTCCACATTGCTCACTCCAGCCAGGGCGGCAAGTCGCTTGCCTGCCTCGCCCAGTTCTGTTGCCATCATTTGTAGGGAGAAGATGAGCAGCAGGGCTGTCAAAACTAATGAATGTAATCTCTTTCTCATAATTAATAATTGTTTTGGGCACAAAATTATAAAATATATTTTAAAATAGCGTTAATCTTCATCGAACATAACAAAAAATACTCGAAGAAATCGTAAATTTGCACACATAATAATAAGGTAGACTAAGAATATGAGAAAGATTATGATGATTGCCCTCATGACCATGAGCGTGATGATGGCGAATGCGCAAGGAGGATTGAAGAGAGTGTATAATGAGAGCATCGACCCGATGACTCAGATAGATGAGGCATTGGTGAAGGCTAAGGCTGATGGCAAGTTTGTGGTTTGCCAGGTGGGCGGCAACTGGTGCCCTTGGTGCTTGCGCTTTGCCGACTTCGTAGAGAAGGATACGGCTGTCAACAAGGTGGTGAATGATAATTTCGAGTATATCCACGTCAATTATAACCGCAGGGCTTCGGCTGGTGCGGAGGCGCAGCAGAAGGCGGCACAGTTGATGCAGCGACTCAACAATCCTGGTCGTTTCGGTTTCCCAGTCTTCGTGGTGCTCGACGAGAAGGGCAACGTGCTCCATATCCAAGACTCCAGCTTCTTGGAGGAAGGCAAGGGATACAGCGAGGAGAAGGTCTTGAGATTCTTCAAGAACTGGACTCCGAAAGCAATTAAAAATTAATAATTAAGAAAATCGGCAGATTCCCATCAGTTCGGAAATCTGCCGATTTTGTTTTGCTTAAAGAACCATGAATGGTTCTAAAAATCGTATTTTACAATCCTCTGTATTTCAAAAATCCTGAGGCATCAGGGCTCTTCATGCCAGTGAAGTCGGTGAACATCTCCATCTGGTCCTTGGTATTGCCACGGCTCAGAATCTTGTCACGGAATGCCTGACCCACGGCTGGATCCAAGGCTCCATGCTTGGCAAAGTAACCTGCGATGTTGGATGCAAGTACCTCTGTCCAAAGATAACTGTAGTAGCCGGCTGCATATCCACCGCCCCAAACATGGTTGAAGTATGAAGTGGAGTAGCGAGGAGGAATCTGGCTGTTGAGCAATCCGATGTTGTGAAGCTCCTCCTTCTCGAAAGCACCAGCCATATATGGTGATGGTATCTGCTCTGGAGTGAGATGATGCCAAGCCAGGTCGAGGCAGGTGGCGGCAAGGTTCTCGCCCAGAGAATAAGCGGTCTGGAAACTGATACTCTTCAGCATGCGCTCCTTCAGTTCGGCTGGCATTGGCTCTCCGGTCTCGGTGTGGCGAGCGTAGTGGTCGAAGATCTCTGGGATGCTGGCAAATGACTCGTTAAACTGGGATGGCATCTCCACGAAGTCACGAGCTACGGCTGTACCAGAGAGGGTATTGTACTTGCACTTAGACAAGATGCCGTGCAAGGCATGACCGAACTCATGGAACATGGTGGTAGCCTCGTCCCAAGTAACCAACGATGGTTGACCCTCTGGAGCCTTGGCAAAATTGCATACATTATAGATGATAGGCAACTGATGGCGCTGCTCGCTCTGCTTGGCAAAGGCACTCATCCAGGCACCGCCTCGCTTGGTAGGGCGACGGAAATAGTCGCTATAGAAGAGGGCGAGTGGCTTGCCGTCCTTGTCAAATACCTCAAACACCTTCATGTCAGGATGATAGGTAGGGATATCCTTGCGCTCCTTGAATGTCAAGCCATATACGCGATGGGCGGCATAGAACACGCCATTCACCTGCACGCTGTCGATATTGAAGTAAGGTTTTACTTCGTCATCGGTGATATTGAGCATCTCCTTCTTCATCTTGGCAGAATAATAGAAGCGGTCGTATGGCTGGAGCTTGAAGTCCTTGCCCTCCGTCTTCTGGGCATATTGCTCGATGGCTGCTGTCTCGGCATCAGCCTTAGGTGCATACTCCTTGATGAGTTGCTTCAGGAAGTTGTATACATTGTCTGATGTCTTGGCCATCGTCTTCTCCAATGAGTAGTCGGCGTAGGTCTTGTATCCCATCAACTGGCCCTTCTCGGCACGGAGCTTGGCAATCTCTGTCACGATAGGGAAGGTGTTGTAATCAGGGTTGGTGCCATCTGCACGATGGATGGAAGCCTCATACACACGGCGGCGAGTCTCTCGGTTGGAGAGGTTGGTGAGGATAGGCTGCTGTGTGGTGTTGATGATGACGATGCAATAAGGAGCTTTACCTCCACGGCTCTCCGCATCCTTCTGACACTGGGCGATATCGGCATCACTCAGTCCGGCGAGTTCCTCTTTGGTGTTTACCCAAACCACAGCATTGTTGGTGGCGGCAGGCAAGAGGTTGCCCCACTGCTGCTGAAGTTCGGAGATGCGATTATTGATCTCCTTCATGCGCTCCATCTTTTCTGGAGAGAGCATGGCGCCAGAGCGAACGAAGCCCTTATAGATAACCTCAGTCAGTCGCTTGTCTTCGCCCTTGAGCTTGCTGTATTCATGGTCGTATACATACTTGATGCGCTCGAAGAGTTTCTGGTTGAATGAAATCTCATTCTCCAGTTCGGTGAGCAGAGGCATTACCTTCTTCTGGGTTTCTGCAATGCCTGGAGTCTTGTGGGCACTGGTAAGACCGAAGAATACGTTGGAAACACGATCCAGCAACATACCGCTGTTTTCATAAGCGAGGATGGTGTTCTGGAAGGTAGGTTTCTTCTTGTTGCTTACAATCTTCTGGATGTTGGCACGCTGATCCTTGATGGCTGCTTCGAAAGCAGGAAGATAATCACTCTCCTGAATCTTGCTGAAATCTGGAGCTCCGAATGGGAGACTGCTCTTCTGCAAGAGTGGATTCTGATGACTGCCGCCCGCATTTTGGGCGAACGATGAGGCTGGCATCTGCAGGAGAGCTGCTGCCAGACCGAGTGTTAAGAATGTCTTGTTAAGTTTCATCATGTTTTTTGTTTATATTGCAATTATTTTGCAAAGATACTTTTTTATTTCGGATTATCGCACATTTTATTCATATTTCTTATGAAAAACCAGCAAACAGATAGCTCCAGCCAGTGCCATCGGCACTCCGATAAGGGCAGGATAGTTATAGCCCAATCCCATAGCTACCGGAATACCACCGAGGAAAGCGCCCACGGCATTGCCCAGGTTGAAGGCACCCTGAATGCAGCATCCACCCAGCATTTCGCCACCCTTGGCGTGCTTCACGATGAGGAACTGCTCAGGCGAACCGATGCCGAAAAGACAGACGCAGCAGATGAACATCAGAATGGCTGAAACCCATCCGAGAGGAGCGAGGAAGAAGGTGAGCAATAATGCTGCTGCCGCCAGGAACTGGAGATAACAGGTAAAGCGACCCGGCTTGAAACGGTCGGCAAGCAAGGCACTCACCTGGTTTCCTACCACCATTCCACCGCCTGCAAGAATCATCAGCAGTGAGATGCTGGCAGCGCTGAATCCGCCTTCCATCTGAAGCAGGGGAGAGATGTAGCTGAACCAGCAGAGAATGCCGCCATTGCCCAGGAAGGTAGCGGCGATGATGAGCCACGGAGCCTTGCTGCGGAGGAAGTGGAACTGTGCCTTCATTCCCTTATTCGGCAACGCTGCCACGTCTGGAACCCATCTGTGAATCATATACATCGTCATGATACCGAGCAAAATGCAACTGACAAAAGGTACTCGCCAGCAGAACGTATGACTCAGGAAGGTGCCGATAGGTACGCCCACCAGATTGGCTACCGGCATTCCTGCGCACATCATAGCCACCGCCTTGGTTCCCTTTCCCTCCTTCGCCATCTTCACTGCCACGATGGTTGCTGTTCCGAAGTAGGCACCATGAGGCAGGCCCTGAATGAATCGGGCGCAGAGCAACAGCCAGTAAGTTGGGGCTACGGATGCGATGATGGCTCCGATGGTGATGATGGAAGTCAGGAATATCAATATTTTCTTGGGACGATACTTGTGCATGAGTATCAGCGAGAAGGCTCCGGCGCATACGCCCAGTGCATAGATGGAGATGAGGTGGCCTGCCTCTGGAATGGATACGTTCATGTTGTGGGCAACATCGGTAATGATGCCCTCGATGATAAACTCAGTCATGCCCAGGGTGAATGTACCCAAAGCGAGTGCAAAAAGTCCTTTTTTCATTTGTTTTTGTAATCTCTATATTATCCTAAAAAAAAATTCTCTCTTATTTTTATGTCTTTGTGAGACAATCGTTTCAGAAATTCGTATGCAAAGTTACTCATATTCCCTTTATCCTGCAAGTTTTCTCGCAGGAATATAGTAAAGATTAACAGAAAGTGTGGGGGTCATTCATGCTCATTCTTAAGCCTTTGCTGTTCTATATAGATGTGTCTCCGTCTGTTCTCGATAGTGGATTGGGGCGTTGATGGATATAGGAAGAGGTGCTGAAAGTACCGGCATAAGTTGTTGGAAGATATAGGATAAGTTGTTGGAAGATATAGGATAAGTTGTTGGAAGAGATAGTATATGTCGTTGGAAAAGTTACTATCATGAACCGCACAACAGCTGTTGTGCGCTTGCATATCAGCTGTTGTGCGCTCGTCCATCAGCTGTTGTGCGCTCGTCATCCACCTGTTGTGCGGTAAGTTTTACATACAGAAATACTCGGCTTTATCTTTTAACATGCCGGATTTATATCCTTAGCTTGGCGTTTTACCTCATAAAAAATAACCTTCTGCTCCAGTTCATCGGCAGCGATAATATCGATTTCATTCTCTCCCTTTCTGTCCCACCAGGAGGCTATCTAGGTATATTCTTTTTACACAAGAGCCGTTAAAGGTTATTAAATTATAGGGGTATTAAGTTCTTGTTCTGATGGAAATGCTTAATTTTGCAACTTGAGAAAAGAAAGGTGCAAAAAAATAGGTATGAAACGTTCGCTCAACATATTGATGGCTTTGATGCTCTCGCTCATGGTGGTTTACTTGAGCGTGGGTACTACCGTCATGCACTGCCTTCACTATGACAAGGTGATGTTGGGTATGGTGACTGACTGTTGTGTGAAACGTAGCATGCACCATGATTGTTGCCTAGGCAAACTGGGCGCACAGGTGAACAAGCATTGCATGGAAGTGGAGCTGGTGAAACTATCGCCTACGGTCTCTATCCAACACTTGGATTTCGATGCAGCACCAGTGTTTGCAGGCATCGCGCCAGCCCTTTGGCAGACGTTGCCTCGTCCTGTTATCTGTAGCATTCAGAAGGCAAGATATTGGAATCTGAATGTTCCGCATTCGCCTCCAAGGGCTTATCTTGCCCTCCTTAACTTCCTGATTATTTGATTTTTCCATATTTGCAAATAGGTTGCAAAAGTTTTTCTGTACTTTTGCAGCCAAGATTGTCGTATGCCTATCCCTATCAGTAAAATCTTAGGGTTGCATACATATATAAAATGGTAAAATCATCCGGAGCGAAGATTTAAGATTCGGATAAAAGGAAATATATTTATGTATTCAAGATATATATTGCTCAGTGCCTTGCTGGTTATTGGTGCTGAGACTTATGCAAAAAATAATAAGACAGAGGTTGTGTCTCTGTCATCATCATATAATAATTCTGTAGAAAATAACCCTATAGATTCCTCCTCTCAGGATTCCATTTTCAAGGACGAGACCTTGCATGAGGTGAAGGTGGTGGCTCGCAAGTCGGGCACTTCCCGATTGGCTGGTGCCGTGAATGGCATCGCCGTGAACAAGGATGAGCTCTTCAAGGCGGCTTGTTGCAACCTGGGCGAGAGTTTTACGACCAATCCATCGGTGGATGTGGCTTATAATGATGCTACGACGGGCGCAAGACAAATCAAACTCCTCGGTCTTTCGGGCACTTACGTACAGATGCTCACCGAGAATCTGCCGAATTTTCGTGGTGCAGCCATCCCTTACGCCTTGGGCTATGTGCCGGGACCTTGGATGAAAGGCATTCAAGTATCCAAGGGTAGTGCTTCGGTGAAGAATGGCTATGAGTCGATTACAGGTCAAATCAATGTGGATTACTTGAAGCCAGAGGATGAGCAACAGGTGGAGGTAAACCTCTTTGGCGATACCAAGAGCCGAATCGAGGCAAATGCCGATGCCAATGTTCATCTGTCGGATAAGTGGGCAACGGAGATATTGTTGCATCATGAGAATATCCTCAAAAACCATGATGACAATGGCGATGGTTTCTATGATATGCCAGGCAGAGAACAATATAATGTACAGAACCGTTGGCTGTATAAAGGCAAGCACTACATCTTCCATGGTGGACTTGGGGCTTTGAAGGAGATTCGTACCAGTGGGCAGGATGAGGAACATGTTCATAGTGATGATATTTATCGAATCAAGCTCCATACCAACCGCTATGAGGGTTATATGAAACATGCCTTCATCCTCAATCATGAGCATGGCACCAATATTGCCTTCATGTCCTCGGCTTCGATGCACCAGCTCGATGCCCAGTATGGCAACAAGTTCTACGACCTCAATGAGAAGAATCTCTATGGCTCGCTGATTTTTGAGACCAATTTTACTCATCAGCACAATTTGTCGGTAGGTTTGAGCGTCAACCATGATTACCTGGGACAGCGCGCCAATGTGAATGTTTCTCCAAGACCGGAAGTAGGGCTAGAAGACTCTCCTTACCTTTTGTCGGAGATGCAGAGAATGAACGAGAAGGAGACGACTCCTGGAGCATACGCCCAATACACCTATACGTTAGGCACGAAGTTGACAGCGATGGCAGGTGTCCGTTTCGACCATAGTTCGCTTTATGGCAGCTTCTTCACCCCTCGTTTCCACGTGAAGTATTCGCCTGTTGATGCCATCAGCATCCGCTTGTCAGCAGGTAAGGGCTATCGCACGGTATTTGGCTTGGCAGAGTACAACTATCTCTTGGCGAGCGGCAGGGAGTTTCAGATTGCGGGTGATGGACTTAAGCAAGAGGAGGCTTGGAACTATGGTATAAGTACCGCTTTCTACATCCCGATGTTTGGCAAGACCCTGAAACTGAACGCTGAGTATTACTATACCGACTTCAAGAATCAAGCGGTGGTGGATTATGATGCCAACAAGGGGCTTATCTCCATCTATAATTTGATAGGCAAGTCTTATTCGCACACCTTCCAGATAGATGCCTCTTATCCATTGCTGAAGGGCTTGGAGATAACAGCGGCTTATCGACTGAACGATGTGAAGTGTACCTACGATTATGGCAAAACCTTGAAAGAAAAGCCATTGACCAGCAAGTATAAGGCGCTCTTCACGGCTTCCTATAAGACTCCACTTGGCCTATGGCAATTTGATGCCACCGTGCAGTTGAATGGTGGAGGCAGAAATCCTGAGCCTTACCAGTTGGCAGATGGAAGCCAGTCATGGTCTCCTCGTTTCCATAGCTTCAAGCAAGTGAGTGCGCAGGTTACGAGATGGCTCCGCCATTGGAGTATCTATGTGGGAGGCGAGAACCTGACTGGTTTCAAGCAGAAAACTCCTATCTATGGTGCCAGCAACCCATGGGAAAGCGATTTCGAGCCAACCTTGGTTTGGGGACCTGTAGAGGGCAGGATGTTCTACGCAGGAGTGAGAGTACACTTTTAATTGAAAATGTTTAAAGTTGAATGATTAAAGCAAATAGAAAAGTTATGAAGAAGATTTTAGTAATGTTCACAATGATGATGGTGGCAATGGTAACCTTTGCCAAGGACATCAAGACCGTAGTGTTCACCACAACCCCACAGATGCACTGTGCGGCTTGTGAGAATAAAATCAAGAGCAACCTTCGCTTTGAGAAGGGTATCAAGAGCATTGAGACTTCTGTACCAGACCAGACAGTCACAGTACAGTATAATGCCGACAAGACAACCCCAGAGAAACTCCAGAAAGGTTTTGAGAAGTTTGGCTATAAGGCTCGCATCCTGAAAGATGGCGAGAAGGTTGAGAAGAACATTGGGGAGAAGTGTGACTTGATGTAATTCCTGCTGCTAATTTGATAGAAGCTTAACCATTGGCACGCAGGAATCCCTGCGTGCTATATGGTGCTTATCATAAAACACATTCGTTCATTTATATTCCTTCTGTCAGGAATTTGCGAAGATGCAGGTGCGTGATTCCGTCAT
>ERZ1035006.127-NODE-127-length-62671-cov-58.940654_pt1 | contig 62671 bp, 83 predicted proteins | sample MGYA00520694_ERZ1035006 | MGnify/ENA primary metagenome ERZ1035006 (study PRJEB33766, sample SAMN09781746) | gut metagenome | biome: gut microbiome | host: Homo sapiens | place: Madagascar | study: EMG produced TPA metagenomics assembly of the PRJNA485056 data...
TTCATAAGTTAATTTCATAACAAAAACCCATTATCAATCATGTGATCAATAATGGTGTTCATACTAATTTAGCAGGCTTTTATTTTTTATAAACATAAGTTTATAAATAGGGTCAAAACAAAGTTACAAATACTTATCTATCTAATTTTTAAGCAATTTTACAATATTAAAAATATTTTTCTTATATTTTAATAATTTAATATCTAAAATCACCTCTATAAAGTAGTAAAAATATCGTTAAATTTGTATAATTTCATAAATTGTTATCCACCTTTCTGGGTAACACTTTGGATCACATGGATATCATTATGAAATTTACAGATAAGACTATCAGAGCTCTTAATGTTCCTGAAGACAAGAGTTCTATTAGAGTTACCATCACTGACAACTTATCAGTTCTAGCTAGAAGATGCGCTAATGGAAATATCACTCGTTCTTACTGCTTTAGAACTACTATCAATGGCAAACGTCATCAGGAATTTTTAGGATCAGTTTCAGACGTAACTCTTGATATGGCATTAGCAATGCTTAAAGAACGTTATGATCTTGCACTGAAAGGTTATAAGCCTAAAGAGTACATCAAAGAATATAATCAAAGACTAGCCGTTAAACTAAAAGAACAAGAGTACACACTTCAAAATACTTATGATGATTTCTTACGAACAAAATCTTATTCAAAAAATACTATAAAACATCTTCGTGGGCTTTTATCCAAGTTAGGTGCTATAAAAGACAAACCCTTAGCAAAGATAACTTTTATTGAAGTCAGAGATATCATAAACAGCGCTATTTATTCAAATAAAATAACTGTTGCAAAAAGAATTGCTGATTTCTTTAATCAGCTTGTAGATTTTGCAGTTAATAACGAGAAATTGGAAAATAACAATTTTCAAAAACTAAAAAAGCTGATCCCCTCTCATACAGTCACACATTTAAAATCTGTAGATCCTGACTTTCCTGAAGATGGAATAAAAAAAATATTGTCAGAGGTTTTAAGTAATTTTAAGAATCAAAGATATGTAAATTACATAATCTTCGGGTTCTTTGTTTTAGTTCGTCCTATTGAAGCTGCATCTGTTGAATTAGAAGATATTGACAATAAAAACAATGTAATCAACATTAAGAAAACAAAAACAGGAATAAATAATTTTAAGGTACCAATAACACCTGAATTTAAGATTCTTTTAGACAAGATCTGCGACAAAGAACGACCAGGAAGAATATTTAAAATAGCTCCTGAGACAGTCAGAAGTAAAACCTTAATCGAATTAAAAAAACATAAAATTGATTTTATGCTTCATGGTTGGAGAGCTGCGGGAATGGCATGGATGGTTCATAATGGCATTAACTTATTCACAGCTGAAGCATGTCTAACTCATGCTATTGGTAACGCAATCACAAGAGCTTACATGCGATCATCATTGCTTCAAGAAAGACGTGAAGCTATGGAGAAGTGGCATAAGTTTTTGTATGGAGTGCTAAAAGAGCTAAAATATTTTAGTAATTAACATCACATTTTTATTATTTTGCTCAAATAAAAGCTTCAATATCGAGCTTTATTAGTAATTATTCCTAATATTTTTATTTTAAACTATTTTATAACATGTTGATTTATCGTTATTTTTAACCGTTGACATCCTTGTTGACCCCTATTAGAATAGATTTGTAACATGAAATAACTGTATATATAGATTGTTACGTAAATTTCATCGATAATCCTGTAAGAAGAAGCACCTCATTGTAGGTGCTTTTTTCGTTTCTACACACTAATTTTATTTTTTGCGAGGTATTTCATGTTAGATGCGGTGTTTAACTCATTAGCACCATACTGTTACTACCTTGCAGCAGGAATAATCGCATGTATCGTAGCTTTATGCTTTGACATCTTAAAAGGACAACCTCCTGAGAACTACAAAAAATGTATTGAAGCTGTCCTCTGTGGATGCATTGCTTTTGCTTTGTGTGGGTGGGTACAAAGTCATTACTCAAGCATAACTAAGTCTGACTGCTTGTATCTAGCTGTTGGTATTGGTGCAATCGGTGCAGGTCGCATTACAGAGATCACTCTTAAACTTGTACTGAAGCGCTTTAATCTTAACGAGGATCATTATGCCAAAAAAGATTAAACGCTCATTTAGTCATTGTTTATGTTTGACAGTGATGTGGTCTGTTGAGATTGGCTTAGCCGTTGTGCTTTCTGCTAACGGCTTTGCTTGTTTGTACATGTTCATTTCTCTACTGGCCTTGTTAGGCTGTACTTTCTTTGGTCATCAATCATCATGATTTTACGTATTCCAATGCCTGTAAGTGCAAATGCTCGATTAACAAGATCTTACAGAGGTAGAGGAATGGTTGAGACATCAAAATACCGTTCATGGAAAGAACAGGCTATTTGGTTAATCAAATCTCAAATAGATAAACCATTCTCCCCTGAAGCTAAGATACGAGTTGATGTAACTCTTCATTTTCCTGATAAGCGTAAACGTGATGTGGACAATCCTATGAAAGGTTTTCTTGATGCGTGCTCTATTGCTGGCGTCTGGAATGATGATTCACAGGTTGATGTTTTAAATATTAAGCGTGGTGAGCTCCAGCCTCACAACGGTGAATTAATTGCAACGATAACAGAGATTTTATAAATGAAGATTAGTAGTCATGCCATTGCCCTTATTCAGAATTTTGAAGGCTTAAGAACTACAGCATACAAGCCTGTATCAAGCGAAAATGGATGGACAATCGGTTATGGTCATCATGGCCCTGATGTTAAAAAGAATTCTATTTGTACAGAGATTGAAGCAGAGCACCTTTTAAAATCAGATCTAGAAAAGGTCGAAAAACAGGTTATAGCAGCATTAAATGCTGATGAAATTGAAGTTACTCAAGGCATGTTTGATGCCCTCTGCAGTTTACTCTTTAATCTGTCGGGAAAGAAAACAAAAGATGGGCGATGGTTATCTCCTATTCAGGTTTTAACAGGTTATAAACTTTGGGCTAAGATGAAAAAAGGCGATAAGTACGGTGCATCGCTTGAGTTCTTAGATATAAACAAAGCAGGTGGTGTAGTTCTGCCAGGGTTAACAAAGAGAAGACAGGCTGAACAGAAACTGTTTCTTTCTTAAGATTTCCACGTGTTCAGGTGCTTGAAACAACATGTCTTAAGTATTTGAAACTTCACTTCTTTGCTGTCAGAAGTAAAACAGACAGCTCACACTTATGAGCGGTTTATTAGTCTTTGTCGGTTTCGCTAGTAGATTGCTCATAAGTGTGAAGCTAACGTTATTTTTAATTGATATGTAACAATTCATTAGTTTAATAAGGGGTTTGCTTCACACCTTAATTGCCCAATAGCTCAACAGGTCAGAGTATGCCTATTTGTTATGTTAAATTTTAAATACACAATTCTTACTGCTTTTATTTTATTGTTTATTGCTGGCACGTGCTTTGGTGTCACCATCACAGCCAAGCACTACAGAGCTGAAATTGCACAACTGCAGACGGAAGCTATAAAAGCAGATCAAGAAGCTACAGTTAAGCAGCTTAATAGAGAACACTATTGGCTGGAACAACAGAGACAAGCTGACAAAGAGGCTAACAATGAACTTCAGAAGATTCAAGATAAATATGATAAAGCTTTGTCTATGCTTAATAATCGTAAATTTTCTAACAGCATGCACTCAGACAGTGGCAGTTCCAACAGAACAACATTGTCCACAAATTCCACTTCTTCCAGAGAGGCTAAAGCAACCTGTGAATGTGGACAACTTAGACAGGACAGAAAAACTCTTGCAGAGTATGTCCTTAAGCTTTCAGCTAAGTGTGATGAGATTGCAGTTGAGCGGAATGAGTTAAGTAAACGGTATCAAAGCTTAACGGAGTAAACATGAATATAACTCAAGCCTATACATTAGGATTTTGTTGTGGCTTAGGCTTTAGTTATCATAAACTCCGTAAATTAAGTTTTGATGCTTCTACAAACAATCCATATTGGATAACGACCAAGAATGGAAAGCATTTTCTTATTGACGAAGATGGAGTTATTCAAAGTGGCAGGTTTAAAAATCAACCAATAAATTTATTAAGTGCCAACAATGTAAAAAATAATGGACAGACAAAAGCGTTTTCAAGATGGAATATTCTTGAGAAAAAGAAAGAACGAACTCGTTTAGTTTTAACCGCATATAAACAAATACAAAAAGGCGCTAAGAAAGTTCAGATTTCCAATTTAAGAAATGATTTAAAAGAATATGGTGGTTCTAATAATATAACTATTGATAAGGGTATTGCTTTACCTAAACATAAAGGTTATGGATTAGAACACATAGCAGATAAACATGGAAATAAAGCAGTTTATGAAGTGTTAAACGCTGTGGCTAATGGACAGATTGTTAGATATATTAAATCAAATCAAACAGTAGCAATACAACACAATGGTTATGAAGCAATACTATCTTTAAGAGAAGGAAAAAGACAAAAGACATGGTTGTTAACAGGATATGACATCATACCGTAAAGGTGAATATATCGCTTGTTAATCGAGGTTCGGTATACCTACAAATCTAGGCGTACGGTTTTTTCTTCCTAGAAATGGAGCTTTACGGTATTTACTTAATTATAGTTTAGCTTTTCTAATTTTTCAAAACGGTGTAATCATGCCAAAACTAAATCCAAAAGAAGAAAAGTTTTGCATCGCTTACGCTTCTAATGCAAATGCAAAACAATCTGTAATAGATGCAGGCTATTCAATGAAAGGAAACGCAGCAGGCTCTTATGGTTATAAGCTGTTACAGAAAAAACATATCAAACAGAGAATTAAGGAACTAGCTGATGAGGCTAATTCAAAACTTATTGCAGATAAAAACGAAATTCAAAAAATTTTAACCTCAATTGCTCGTGGTGAAGCTAAAGAAGAGCAGTTAATGGTAGTTAGCAATAAAGGAATGGGTGACGTTGTTCACGACTTTAAACTACCTTCTAATTTTGACCGCATCAAAGCAGCAGATCTTCTGGCTAAGATGCAAGGTGCTTACGATACTTCAACTAATGTTAACGTTTCCCCTGTAATAATCGTTGGTGAAATGCCTGATGACTACTAAAGTTTCACAATTGCTTGATATAGTTGGTCACAATTATGGCGATTGGTGGAACACAAAGAAACGTTATGTAGTCTGTAAAGGTTCAAGAGCTAGTAAGAAATCAAAAACAACTGCTTTGTGGCTTATATACCACATTGTAAAAATGCCACTTGGTAACGCTCTATGTGTAAGACGTTATCAGAATACTATCAGAGATAGTCAGTTCTCTGATTTGCAGTGGGCATGTGAACGATTTGGTATTAAGAACTACTTCACATTCAAGACCTCCCCTCTTGAGATTGTTTACAATCCTACAGGTCAAAAGATCTTGTTTCGTGGATTAGATGAAGGTCAGAAGATCACTTCTATTTCCGTTCCTAAAGGCTATCTTTGTTGGGTATGGATTGAAGAAGCGTATGAGATTGTAGACGAAGAAGCTTTTAACAAGTTAGATATGTCTTTTCGTGGTCAGATGCCTGATGATTACTTCATCAGAATTATGATCACCTTTAATCCATGGTCTGAACAGTCATGGTTAAAGTCACGCTTTTTCGATGAACCTTCCGAACTTACATTTACCAAGACAACTAATTACCTTTGTAACGAGTGGTTATCTGAAGCTGATCATGCTTTATTTGAAGACATGAAAAAGCGTAATCCTCGCAGATATAAGATTGAGGGGTTAGGTGATTGGGGTATTGCAGAAGGTCTTATCTATGAGAATGTAGAATGTCGTGAGTTAAACGATAAAGACTACATTGGAGCTCCTCGCAGATATAAAGCATTCTTTGGTTTGGACTTTGGTTTTACTGATCCTACAGCTTTCGTTGGTGGATTTGTTGATACAGAGAATAAAGAGATTTATATCTGTTATGAACTGTATCTAACCAATGTTACCAATCAAGAAATAGCAAAACGCATTAAGGACGATATTGGCTTAACAGGTGAAGTTGTTTACTGTGATGCTGCAGAGCCTAAATCTATTGAAGAACTTCGTAGAGTTGGTATCAATGCAAAACCAGCTCCTAAAGGTCCTGATTCTGTAAATTATGGTATTCAAAAGATACAGAACTACAAGATCATCTATTCATCCAAATGTACCAATTTCGAACATGAAATTAAAAACTATTGCTGGGAAAAAGACAGATTAGGGAAACCAACAAATAAGCCAGATCATGAGTTCAGTCATTGCATGGATGCACTTCGTTATGGTCTTGTAGAGTTAAAAGACACTCAAAATAGAGTTTCAGAAGCTAATTTAAGACTGTTAAGACAAGGCAGAAGAAGGTTTTAATATATGTCATGGTTCATTTGGTTTGTCTTTCTAGTAATTATAAGCCCTGTGATTTTAGAATTGCATAAATAAGGTATTTATCATGTTTTCACCTCTGTTATCTTTAGAGTATGCTTACAAAATCTGGTACAACTTAAGTCAAGAAGTAAAAGAACATCAACGTGATGTTTCTAAGACTTATCTTTGGTTAAATGTAGCTTTAATTGCTGGTCTAAAAGCAATACCTGTTCATCAAGATCTGTATTACATAGCAGTTGCGATGATATTTACTTCTACAGCTTCATTAATTCTTGGGTGCATGTCATTAAGTGGATTGTTCACAGGATCAACTTATCTGCCAATGGATAGTTTTAGATCCTTGTACGATGAGTTAAAAGAAAATGACAAATCAGTTAAAGATATTCTTTATGACTATGACAAAGTAATTACTGATTTAAAGGTACAGATTGCACGTAGAGGATGGTTATTAAGATCCCAGTCAATCTTATCAATTATTTCATTATTGCTGTTCTTTGTCTTGCTATAAGAGGCTTATTATGAAACGAGACTGGCATTTAATGGGTGACATCTTTAATGCAATTGAAGATGACAGATTAGAGTTGCTTATCAGCAAGTATGAGTCGAATCAAAACAAGTACAGCATTCTAATGCAACACTTAGAGATGCTTATCGATGCTGATTATATCAAAGGAGTGACAATATCTCTTTCTGTTGATGGTCTGTATTCATGGGGTACAGACGTACCAAGAATTACTCTGAAAGGTTACGATTTTGCTGATATTGTCAAAGACAAATTTCTCTTAAATAAAACAATTAAAGCTATTAAAGATGCTGGCTACATGGTCACATGGGAAACATTAAAAGAATTTGCACCAATGATATTAAAAGTCGCAGTTAAGCAAATCTTTAAAAACTAAATTCAACTAATAAAAAGAAGGCACCGCAAGGTGCTTTTTTATTGCCTATGAATACTAAAGAACAAAAAGCAGAAATTAAAGAGACCAAAGCAAAGAAAAAGATCTCTCCTGAAGAGTTACTTAATCAGTTGCTTATGCCTAAAAGAACGGCTGAAGCTTTTGATACTTTAGAAAAGGTTAAGAAAGCTTTCTCTTTACCTGTAACATTAGGTTGTAAAAAAGATATACGTCTTGCAATGGATTCTGCTTTTGAAAGTATTGGCGGTTTTGATTCCATTTATCAGAGCTTACAGCAACATGCCTTTGATATGGGACAGTTCCCTGTTACTTCATTTGTAGGTTATGGAGCACTACAGCAGATCGCTCAGCAAGGTATGGTTAGAGCTTGTATCTCAACCGTTGCTGATGACATGTCAAAAAAATGGATCGAGCTAAAAGGTGGAGAAGACACTGATCCTGACAAGATCAGTAAACTTGATGATTTAATCAAGAACAAGTATCGCATTCAATCATTATTCCATGATGCTTTTACAACAACAGGCTACATGGGAGGTTGCTTTATCTTTATAGATACAGGTTCAGATGAACTTGATTTGCCACTAGCAATTAACAATCAGTCAGCTGAGATTGATCCTAAACATAATCTAAAGTTCATCGTGGTTGATCCTGTTAACGTCTCACCTGCCGAATACAACGCTTACAATCCTTTAGCATCTGATTATATGAAGCCTAAATATTGGTATGTGTTAGGTAAGAAAGTTCACAAAGACAGATTATTAAGAATTGTTGATAATGAACCTCCATTACTGCTAAAACCAAATTACAACTTCTTAGGTATTCCACAGGCTCAAATCTTATGGGATTACATTCTTCACTTTAACGAATGCAGAACTTACACAGCAAAACTGCTTCAAAAGATATCGCTACTAGTAGTTAAAACTGATATGGATGCAATTCTGAATAGTGACTCACAGGGCATTGCTTTTTTTGACGCAAAGATGGCTATGTTAGCCCGCTACAGAGATAACGATTCAATCTTTGTGTGCGATAAAGACAGTGAAGATGTAACTAACGTACAAACATCTACGGCTGGATGTACAGACATTGTTAAGCAAAGTCTAGAGATGATTTGTGCAATTAACCGAGTACCTGCTGTTAAGTTACTTGGCATTTCACCTTCTGGCTTTAATGCTACAGGCGAATCTGATCTTAAAAATTACTACGATCACATCTCTTCTAAACAGGAATTACACCGTGATGCAATTCAGCGTTGTATCAATGCTATTGAGCGTGCTGAATTTGGAGAGATTGATCCTTCTATTACCTTCGACTTTGTACCTCTTGATGTTGAGAACAGAGCATCACAGGCTATGACAGCTCAAACAAAAGTAGGTGCATGGGGGCAGTTACTTGATAGACAGGTTCTAAGCGCTGAAGAACTTCGTGAAGCTGTTAAGAATGATCAAGACATTGGCCTTGATTTTATCGACAGTGAAATGCCAGAAGAACTGCAACAAGCTCAAGCACAAGCAATGCAGAATGGCGAGCAGGAAGATTTTAAGACAGACGATCCATTTACACAGATGATGAATGAGGCTAAGAATGAAAAAGCTGAGAACAGCGAGAGTAATCGAGCCGAATCAGTGGCTTCTCAAAACCTTTCAAAAGAAGGTTCTGAAACTTCAAAGTGATTTTCAACGTTATGTTTTAAATCAAATCATGCTCAATCTGGACAGTGAAGCAATGCTTACAACAGATGCTTCATTGTCTAAACCTAAGACACAGGCAGAACGACAGCAATTACTAAAGCTACAGCGCAAGATACTGCGTTCAATGGCTAAAGCTGATCCTGAATGGCTTAAGAACCATATTGATGATTTTATAAATCGAAATATAGGTTCATGGGCTACAGGATTAAACAGCATTTCAAGACAGATTTGTGACTGGTTCATACGCAATCAGGTTGCAACAGTCAGTTTTGCTCAGAAGCAAGCTCTTAAAGCAGCAGGTTTTAATCTTGATTACCTGAAAAGAAAATGGACAGTACCTACCATTAAAAAACAGTTCATTTCCCCTTCTATTGCTTCTCAAATGGAAGGAATGATTAAAGAGAATGCAGCTTTAATCACAAAGATTTCACTTAACGATGTACAGCGTATTTCTGATGTTGTTCAAAAAGGTTTGCTAGGTGGAGACAATCTTTCAGATCTTCGCATTGTCTTAGGTGCAACACAAGGTTTTGACAGAGCACGTGTAGAGCGTGTTGTAAGTGATCAGGTACATAAATCAAGTATACAGATACAAATCAGCAACGCAAAGGATTTAGGAATTCAATACGCTATCTGGAAACATGTACCAGGCAAATACACGTCACGAGAAACACACAGGGCTTTCGATGGTCAGCGCTATGACATCTCGGTAGGACTGTTTGACAGCGATGTAAACAAAAACGTTTTGCCTGGTGAACTGCCTTACTGCAAGTGCGGTTTTCGTATGGCTTTACCAGAGTGGTGTCGTAACTCGTCTTAGTCGTAGTTACATCTTAACTAAGACGACTTCTAATTATAAATATAGGTCAAATCATGCCAATAAGTTTAGCTTTTGACAACTTTTCTATTGATAAAGATTCAGTAAGAACGGTAGATGATAATGGTTTTCTTCATGTCGCTGTTTCCCCTGTGACTAAAGAACAGGTAGCACCATACTATGGCCATGAGATACCAAATCATGAAGAACTTGGTTTTGAGTCTGATGTTATCTATCACGGTTATCGACCTGCATCAGAATTATCAAAACCTGACACTATTCAGAGTTTAAACGGTATTCCTATTCAGTTTGAGCATCACGCAGATTATGCAAATGCGCCTGCTAAAGATACTCGTATCGGTTCTACAGGCGATGATGCCAAATGGGAATCACCTTATCTTACCAATTCACTTCATTTTCACGATGCTAAGGCAATTGATCGTATTAAAGACGGTTCAATGCGTGAGCTTAGTCTTGCTTACAGATACACACCTGTAAAGAAAGAAGGTGAGTTTGAAGGTCAACATTACGACTTTGTAATGACTGATATTAATTGCAATCATGTTGCCCTCGTTGAAGAGGGCCGTGCGGGACATGATGTGCTGGTGGAAGACGCACAAATCAAGGAGAAAAACACAATGGCTGATAATGCAGCAATTGAAAATGCTGAAAAGAACCTTGCACAGTCAATTCTTGACCTGCACAAGGCAAAAGAAGGCGACATGGTTGATAAGGATAATACTCCTGCAACTGACGGTAAGCTTGAAGCTTTAATTGAAGCTATCAAAGCTAATGGTGATGAAGACAAGTATAAAGACATTTTAAATTCAGCTGAAGACGATGATTCGGAAACATCAGAACCAGCTGAAGTCGATGATCTTGATACTTCTGATAATGGTTCTGAACATGAAAAACCTGTAGATGCTACTGATGATGATCTTGATGATACTGATTCAGCTAAGGATGAAGAACCTAATGACAATGCTCAGGCAGAAGACGATGACGATAAGGTCATTGGCGATGCTTTAAAGCAGTGTGGATTAGATGAAGCTTCACCAGAGCTTAAGAAAGCATTCATTACAGGCTTTAAGCTTTCATCCGAAAAAGATAAGAATACAGATAAGTCATTAGGTCAGGATGCACAGATTAAAGTTGCGGTTAAGGCTGTTAACAGACAGCTAAAGCTTAAATATGCAGCTGCTAATGAGTGCAGACAAATTTTAGGTAATGTTGATGCAATGGCTTTTGACAGCGCAGGTCAGATTTACCGTGAAGCAGCTAAGAAGCTGGGCATCAGAAATTACAATCAGTTAACAGGCAAAGCAGCAAAAGCTGTAATCAGCGCATTAACTGCAACTAAGGACAAGAGAACTGTAATGGCTACTGATTCAGCTCCTACAGCAAAGAATAGTGCTATTTCAGAAATTTTAACAAATGTTCAGGTAGGAGTTTAATAAATGTCAATTTTACAGAAGACTGTCGGTCTATACCCTGCTAAAGGCTTTGAAGGTCAGCAGGTAGTTGTAGGTCAGGCGTTTTATACAGATACAAACTACTTCTCAGACGGTACCGTAAAAGCTGGTGGTTTTGCATTCTTTAATAAAGACGGTGTAGTTTCAGCTACAGCATCAACTGATACCGAGTTACCAATCGGTATTGTAGAACGCAACTTAACTTCAACTTTTGAATCTGTAACTGATGAAGCTACATCAGTTTATAGAGATGGTGAGACTATAACCATTGCTTTACGTGGTCAGTACTACATTAAGGCACCTTCTGCAGGTACTACAGGCTTAAAGATTTTAATTAAGCCTACTACAGGCGCTGTATCTGTAGCTGCAACTGCAGGTACAGGTGTAGTTGATACAGGTTGGGTAGTTAAAGCAACTGACGGCAAGAAGAACTTTGCTGAAGGTGATTTAGTCATCGCTGAGAGATTCTAGGAGATAATCAATGATCGAAGATTTTGAGCTAGCTAAAGAGCGTGGTATTGTCGCTCCTTATGCAAAAGGCTTTATGGCTTATGATTCAGTAAACGGTAATATCCGTACTGATTACAACAAAACCGCAAAAATGTTAGCACAGGATGCTGCAATTACTCCTGCTAACGTTGGAGTTCCATCAGCATTTACTGCTTACATCGATCCTAAAATTGTACAAATTCTGTTTGCAAAAACAGCTGCAACAAAGTTAGGTATTGAAGCTCAGGTTGGTAAGTGGACTGATAACTCTTATACATTCCCTGTAGAGGAGTTGGCAGGTGACGTTGAAGCTTATTCTGATTTTCAGAATGGTTCATCTGTAGATGTTAACTATGAATTCCCTGTTCGTGAGCAGTTCAGATTCCAGACTACCTTAAAATATGGTGACTTTGAAGCTGAATTAGCAGCTGCTGCAAAACTGTCACTTGTAGCAGGTAAACAGAGAGCATCAGCATCAATTATTGAAAGAGCACAGAATAAGTTCTATCTCTTTGGTGTTGAGGGTAAGGAAATCTATGGTCTGTTAAATGATCCTAATTTACCTGATTCTATTTCACCAATTTCAGCAAATGGTAAATCAACATGGGCTGATAAAAAGGCTGACTCAACAGCTGACTTTGCTAATAGAGCTTATGACGATATTGTAAAGTTAATCACTGAGTTACAGAAAAACAACGGCGGTAACATTGACGCAAATACTCCTATGATCTTAGGTATTTCCAATGCAAGAAACGCTGATCTGACAAATGCAACTCAGTTTGGTAAGACAGCTAAAGGCTTATTGCTTGAAAACTATCCAAACATTCAGATTGAGGTAGTTCCTGAGTTAAGTGATACTACAGGTGAAACCTTGTACTTAATTGTTCCTGAGTACAATGGCGATATTACAGCACAGCCTTCTTATTCAGAGAAGTATCGTTTAGGTCGTTTAATTCCTCATGAGTCACACTTCTCACAGAAAGCTATCGGTACTACCTTTGGTACTGTGATTAAGCGTCCTTCATTGATTGCTATCATGAAGGGCATCTAGTTTTTCAATCTCATCTCTTAAGGCGGTTTTTACCGCCTTTTTTAATTTATGGAGACTATAAAATGGCAGTTAAAAAGAAAACTGAGACAGAGAAGTTAACAGGTGCAGACGTTGTTCATATTGTTGTTTGCTTACGTCATAACCACAAGTTTGATGATATTCCTAACGGCTCAGGTGGAACAAAATCTGTAGTTTTATACGGAACAGATGCTGTTTTACGAGGTAAGAGAAAAGGCATCTTAACTGAGTCTGGTAATGGAGTACATCAGACATTATCAAGAACAGACTGGGAAGCTATTAAAGCTCTACATGGACGTGAAACCATGTTTATTGGTGCAAAAGGCTTTTTACCAAGTGTTTTTGAAATCAAAAATGAGAATGAGATGAAGTCAGATACTGTACAGGACAAGATCGCACAGACATCAGGCGGTTTTGATCCTGCTTCTCCTAAAGACGCAAAAGTTGAAGAAGCAAAAGAATAGTAATGAATGGGGAGTTTAAGCTCCCCTGTTGATTGAGGTTTTATCTGAAATGAAAGTTGAATTTGATGTAGATGTTTTTAGATGCAGATATGAGCATTTGGCTGATATTTCAGATGAAGCTTTAAAAATGTGCTTTCAAGATGCCTGTGAGCTGTATGGCAATGATGACAGTTCTTCATGCTTCAAATATGAACCTGAAAACGACATCTACACACGCAGAACGTTTTTATATGCTGTCACCTGTCATTTAGCGACATTAGAGTTGTGGAACAAAAACGGACAGCCAGGAAGAGTAACTTCTGCATCACAAGGTTCAGTAAATACAAGTTTTGATTTGTTTAAGTCAAACAAAGATACCGCTGATTGGTGGAATCAGACATTGTGCGGTCAACAGGCATGGCAAATGTTAAAAGGTCGAACCAAAGGCGGTAGATTTTATGGATACAAGATAAACCATCCATTTGGGTAGTGTCGTAACTCATCTTTTAAGTCGTAACTCATCCTTTTAATCAGATGTCATTTTTATTATAGGTCAAATATGTTTACTCCTCTTCAATTAGCCTTCATGAAAGGTTTTCTTTATGCTTTAGGTCGTCAGAAAAAAAAACTAGCACAAGATGATGCTAAGTGGATCACTGTACATCCTAATGGTCAAGGTCATAAAGGACGTCCTGCACTGATTGATACTGCATCAGGTGAAGTGCTAGGCGGTATGGGTGGTAAATTCAACGGTCGTCATATTTCATCTGTTAAAAGAGGTCATGAACAGGCTGGTGCTCAAATGAATGTTAACCGCATGAACCATAAATCTGACATGATGAATAATCAAAAGATTGGGTTTACAAATAAAACGTCAAAAGATATTGAAAGACAAAAGATTGCTGAACGTTCTAATATGTACATGCAACGTTATCAGAAAAATTCAGCAGAACAGATTAACAAATTAGACAACTTAACAGATGAAGAAAAGAAACAATTTATTGCTCAGTTAAAAAATCCTGATGTGGTTGCAAAAATCAAAAGAATGACAGATGGAATAGCAACAGTTGATATTAGTCACGAGTTACATGGTACTACATCTTATCAAGACATTGTAAACAAGCCATTTGGTTCTTTAGAAACTGACTATAATAACGGTCCATTTGAACAAGCAAGTAAGTTGTCACAGGAACGTAGTTATAAAGAAGCTAAAAAGCAAAGAAAGGCTAACAATAAAAAGACTGATAAAGCACAAATCGATTTTTCTTCATCATCACCTCAAGAAGTTCTTAATCAGTCAGACGATATTGTCGACAAACTAATGGATCTCAAAACACCTAAAGGAAATACATATGGTAAAGGCTCAGAAGTGCATCAAGCTATTGCTAATATTCAATATTGGCAAAACTCGCTAAAAGGAGCTGTAAATGACACTGAAAGAGCAAACGAAGCTAAAAGTTTACAAAAAGCAGTGAAGGAAGCTTCTTTAGTCTTACAAAAAAAAATCATCAATCGCAAAGCCTGAAGGCTACGAAGAACGTAAGAAAGCCCGTGAAGCTTCTTTAAAACGTAGAGTTGATTTAGCTCAACAGCATGCTGACACAATGCAACGTAAAGTAGAAGAAGCAGGTAAGAAGTGGGATGACGAATGGCAACATCAAAAAGAAACAGGTCGTGAGTTTGGTCAACCTAATGTAGCAGGTCGTATGAATTCAGCACAAAATGCACTTCAAAGAAAACAAGAAGCTTACATGAATGCAAAACAAGAAGCTGAAAAAGCTCAATACAGGGCTGATAACATAAAACATGCTGATTACAAGATCAGAGGCTCAGGTGAAAGAGCTAGAGGTGATTTACAAGATAAGATTTACGATCTACAACAAGAAAAGAAAGGTTATACAGATGCAGTTGATGCTTTTAAAAATATTAAGACTAAAGATGACTTTTATAAAGTTGCTAATTCATTAAAAGATGCTCCAAAGAAAGTAAAAGATTGGGTTGACTACTTTAAAATGGATTACTTTGATAATCCAAAAGTATCAGATGAGAAAGCTATTAGTACTTTTAATAGCACTCTAAAGAGTGAAGCTAAAAGCCTTCAATCTAAAATCAATACAGCATCTAAGAGATTATCTAATTCTCAAGCTAACAGCTCTGTTTCAGCTTCCACATCTTCTTTTAATACTCGTTTAGGTGATGTTTCTTTTGCTAAGAACAACAAAGGTGAATCACTTGCGGTATTAAAGACAAACGGTATTCCTTCAAAAGAAGATCGTGCGATGCTTAAATCAAGAAGGTTTAGATGGAATCCTGATTTAAAAGCATGGACGGTTAAAGCTACAGAAGATCAAAGTGACTTCATTAAAAACTTCATTGGTTAACTATGATAACTCCACTAACTCAAAACGTTATTAAAGCCTACTGTCTTGGTTTTATGTTCGGTTTAGGCATGAAAGCAAGACAGACCATGTTAACTAAAGATGAGAACATACCTGACAAAGATCTTATCTTTAGAACTGCTAAGAATGGTAAGAAGATTGCCATTAACACCAAGACAAAAGAAGTTAGTGGAGTAGGCGCTGCTAAGTTAACTGATAAGCAAATTAAAGCAAGAGTTAGATATCACGATGGCTTGCTTGATGAATTATCAAGACAATCCCCAAAAGCTAAGGCTATTATTTCAACAATAAAGCTAACAACAGAAAAAGACAATGTTTTACCACCTATACCTCATTCAACTTTAAAAGTTTTAGGAATAAAACAAAGTAAACGTGTTGTTTTTACTAAAAATTCATTTATAGCTAATCAACAAAGACATCCTGAAATTGATCCTAAGAGTTACCCTGTACTTGTTGGATTGTGTCTTTACGGTAAAGGTCAACAAATATTACCTTCAAAAATTGAAGGCTATCTAAGGTTCAAAGTGCCTTTTGGTAAAGAGCATCACAATGAAATGATATTGGATATAAGAGAAAGAAAAGATAACCTTGAAATTGTTCATGTTGAACAACAAAAGAAAAGGTAGTAGCAGGCGAGCGGCCCCATTCACCATCCGGGCTCATAGGAATAAGTCCTAACCGTAAGCAGTATGACCGATTTTCTGACTTTTACTACTACCTTGTGGTAATTATAGTTTGCTTTTTACTAAGATACAAGCAAGAGAACACTGCCTACCACGAACCTGACTCAATGTATTACAAAGAAACGGAATTCTTTTCTAAAACTCTTACTTTACCTAATTATAGATTATTTTTTACAAATATCACATCATGCATAAGATTGAAGTTAATTTAGAACAGCTTAAATCTTTGGTTAAGAACCTTAAGACTGAATCTAGTAAGACTGTTGCCGTTGGTGTTCGTGAGATGCGTTCTGAAAACGGTGTATCAACACAGGAATATGGCAAATACTTAGAATTCGGTTGGGTACAACGAGTAACACCAAGACAGAGCGGTTATTTATCACATCATGGTGTTCATGTTCCTGCAGGTGCTACTTTATTTAATCCACCAAGACCGTTCTTTAGATACACCATTGCAGATGAAGAAAAGAATTGGAAAGACTACTTTATTAAATCTCTGGTTTATTTCTCCGTAGGTGCTGATGCGTCTTTCTATACAAAATCGCTTCAAATGGTCGGTGCGATTATGGTTCAGGATATCCAAACAACTCTTGAAAACGGTGGTTCCAGAAACAACAGGTTTCCACCTCGTTCTCCTATGACAATGGCTATATATAGAGCTATTTCAGAGGGACATTCGCAGGACGGTACAGGAACATCAAGTTCGTCTCAGGCTGGTATCAGTTCAGGATTATTAAGAGATTCAATCTCTTTTGAAATCCAATAATCACAATTTATCACAGGCTCTATATGTTAAATCTTCACAACATCGTGCGAGGAGCCATTAACGCTAACCTTGCCGATGAGCCTTTTACTCTATTTCGTTCATGTAGGCAACAGAATGTAAAAGGCATTGTAAAAGCTATTTATCTGAACGGTATTGAAGTTAAAGGCAGTTTTCAGTCAGAGAATGATGCTGCATTAGATCACTCTAATCTTGCTGGTCAAAACTCGCTGATTAGAAAGCTTTATCTGCAAGCACCTGATAACCTAAAAGAAAAACCATACAGCGTATTCAGACAGCTGTCACGCAGTGGTGATTACCTAAAAGACAGTAACGGCATGTGGTGGTTTGTAATCGCTGTAGAAGAGGACTTTTCAAAAGCAGGTTGGATGTGCTTAAGAGTTCAACTTCAAGACAGAGCACCAAACCTAACTATTAAAGCTATTGAACTTACACCATCTATTCCCGTAACTCCTTCTGAAGACAAAGGCAATGAACACGATCAAGACATCGACCAATCTACAGGAAACACTCTATGAGCTGTTAAATGAGTTCTTAATCCCCTCTGTAGATGAAAACAACATCTTCTATGGCAATCAAAACAATCTTGCCCTTCCTGAAGATTCAAGTGATTACGTTATTTATTCAATATTAAATATCGTAAGACACGGCACCAATGAGATCAAATATGATGCTCAAAATGAAGAAGAGCGTAACAAAGTTGAATATGAAGTAAGCGTTCAGATTGACTGTTATGCAGATACTTCTAACGGCTCTGACGGGTTGGATGCAATGCTAAGAGCTAGTTCAATTGATAACTTCTCACAGTCAGATGTTGTTTATGAATTCTTAAATACTCGTGGAATGCATATTCTCTATGCAGACAGTTCAAATGACACAACCATAGTATCAGACGATAACAACTACTTAAAGCGTTGGTCAACAACTCTTCACATAGCAATGACTACAGAAACCATTTATGACAGCTTTGGCTTTACTGAAGTTAATGTAAAAAACAATTTTATTACCCCTTTGTCTGAAGCTGAAAAGCAAGACCCTTCTTTGAACGTTCTAGGTATTAAGAACGTAGATTCTATTAAATAGGAGAAAAATACAATGCCAATTAGTGCAAGTAACATCGTCAGCATTGTACCTCGAATTTTAAAAGGTACAGGCTCTGATCTAGTTTTTAATGGTCTTGTTCTTTCAAAGAATTCAAGACTTGCCGTAAATGCACCAACCTCATATTCATCAGCTTCGGCTGTAGCTTCTGCATTTGGTGAAACATCAGATGAATATAAATTTGCTCAGGTGTACTTTGGCGGTTACAAGAACAGTCAGATTAAGCCTTCTGTTCTGTATTTCTATCGTTACTGCGATACAGGTGTAGCACCTTTTGTTAGAGGTACAGCGTTAAAGCCTTCAACAGCATTAGCATCTTTAACTCAGATTTCAAATGGCGCTTTTTCTGTAACATTAACAGGCAAAATACATACAGTTTCAAGCTTAGACTTATCCTCAGCATCTTCATTATCTGAAGTTGCTGACAAGGTTCAAGAAGCTTTAAGAGATCTTGATTCTGATTCAGAAGATGCTGAGTTATCAGGTTTAACAGTTGCTTTTGATTCAGTTACTAACGCATTTACCATCACCAATGGTACATCATCATCTAATGTATCTGTTGATACTCCTACAGGTGATGTTGCTCTTGCAATGGGCTTTACCACTGACGCATGTGTAGTATCAGAAGGATCTGACTCTACCACATTATCAGCAACCTTAAACAAGCTGACCTTAAGCTTCCAAAACTTCGTTACCTTCAGCACCTTATGGGAAGCATCAGATGATGAGGCTTTAGAATTAGGAGAATGGGCTACAGCTAATGCATCTGCTGGTGTTTGTTATCTGTATGTTCTTTGGGACAGTTCTAAAGAAAATGCTGACAGTAACAGTAAATCAATTATTGCTGAAAAGTTGATTACAGAAAACATAGCAGCAACCACTGTTGTTTATGATTCATATCGTGTTGCAGCGTTTATCATGGGTGCAGCTGCTTCTATTGCCTGGGATAATAAGAACAGCACTATTACTTTTGCTTTCAAGTCACAGGATGGATTAGGTGCAAATGTATTAGATACAGACGAAGCAAATGCTCTTGAGGGACACAAAGTCAACTTCATAGGTAACTATGCAACACGTAATGACAACTTTGTCTGGTTATACTCTGGCCGTATGTTAGGTGAATGGGACTGGATTGATACTTATCTAAATTCAATCTGGTTATGTAACGCAATGCAGGTTCAGGTAATGGCAGGATTTGAAGCTGTTAGAAGAGTACCTTACACCTTACGTGGTTACGCAATGATCCGCTCATGGCTAAGAGATGTAATTAACCGTGCAAAGAATAATGGCGTAATTGAAGCTGGTGTATCTTTATCTGAAACTCAGAAGAGCTCTTTAATCGAAGAGTTAGGTGCTGATTACTCAGACGAAATCTACAATAACGGCTACTACTTACAGATTTTAGATCCTTCAGCTCAGACAAGACAGCAACGTAAATCCCCTTCTTGTAACTTGGTTTACACCTATGGTGGTGCTGTACACCGTTTAACCATGCCTTCAATTGCTGTAGTTTAGGAGAAATAAATGAAGACTATTACTAGTGCAAACGCAATCTTAATCTTAACAGTTGAAGATCTTTACCCTTCAGGAGTGCAGATTGAGAAGTTCGCATCTGATGATGCGTTCAGCTCTGATAATGTAACTATTGCTGAGGTAAGAATGGGTGTAGATGGACAGCTTGCAGCAGGTTATACCCCTGCACCTATTCCTTTTAAGATTTCATTAGAAGCTGATTCAGATTCTATTGAGTACTTGAGAAATATTGCAAACAATCAGAGATTAAATAAGACAACTTATTCAATTACAGCTTCAATCTCAATTCCTGCTTTAGGCAAAGAATTTACTTTGATTAATGGCATCCTGACAGAGGTTCCTTCAATTTTAAATGCAAAGAAAGTATTAGAGCCTACTCAGTGGGGATTTACATTTGAAGATGTAAACGACTCTACTATTTAATTTTTCCGTAGCTAATATTGATTTTGGGGTATCAGTTTTGATGCCCTATTTTTTTTATAGGTGAGATTATTACATGAGACAGATTAAAAACATTACCATCGTTGATGGTGAAGCTCAATATAAGTTCAGATTAACTCAAATCCCTGCAATTAAGGCTGAAAAGTGGTTAATCAGAGTTGGTATTGCTCTGGCAAAAGCAGGATTACTCAACATTGATATAGAGAAACTAGGCGTATCAGGTTCAGATACTATGAGTACCATTACCAATTTAATAGCTCAAAAAGGCTTTAGTTTCTTTGGTCAGTTAGATCCTGACACTGTAGATCATCTGTTATTTGACCTTGTTAAAGAAACAGCTGTAAGAATGAATGACGAAGCCATCATCAGTATTACTGAAAAAGAGCTTGAAATCTTTGATGATATTAGAGCTTTATGGCAATTACAGAAAGAGGTATTTGCTGTAAATTTTTCTTCTTACAAGAACGAAAACAGCTTGAAGAAGCAAGCTTAAGTTCTGGTGGTCAAACACCTCATTTTATTCAAACACAGAACTTCTCACGCCTGTTTGCTCCTTTAATACAGGAGCATTATGCAACATTACAAGAACTAGAACAGTACTACAGCTACGAAGATGCTATGGACCTGTTAGAGTGTCTGTATGTTGCAAGAACTAACGAAAACATTGCAAATGATTTTGCAAGTAAACAGAGAACTTAAAAAATGGCAACATTAGGTGACGTACTTTTAATTAAACTCGGCTTAGATACTGGCGATATTGACAGTCAGATGAACAAAGTTGAGGAGAATGCAAAAAAGAGCACATCTAATGTTGCGCAGGCATTAGATAAAACAGCTAATAATACAGCTAATCATATGCTTGGGCTTGTTAAGGGTATCGCAGGACCTTTAGCAGCTGCTTTCTCTGTTGGTGCAATGTTTAAATCTTACTTTGGTGGATTGTCACAAGTAGCTCAGATGACAGGTGCTTACTACAAGCAGCTAGATGAGTGGCGTGAGAAGATGGCAGCATTCAACCGCTACACAAAACAGGATATTGAAGTTTATGTAAAAAGCCAAAAGGCTTTAACTAACTTTAGAATTGCTGTAGCTGATTTCTCAGCTGTTCTGATGCGTTCTTTTAATCCAATACTCTTAAAAGGAGTAGAGGCTTTAAATTCATTCTCCAAGTGGTTAGGAGAACACAAGGAAGATGCAGCAAGATTCTTTAAAATCTTAGCTGTGGTTATTACTACTGCTTTGGTGCCTGCATTTATATCTCTTGCAGGTGCAATTTTAATGAATCCTATTACGTGGATCATTGCAGGTATTGTAGCTTTAGCTCTTGTTATTGATGATCTGATAGTAAGGATAAAAGGTGGTAAATCCCTCTTTGGTACTTTCTGGGATCCTTTCATTAACTTTGGTAAAAAAGCTTATGACTTTATAACAAAGTTTTATGAACGTTTTAAAAATTCAGAAGGAGTTAATACCTTCATTGAAACATTAAAGCAGTCACTAAGATCCCTATCAAACATCTTAGAACATGTTTTTAATGGTATTGCTTACTTTGGCATTCTTTTAGCTAAGCTGTTTGACCAAGGAAATGATGCAACATGGTTTGACGGGTTAGCACAAGCTGCAATGTTTCTTGTGAATGCTGTAGGAAGCGCTTTTAACGCAATCCTCGGTGTTGTAGAAATGGTAATGGGCGCTATTGTTGCCCTGTTTACTGGAGACACTGAGTTATTAAAACAAGGCTGGTCTGATTTCTGCAGTTCATTCAAAAATCTCTTTAAGCCCGTTACTGACTGGCTAATGCAAATTATCGACTACGTTAAAGATAAATTCTTAGGAATGTTTAATTCTGTTGTCGATAAAGGCAAAAGCATGATCGAGTGGGTAAAAGGTTTAAATCCTTTCTCAAGCGATGATGATGAAGATAAGAAAGATGCTTCAAAGCCTACCACTTATGAAGGAACTGACGCTCCTATCGTAGATGATGAGCCTCAGTCTTCAAGTTTACCCGAGCAGAAATCTCAAACAAGAGTACTTACAAAACTTGAAGAGAAAAAGAAAGAAACAGACATTCAGAACTTAAAGAACGTAGAGAATGTTAATAACGTTGAAAATACAAAGAACAGCGTCTTAACAACCAGTAAGAATGTTGAGAATTCAAATGTAACCAACGTTAAAAATGTTGAAAACGTAAAACAGGTTCAGGCATCAGTTCAGGACAATTCTGTATCCAAGTTAAACAATGAACTTGAAAAGAGAAACAAATTTGAACGTTCTTTTAGAGCTGAGCTTGCAAGACAGAAAAAAGAACTTGCTGAAATTGACAGGTTAAGAAAGGACGGTAAGTACAATGAAGCAAACAAGCGTCTTAATACACTAAAGACAGATCAGAAAACCTTACAGGGGTTTGTTAGAACAGCTAATAATCTACAGGTTGGTGTTGCTTCTATTCCTACACCTGAAAAAACACAACAGGTAGTTACAAACTCAAATGTAAGTAACCATACCACTAATTCAAATTCTACTTCTAATCAGAGTAAGACTGTTAACAACAATTTCACCATCAATGGAGCAACTCCTGAGATGACACGTTCTGTAATACAGACAGCTAACGGTCTTGATAACTCTTATTTAGCAGCGCAAAGCGTCTGCTATAACTAAGTCGTAACTCATCAATACAGATGACATTTTAATTATAGGTGGAGAATATGGCTGATGTAAAAGACGATGCTGTATTAAATTCCAGTAATGCTCAAAGCTCAACAAATGGCTTTAAAGTAAGAATTATTAACGGATTAGAGAACTTTAAAAACTATCAGGACAAAGCATTAGACAGGTTGGGCTTAAAGAATATCACCTCAGGTAATATGTTTACTCAGAGTGATATTACCAAGCTGACAGCAAACCCCTATCTTAGAAACAGCCTGCGTAAACTTGATAATTTAAAGTTCTTTAAACAGGTTAACAGGTTTCAGAATTCACAGGCTTTTGCTATTGCTAAAAAGGCAGGACTAGGTTCTTTTATCAATGGCCTTTCAGGTAACAGCAATAATCAGGGACAAAAGGTAACCAGAACATGGAACATTGTGGATGATAACGGAGAGAGGGCTGTTACTTTTAATACATTCTTTGCCATTGATGTTAAAAATGAAAGCAAAGCTATCTCCTCACCTACTGAAAACGGTTCTTTTGTTTCTTACAATAAAACTCAATCCCCTATTGAGATACAGGTTGTTTTAGGTATTAAAGGAACACCAGAAACAATCTTATCAGCTGTATCTGCGTTAATGGAATTGAGCAACAGCGAAACGATTGTCAGTTTGATCACGCCAGATCAGGAATACAAATCGCTTAATCTTATAAAAATGGATTATCACAGAGACGCATCAACAGGAGTTGATTTACTCACTGTTAACTGTGGCTTTGTTGAGGTACGACAGTTTAAGAGTGAGTATACCAATACAAAGATTGCAAAACGCAAATCAAGAGGACAGACACAGAAAAAGCCTGAATCAATGCTTAACAGTGTGTTAAGTAAACCTGTTGATGATTTTAAAAAGTGGATTAGAAATTAGCTATGGAAGTTCTATCTGTTGAAGCATTACCAAATCAGGAATTTCAAATCATACTTGATGATCAAATCTGCCAAATTCACCTGTATCAGAAAGGTGATTACATGTTTCTTGATTTGTATGTAGATGATGAAGCAATTGTTGAAGGCGCAATAGTTCAGCCTAAAACAGGCATTATTCAGTCTCCATCTAAGTTTAAAGGTCAACTTTACATTGTTGATGTAATTAACCCTGCAGATATGCCTAAGCAACCTAATTACACTGAATTAGGTGACAGATTTGAACTTGTTTATCTGACTGAAACTGAATGTAAAGAGCTTGGTTTGAGGTTCTAACATGTTTGCATCTAAGATTATCTGGGGTAAAACTACCAGTGTATTAAAAAATAGTTTTTCAACCAAAACACAATCAGTAACTGAGATTAAAACCAATAAAGCTACAACCAAACAGGCATCTGCACCATCCTCTTTTAAAATCAGAAAATTAAAGGTTCAAATCACTTTAAACAAAGGAACTTTTAAAAATGGATCTAACAGTATCTTAATTTCTGATCTTGGTATGTCAGCTAACATTGAGAAATTAGGACCACCTGATTTTGGTAAAGCTTCTGTAGAAATCTATAACTTGCCTCGTGACGTCATGGAGCGTATATCAACACTTGCAATGATGCCTATGTATCACAATTACAACTACATAAATATCTATGCAGGTGATGATTACAGCGGTTACACACAGGTATTTGCAGGAACTATAGCTTCTGCTGTTGCTGATTTTAATTCACAACCTGACATAAAAATGAAAATTGATGCTCGTATTGGTTTCTTTGGTTCTATTACTGCACAAGGTCAGAATGTTGTTAAAGGGACGCAGAGCGTTGCAAGTTTTGTTGAGAAACAGGCTAAGATTGCTGGTTTTACATTCAAGAATGAAGGTGTAACAGCTTCTGTTAAAAACGCTATTTTTAGCGGTTCGCCCATTGAACAGGCTAGACAGGCATGTGAACAGGTTGGCGCTGAACTTGTTATAGATGATGACAAAATGATCTTAATCAGTAACGGCTCTTCGGTAAAAGGAACTGTACCAAAGCTGACAGCTACTACAGGTTTGATTGGCTACCCTTCAATGTCTTCAAATGGAATCAGTTTTAAGGCTGTATTTAACCCTCAGTTCAAATTTGCAGGTCTTATTGAGTTAAAAACTTTAGTTCCTAAATGTACAGGTCAGTGGCGCATTACAAAATTAAGTCACAAGCTATCATCTAATTTACCAAGTGATGGTTCTTGGGAATCTACAATCACAGCCTACTATCCTCACATGAGTGGTGCTTGCGGAAGGTATGTATAATGTCTGAAATTACATCTACTAAAAAAGCCAGTACTCAGAGTATGTATGCTCCGTTAAGCCCTTTTAACGCTGAGGAGTATCACATACGGTCACTGATTGATAAAGTTGTCTTTACAGGCTTTTTAGCTAAGATTGAGAGCTGTTCCTCGTCAGGTGAAGGTGGTACCAAAACTGTTATTGCAACACCTTTAATTGCACAAACTGATGCAGAAGGTAATGCTCTTTCAACACCTCCTTATCAGGAATTACCACACTACAGATTTCAAGCAGGCATTGCTGCTGTCATTATGGATCCTGAACCCAATGATATTGGCGTTTTCTTATGCATGAAGGCTGATGTATCAAACATCAACAGCACCACAACTGCTACTTCAAGACCTGCAAGCTTCAGAAAGTTCAATCCTGCTGATGCAATCATGGTAGCAACCATTCACACTAAAGATCCTAAAGTGTGGATACATCTAAAACAGGACAAAACAATCGTTCTGCACGCTCCCGATGGTTACACAGTAGAAACAGATGAGTATGTACACATTAAATGTAGGACATGCACTGTAGATGCTTCTGACAGCGTTACAGTCAACACTCAAACAGCTACTATCAATGCTCCTACAATCATTCTAAACGGTAATGTGCAGGTTACAGGAACTTTAGTATCAGGTACTCAAGGCGGAGGAACAGCTACTTTCAACGGCAATATTATTTCTCAAAAAGATGTTATTGCTTCTGGCACTTCATTACATACCCACACTCACAATGGTGTTTATCCTGGCAGTGGTAATACGGGTACACCAAACTGATGAATACAGAACAAGCTTTTAAACTTGGTGTAGCTTACAGATTAGGTATGCTTTACGCTAATTTCTTAACCTGTGATTCAAACACTAATAATCCTTATTGGGTAACCATTAAAAATGGTATTCATCTTTTAATTGAAGAAAACGGTAATATATTAAACGGTCATTTTAAAGGTCAAAATATAGATCATATCTATAAAAACAAACCTATAAATGAAAAGAAAGTAAAGCAAAGAAAATCACAAACTACACCAAGAGCTGAAATTTATAACAACTATGGAGATGAATGTAAAACAGCTTTAAAAGGTAGTGATGCAATAAAATTTCTTTTATCTAAAAAGTCAGGTTATCTAAAAGCATTATATAAAGATCCTATACTAGGAAAAATTGATCTTGCTTATGGATCAGATACTTTTGGATTAAAACACTTTGTAGCTCGCAGATTAGATGATGGTTATTCTTTGAATACAATTTTTGATCAAATGAATGATTGTATGTTGCAAGGCAAATTATACAAAGGGAAAGACGGAACTTATACAAAAACAAATTATCCAAAAGGAAACTTTGGAGTAATTATCTTGAAAGATTTTAAAGGTAACAATAAGATAAACGCTATCTTGACTGTAAGACCAATCAAGGAAAAAGACTTTAAAAGATTAAAAGAAATAAAAGGGTAAGCGCATCAAGGAAACACTACAAGTAGCCGGGTGTTGAATCGAGTAATGTTTTAGGGTTAACCCATCATCCAACCTTAACGACTTAGTTAAAAAAACTTACCCTTTTCTCTTTAAAAGCAATTATAACAGCTTTTCCTCAAAGAAAAGCTAAGTAAGTCATGAGACAACTTTATATTTTCTAAAAAGAAAATATTTTAATTTTCACAACCGAAGGAAGGATGCGTCCAAAGTTAAAGATCCACCTTTTTCTTTAACATCATGACTTACTTAATAAGCGGTAAAAGTATTTAATCTTTATTGAAAAAGTTTTGCTTATTTTCAAAAAAAAAGATAACTCTAAAACTAAAAAAAGATTTTTAGCCTACCGCTCTCCAACTTACTCTTTTTACGAATTACTAGCAAGAATAGTCCATTAATCACCAATTTTCAAGGTTCTCAATATGCACTCTCTATTCTTAGATCCTGACAAATGGGACTTGTTTGTCGATAAAAACGGCAAGATAGCTAACTGCTATGCTGAATACGCCATAGCTCAAAACGTTGCTAATGCATGTCGATTGTTTATTAAAGATGCTTATTACGATGAAGATCGTGGCATTCCTCACTTTGCTCTTGAGTTAAAAGAACAACCCTCAATAGATATTCTAAAAAACAGATTAAGAGATGCTGCACTTGAAGTTAAAGGAGTTGCAGATGCTCAGATTAACCAACTGACTACTGAAGGCAGAATGTTAGTTTGCCAAATGTTAATTCAATTAAACGATGGGACAATGATCAATGTTGCAATTTGACAGTTCAAAAGGTTTTACAGTTTCTGAGGTTGAGGATATACGCTCTGAGGTAGCATCTCAATGGAAAGAAGCTTTTAAAGAAGACAATACACCTGAGCTTAATACAGAGCCTGAAACCCCTGCAGGACAGTTAATTGATTCTCAAACTGCTGCAATTTCTCAAAAAGATGCTGAAATTGCTTTTCTTGCCAATCAATTTAACCCGTTGACTGCATCAGGTAAGTTTCAGGATGCATTAGGCAAGATTTATTTTTTAACCAGACATTCAGCTGTTAACTCTACCTGTGTTTGTACCTGTAAAGGTAGAGAAAACACCTTTATTCCTAAAGGATCACTTATTCAATCTGAGGTTACTGGCATTAAATGGGAGTTAATGAACGACGTCACTATTAAGAGTAATGGTTCTGTTAATGCTCAGTTTAAATGTTCTGAAACAGGACCTGTTGAAGCAGGTGCAGATACATTAACAAACATTGTAACTACTGTTGCAGGTTGGGATAGTGTAACTAACAACGCCAGTGCTTCTGTAGGTTCTTATGAAGAATCGCAATCAGAATTTGAAACTCGAAGATACAACTCTGTAGCATTAAATTCACGAGGTACAAATGGCGCTATCTATTCTCGAATATCTCAATGCGATAGTGTTTTATCCTGTTACATCGACAGTAATAGAACCAATGTAATTAAGAAAGTAGACGGCTACAGTATCAAACCTCACAGTGTATTCATTGCTGTGATAGGCGGTAATGATCAGGACATTGCCAGAGCTATCTATGAGACGGTATCTGCAGGATGCGATTACAACGGCAATACTTCTGTAAAAGTAAAAGATGAATACACTGGAGCTACAGAAGATGTAACTTTCTTAAGACCTGAGAAATTGCAGATTTACATTAAAGTTCTTTTAAAAGACAAAGAGACTTTGCCAAATCAGTACGAGACACTTATTAAAGATGCTATTTACAACAACTTCTATGGTCTAGAAGATAATCTTATTGCTAATGAACCGCTGTTAAGAGTGGGAATGAACGAAGATATTTATGCAAGTCGATTCATCATTTCAACATTAAACAACAATATCAATAACATCATGAACATATCTATTTCATCTGATGGTACAAACTTCGAGAACATGATCCACATTCCATGTAACCGTGAACCAGTATTGTTAAAAAACAACATCATTTTGGAATTTGTTGATGAGAAGGAGGAATAAGTGTCAGAGTTTCATATCGATGCAACTATACAATCACAGTATTCAGCATCAAAACATATTTGTAACTTAGTTAACGCTTTTTGGGAATCAATCAACCCCGAAGCTGACATCGAACTGATTTACAACAAGATGATTAACCCTCATACAGCAGAAGGCATAGGGCTTGATGTCTGGGGAAGAATTGTTGCTGCTGGTCGCACCTTTTTAGCTAAAGACGAATCACTTCCATATTTTGGCTTTGATCCTGTGAAGTTAAAAAATGAGCGAGTAGCTGATTTTAATCATGCTCCTTTTTATACGGAAGTTAACGGTCAGCTAAGATTAAGCGATGAAGCATATAGAACTTACATTTTCGTTAAAGCTATGATTAATATTGGAAACAGTTCTTTGGCAGATCTTAACAAAATGCTGCATACAATGTTTCCTAAAGCTGATATACAAATTCTTCATATCAGTACCATGACATTACGCCTTTTAATGCGTTCTAACGTTGCCAGTGCTGACATAGCAGCACTTTTAAACTTACCATGGCTGCCTACAGGTGTTGGTCTTGAGTTTTATCAGGTGATCACCCCTACATTTGGCTTTAAAGGTTCAAACTTAAAGAACTTCGGTAATTCAACATTTTCTACTTACTCTCGTGAGGATATAGCATGAGTAAACAACCTCAAATTTGGAAACAACCTTTAGGAGACAATGCCGATAAAAACGACATTTTGGATGAAAATTTAGAAGCCGGCTTTGTTGATCAAAAAACACTGTTCAGATCAATCTTTGAAGTTCCGTTAAAAGCCGGTGGTATGGCTCCTAAGAGAAAAGATTTTAATGGATTGTTTAACTTAATTGGACAATCCATTTTTTATGCCATGAACGGTGGTGTATGGGGGTACAACACATCTGTAGATTATGACTTAGGATCATTTATTAAATACAATAATGAACTGTATTTATGTATAAAAAAGAATGGTCCTTCTGCATCTATAATTAAAGCTCCTACAGACAGCTCATACTGGTGTAAATTTGCCACAGTACAGGATCTAACCCGCTATTTACCTCTTACAGGCGGTAATATTACAGGTAATCTTACTGTTCAATCTAAGCATGTTGTTCGTTCTGTTAATAACTTCAACGCTGACAGTAAAGGCAATGTTTCTATCACAAAAGTTAACGCTTCAAATAACTCTGATCATGCAACAGAAGCAGATCATGCAACTTTAGCAGATAGAGCCTATCCAAAGCGTTCTGATGGTACAAATATCAATGTAATATGGAGTGGACAGGCAAATCAGCCTTCATGGCTTTTAGGTAGTAACAATGGTGTAGATTTCTATGTTTGGGATCCTTATAACTTTAGCGTTAATTACGCCAAATCAAGTGGTTCAGCTGAAAAGGCAAAACAAAATGCTGATGGTTTAAATCTTGATAATACCATTGTTAAGAATATCGCTATCTCAGGTAAAACCATTACAGTAACAAAGTTAGATAATACCAAGTACACACTTACCACTCAGGACACAAACACAACCTACAGTAAGTTAAGTCAGTTACAAAACGACTGTGGATATATCACATCAAATAACAGAGCTTATCCACGTAAAGTAGGTGGCGGTGATATTAACTTTAACTGGAGTGGCATGGGTGGTCAGCCTACATGGCTATGGGGCGGTAATGACGGCACAAACATGTACGTCTACAACCCTGCTAATTTCTCAGTAAATTACGCTAACTCATCATGGTCAAGTACACGTGCTGTTCAAGACAGTGACGGTTTGCAGATCAATACCACTTATCTAAAGAAAGTTGACGCAGGTAAAGTTACTTTAAGAGCTACAAGAAACTATGACGGCAACTGGAGTATTACAGGACTAACAGTTGGTAAACCCTTATATATCACACATTCAGGTGGTCATTCATGCCATATACAAGTTCTTTCGGGCACAGATGACTTTGTAGGACATGCTTATAACATTGGCGCTGTGTACTATTATTTTGTGGTTCTGAATTCATCAGGCGCATATATTTATATTCCTACCTCTTCAACTGTTACTTTTAATATTACTGATGCATCAGATGACGGTGATGTTTTACGAGCCTACCAATAGGATTATTTATGATTAAAGTTTTTATCTTAAACAGTGAATGCATCAATGTTGACAACAAAACAGATGCAAGACGACTAATTAAAGAAGGAGCCAAAGAGGTTACTGACTTATCAATCTTTGGCGACCATGTTAAGGACGTTTGCCCTGCTAATACAAAAGTTAACGCAGATGGTTCTATTACTTTTACACCTCCTACTGATGAAGCTGTAAAACAAAAAGAAATTCAAAAAGAGATCTTAACCAAAGATAAAAGAATTGCAGAGATCAAAGAAGAACTTGTAACAGCTTATCTTTTAGATGACAAAGATACTTTAGAGGCTTTAAAGACTGAGTATAAGGAGCTTATAAATGAAGAAGTGTAAGTATTGTCTAGCGCCTTTGGATAGTAAAGGTTATTGCTCAAAACCGTGCAAGTTAGGAGCGATGCTAAAAAGAATTGCTGAATTAAATCAGAAGAAGAACGGGAAATAACATTCCCGTTTTTTATATCTACACATTTCTAAAAGGTTTATAAAACATGAGTAAACAGCCTCAAATTTGGACAAGACCATTAGGCGAAAACGCCGATGTAAACAAGATTGAAGATGACGTTGCAGTCGATTCAGGTAACGTATCTTTTGCAAAACTGTTTGGCAGAATTACAGCTGTACCACTTGAAGAAGGAGGTATAGCTCCAGAACGTGAAGATTTTAATGCTCTGTTTAAGTTATTAGGCGAAGTTGCATACTACTTCATGCATGGTGGTATTTATAACTATGCAAATAATATTGATTATGAAGTAGGATCTTTTGTTCGTTATAACAATGAACTTTACGTTTGTGTTACTGACAATGGACCTTCAACCACAATAAAAGCTCCTACAGATTTAATTTATTGGGCTAATGTTAAAAATGCACAAAAACTCGCCACCGCTCGTACTATTAACATTCAGGATGCAAGTGGAGACAATACAGGTACAGGTATTGATTTTGACGGTACAAAAAATGGCATTATAAAACTGCCTCAAACTATAAAAGGAAACCTTGATGGTAAGGCAACATCAGCTGAAGAGGCTGACAGCGCAAAGATCGCTGACAGTGCCAAAGAATGTAGTGGTAACAGTGCCAGTGCGACAAAAGCAACACAGGACGGTGCAGGGCAGCAAATCAATACTACTTATATCAAGTCGATATCAGTTAGTGAGAATACCCTCACCTGCACAAAAGGAGATGGCACAACTTTTACAATTACTATAAAAAACAGTGATACAACCTATTCAGAAATGAAAGGCTCAACAACAAACGCTGGTGGTTCAGCAGGCTTAGTGCCAGCACCCGCAACAGGCGCAGCAAATCGCTATCTAAGATGTGACGGTCAATGGATTGTCCCTCCTGATACAAACACTACATACAGTAAGTTAAGTCAGTTTACTAATGATTCTGGCTTTATTACAGGATCAGGAAGTTGTGCCAGTGCGACAAAAGCAATACAGGACGGCGACGGAGCAACCATAACATCAACTTATGTAAAGTTAGCATCAGCTCAAACTATTTCAGCACAACATAATTTTTCAGCAGGTGTAAAAATCGGCGGTTGTTTAATTACAGTAGGTTAATATGGCGCGCATAAAATTTAATGTAAATGGAACAACATATTCAACTTGGAACCATACAACGAAACTAACTACTCCTAGTTTAATCTTAAATGATAACGGCACATTAAGATATACACCTTTGTTTGCTGTAAACAATGGCGCTGAGGCTACATTAGATAATCATTGGTATTACAGATGTGGTGCTTTGGCTATTACACATAATAATACTAAGTATCATGTTGCTATAAGTCGAAGATACACGAATGTATTATCAGGAACTATCAGTACGACTATTACTCATAGTGGTAAAACAGGTACAGGTACAACTACAACAACTACAAGTAAAACAGTTACACCTATGGGTTACCATGATTTTGGCACTCAATTTGTTGGACCCGGCTCTTACACCGTCAATGCTGATGTTACCGTTAATTACGGTGTAACTTTTTTACAGACACCTGCAATTTACATTAACTATGGCGGAACACTTGTAAGCGCAGGTACAAGTTCATGTGTGATAAGAGTATCAGGAACAGCTACAAATTCAGGAACATCAGGCTCAAACGTAAATGTTGGTTCTGTAAGATATTTGCTAACCGTTACAGGTAATGTATCTACAACGACTACAACTACAACCTATCCAAATGAGACAAAATCAGCTGTTGCACAAGGTAATTTCAATTATGGTGTAACCTATCCTAGCGCACCTAATTTATGGACGGATGGCTCTGGTATTGCTGTGTATAACAACAACGGTAACGCATCATGTCACGTATCTAAAACATTAAGCGGTACTGTTGCCTTTGGTAAATCAGCTACTTTATCTCATAATTTCGCAGTAGGTTTTAATGGTGATTTTGGATTAGGCTAATGGAACAGTGGAAGTATTGGAAAAACTTACCTATTGTTAAAATTTCAGACAAAGGAAAAGTTTTTGATTGTAAACGCAATTTTTTTTGTAAAACAGAAACGATTAGCGGTCATGTTTACGTTTGGATTGATGTGTTAGGCATCAAAAGATATTTGTTAGCACAAGTGGTCGCTGACACTTGGCTTGATAACCCTAACAATTATCATCTTATAAAGCATAAAGACGGAAACAAGCTGAATAACTGTGTTTCTAACTTAGAGTTTGTAGAAACAATGGAAGACACGATCAATCATTCTAATGACAAAAAAAACATTGAGCGTTGGAAAGAAAAGATGAAAAGACAACATCAGGCATTTAGGAGCTTATAATGATTTATACAATAAGTTTAAAAGAAAATAAGATTGAAAAGAAAGATGAAATTTTTTACTTTGAAATGGCACAATCTTATGAACTTACTGATTTAGGCATAAATAAAATCATCTATAACGATGATACAGACGAATACAAGTACTTTGACAATACAAACAAAGAGCTTGATATAGAGCTTAACGAGTATCAAAAAACAGTACGAGATACAATCTTAACTACATTCCATTCTCTTTTTGATGCTGATGCTTTAAACCGCTTAAAGCAAAGAAAGATTTACGATCTGAAAACTCAATGTACTTTTAATGATTATTGCGATATTAACTGCAACTTCTTTTGCAGTTTTGGTTTGTTGTTACCAGGTGATAAGCAACATATAGACTTGTACAAAAGTTTATTGAATTACACTGATACAAATCTTGTTATCACTGATATGAATGGTGACAAACAGGAAGTTACAAAAGAGCAGCTTAACACCATTATTGAAGAGTGTCTTATCAATCTTGAATACTTGCAAAAACAGCAACAACAGGCAATTATAGAGATTGCTTCTTTTAACAGTGAAGAGAGTGTCACAAACTACAATGCGGTGATCTCCCCTTTCAACTTCTTCAGTTCTGGAGATCAATCTGATATTGAAGATATTAGAATTAAAGTTAAAAACGAATTGATGTATCCACAAACATTATCAGACGGTTTACTTGAATTGTCAGATCAATATGAAACATCCAATACAGAAAATCAGGATGCAATTATTGAACTGTCAGATTTAGTTTGTGAATTACAGGAAGAAGTTAAACAATTAAAGGCAAAACTAGGAGCTTAAAATGAATACTTTATATTATCGTTATGTAATTATGGGAAAGCGTACTGTTGATAGTATCCCCGCATCAAGACGTGATGCTGTAAAAGAAATGCTTATTGAAAATGGCTATACAATAAATGATGACGGCACAGTATCTAAGTCTTAACTCATTCTAAGAATGACAAAGCCTCTGTAATAGAGGCTTTATAATAACTAATTAACTTTGTCTGTAATACCAATATCTCGTAAGAGCTTTTGAGCAAAATGTTTATCAGCTAGATGTGTAGGAATTTGAACACGACCTGTTAGTTTTCCATGAGCGTCTTGTTTAATCCAAATTTCATGGGAGCCTTTACCGTTACGATAATATCTGTAACCATGTTCTTTTAAGATCTCAATGACAATTTTGTAATAACCGTTCATTAAGAAAGTGCACCTATAATAATTCCATTAGGAGAAATTTTGGGATGATCCTTTTCGTCATCTACTCCATAAAGGTCAAATCTTACTAGATCGTAAGCTCCACTTTCAATAGCTTCGATTACTTCTTGAACAGTTTTACCCTCTGCATTAAGTCCTTTAATATCAGGACTACAGCCATAAATTAACCCTGTTTCTTTTGATCTAAAAATATCATAGCGATATGATAAGGTTACACCAAACAATTTATATATTTGTTTCCAAAATGGAAGACCTATTCTATATTTCATATCTCTTCTCCAACGTTGTTCTAATGTGTAATATTACATTCTCAAAACACTTTGGTAAATATAGAAAAGTTTAACTATTTGATTTAGTACACTATAAAGGAGTGAATATGTACACAAGATTACACGCTGCTAATGGCATTGTAGGTGAAGGTGTTAAGTTCGAGAGGATCAGAAGAGTAACTGGTTATCTTGTAGGAACCTTAGATCGCTTTAACAACGCAAAACGAGCTGAGGTTCGTGACAGAGTTAAGCACATGCACGCATAGTAATTATCATTTTACCGATGTCAGTAAAATGGTTTGTAATTATAAAAATAAGCCCCTCGAAGTGAGGGGCAAAGTTTTTTTAGTTTTTAGGGTTAAATTGATAATTGCAAGTTTTTACCTAATACACTCAACGCTTTTGCAATAGTATCAATTTTTGTTGTATGTCCTGTATCAATAATTCTATTAACTTCCTGGGGCTTAATACCCATTTTTTTTGCCAAATCCACTGGTCTTATATTACCTGACACCATGGTATTAAGCAATAATATTTTTGCACTTATTGATATAGGTAATTGAATAATAACATCGTCTTTTTTAGTCTTTGAAGGTGCTGGAAATAATCTATGATCTTCAATGTAAAAATCAACAGCAGTAACAAGGCAATCTGTTGCAGTTTCCTTTAATTCATTTTTATCCCATATTTCTGTTATAGCTTCAGGTACATCTCTGAAAGTGACAATATAACCACCTTCACCGTTTGGAGTAAGAGTAGCTGGATAATCACGAGAAAACATAATGTTAATCCTTTTAAGTCAAAGTCATAAAAGTGATAAGTAACAGAAGGAGGTATTTCACTCCTCCTGTTAAAATCACTTAAGTCCCAATTGACGTCTAATCAAATTTGCATAAGCATTAGTGATCTCTTGGGATGGATGTCTTTTTAATGTAGATTGTTTGCCATTTAAGTATAATTTTGTATGGCCTTTTCTCTCATCAAAAATAACACCTTGTTTCTTAAGTTCTTTTACGAATTCATTATATTTCATATAAGAACCTATTTTTTAAAACTAAAAAAACTGTTAAAGCGTTTTGCTTTAACATCTGTTATTATAAATAATAATGTTTATAAAAGCAAACAAAAATGTTTAAAGTTATTATTTAATAAATAAGACTGTAACAGCTATTGATTAAAAGGTGCTTTGCATCCGATAAATAAGCCATTTGTATAATATATTATTAAAATTATCTAAAAAATTAGATAATTATCTTTTTTAATAGATGAACATCTAATTTTATAGATGATGACTTTTAAGGCAGTATCTCTACTGCCTTTTCTGCTAGCCTCTTGTTACAAGTTCATTTTTATGAATTTTAACTGTATTAAACCTCTTTAACTTCTGAACGCTAATGTCAGCTGCGGTTGCAGCATCAAAGATCTTTCCTATAGGTATTTCTCTTAACTGTTGTTTCAGTTCATCAGCCTGAACTTCTATTTTACGAAGAGACTCGTATGCTTTTAGTAAGCCTGGTCTAAAAAGCTGATGATAGTGAACAAGAAACTCCACTGCTTCAGCTTCACTTTCAGTGAAAGTGACATAATCCTTTGGTAAGTCACTTGCCTTGATAGAGTGTATAGCAATCATATAGCCCTGGTTATATGCACGACTAACGATATTACAAAATGAACTCATAGCTGATTCATCAAGACCATACTTGATACATTGATCAGTAATTTCTGTAATGAACCAAGTGTTATAAGGTTTAATTGACTCAAGCTCTTTATTTAGGTTGAATGAACCGTTCTTTCTTATTGAAGGTAATACTTCATTACAAATCCACTGTCTGAACTCACGGGCAATCTTAGAGTTAGATCTCATCATTACGAAGTATAACTGTGGCTCGGTGATCATGGTGCATTCTTGGTCACGTCCCAAGCTATCTTTTAGGTGGCATGAATTTAATTCACCCCATCCAAATTCTTCTTTTATCTGATTAGCTGTCTTAGCTGGTGTTGACAAGTTAAGTGATGCACATACATCTGCTAGGCAAAAGAGCACTTCACCTTTATCGTTCTGTTCTACACGGATGTTTGAGTCATGGAAATTGTAAGAAGTTAGATTTGTGTTAGACATGATAATGTCTCCTTTTGGTTTTATTTTTGATTCAACCCTTTTTTGAAGAGGGTCGGTGGTGCTCAAAAACCTGCCAAAAGATCAGGCGGTGCTTATTCAGTATATTCACACCACACCACCATAGAGCAGATACAATAAGTCTAAGCTTATTATATGTAATATGGTGAGATTGACGTGTGTCGCCAAGTCTGCGCTTTTGGTTGTCGTGTTTTTGAGGCACGGTAGGGCAGTCCCTACATCGGCGATAATAGCGCAGAAAAATGGGAGCGTCAAGGTTTTGTTACATATTCAATGTATGCGTTTTTAATTTTGCCATCTTTGGCTATTGTTTCATTTATCTTAAACTTTAATGAACGACCTTGTTCACATGATGACCAGATTAACTTTATTTGTTCTTCGGTTAAAGAACCATCTTCGCAGTTAAATGTTGCATCTACAGTAGAGTTACTTTTATCCTCAGATTTTAAATGCAGCCTTAAAGAAGGGGTTTGAATAACATCAGATTAAATTCATTTATTTTAAATAATCTACACAAAATGTATCGTTTTTCCATATTTATAGTTATAATATCATAAAATTGGGATAATTTGTTCAATCCAATAAATTGAAAAATGTATTCAGAGATATTGTTTAATACTTTTAAGGTTCTAATACTATGATGGATGACCTGTCAGTAAAGATTAAAAATATTGAAATTGATAATTTTAAAAATACCATTCATGGGGCTCTCTCTTTGGACAATAAAAAAAGTGATAGCCACAACAGTGTGCTTGCTCTGTTTGGACAGAATGGTTCAGGAAAAACATCAGTAATTGAGGGTCTTGAGATCTTAAAGTCTGTGCTTCAAGGCCGTCCTTTAGAGCATTCAGTATTAAATTACATCAATGTAGATTCAGAGAATTTTTACTTAAAATTCAATTTCTCACTATCAAATGAGAAAGCAGTCGAAGTATATGAAGTATCTTATGAATTTAAGGTAAAACAAAATACCGATATATCCGAAGCGACTTTGTCTTTGAATGAAGAAAAACTTCCAGAAATTTACGATGAGATACTCTCTTTAACGATCAGAAATGACTCTTTAAAGAAAGGTAGAAAACAAGCGACAATCAGAACAAATGTAAGTTCAGCTAAAGATGTTTTCCTTCCACGAAAAAAGTATGACGAATTATTTGGTGGTAACGAGAATATAAAACAAGAATTGATTGTTACAAAATTGCTCGCCAAAAATCAATCAAGATCATTTATATTCTCCAATAAGTTCGCTTCGTTAATTATTGATGATAAAAAAAATGAAATAATCCCTGCAATAATAAAAAGACTGAAATTATATGCACAAACACAGCTTTTTGTTATATCTACATCTAATTCATCACTTATCAGTCTTGGTGCTCTTCCTCTGTCATTTAAAAGTGAAAATGCGTCAGGAACAGTATTTTTAAGCTTAGCAGCGCCGAACAAAATACCAGCTCAAATATTCAATATTTATTCAAATGTCATTAATAACATGAATATAGTTTTGAATAAAATCGTACCTAAATTACAGGTTGGTATCGTAAGCAGAAAAACAGAATTTGACGAAAACAACAATGAAATAAGTCTTGTTGAATTAACTTCTAAAAAAAATGAAAAAGAAATACCTTTAAAGTACGAATCTGAAGGTATTAAAAAAATCATTTCTGTATTAAATTTATTGATTAAAGTTTATAACGAGCCTTCAATCACTGTTGCTATTGATGAGCTGGATTCAGGAATTTTTGAATATCTTTTAGGTGAAATATTAAAGATTATTTCTAAAGCAGGAGAAGGACAGCTAATATTTACTGCACACAACTTAAGGGCACTTGAAACCATTGATAAATCTTTTATTGCCTTTACCACAACAAATAAAGAAAACAGATACACAAGACTTACCAATATTAAGACAAATAATAATTTAAGAAAATACTACTATAGAGCTATTCAGCTTGGCTTGACTCAAGAAAGTTTATACGATGAAACTGACAATGCTGAAATTGAATTTGCATTTGCAAAGGCAGGAATGAAATCGTGAAAAAGAACGTCATTGTTGTAATTGTTGAAGGTAAATCAGAAAGAATTGCGTTATCTAAATCGTTATCTGATTTATTAAAAAATGATAAGGTAAATGTTATCGTAGCAGGTGGTGATATTACTTCTAAAAAAAATGTGACATCAAATAACATCATTAGTCATATAAATAATCTTGTAAAAGAAGAAATAGAAACAAATTTTTATAAGAAGAGTGATGTATCAAAAATTATTCAAATTATTGATATGGATGGAGCGTTCATACATTGTAGCCATATTGTTTTTGATAAAAACTGTGAAGATCCATTTTACACGCTAAACGAAATTAAAACTAATAACGTCGATGGAATTAAACAAAGAAATTTACAAAAATCTCAAAATATCCGTAAATTATTTCAAACAAAAGAAATCGGAAAAATTCCATATGAATGCTACTACATGTCATGTAATCTAGATCATGTAATGTACGATTTGCAAAATTGCGCTTCAAATTTAAAAGTAAAAAAAGCAAAAGAATTTGCAATTCATTGTGAAAACTCCAATGATTTTTTAAATTTCATCAAGAATTCTGATTTTTCAGTAGTAAATGGTTATAAAGAAAGCTGGTGGTTTATACAGCAATCATTAAATTCTTTAAATAGGTTTACTAATTTGGCTTTATGCTTTGAAGATAGATAATTTCTTTTTAGTTCATTAGTGGTGAACGTTAGGAAAATCATACTGTTTTCATCAAGGAACTGTTAAAAAAAGATATCGGCAAAGCCAATGAGTTTTATCAGAGAGGATGTGAGCTTGATAATTGCACGGCATCCCCTATATTAGATAAATATATTGAGTGGACTTAATGGTGTTTACACAGTTTATCGTTCACTCTCTGAAGTATCTTTTGAAATTGAGTAAATACTCATTCTGATTGGAGTTCCATCTTCATTGAGTTCTAATTGACCGTTAACAATTAAATTACCACTTAAACTTCTATTTGCAAAAGAATCTAGATACTCATTATGAGTATGTCTAAAGTTTCCATCTACAATGATTGCAGGAATAATATAATCTTTGTAACTGCTAGGATCAGTGTAGATAATAGTGCAAGCTCCATTGGTTTTATCTAGTTTTCTTAAAGTTACCTCACAATCAAAAACATTCAAGTATGTATTTTCGTTTTTAAAACTCTCTTTTGTCTCACTGTCAGCGCTAAATATAACTTTTTTATCCAACAAACCTTCAATAACTTCACATTCAGTATTAACAGGATTTAAAAAACTTCTTCCCGATGAGTTTAATTTTTTTAAGTGTAAGTTAAATTCGTCAGCTTGCTTTTGACTTGTAGCTTTAATTTCATTTATTTGGTCGTTGCTATATTGGAGAGCTTTATATGCTCCTTCAATAATTTCAGACTGCCTTTTAATTAGTTCGTCTTTATTATCCATCCTTTTATTGATATCTGATATTTGGTCTTTTAGATGTTTACATTCCAATGACAGCCTTTCAATTTCTACATCTCGAGAAGTGATCTGTTTCGACTTTCTATTAGATAAAAATATCCCTAGAAAAAAGCTTAATAGTGCAGTTCCTGCACCATCAAAAAGACCGAGATCTTGGACATAAACCCAAACTGTTGTGATTATAGAACCTTTTGTTAATTCAGCTTTGGTAGTAACTTTAATGTTAGAACTGTTAGGATCTATCCTTCCACGTACAGATAAATTAGTTAAACCAATTAACACCTTAGCTAAACCTTGCCATGACTTAGCTAAAGATGACAATTCCATTTCGTTATCATTGTTAAATAACTTATCGTAATGGATTGTTAACTTCAAAAATTCCTGATTTTTCTTAACCATTGGATTAAAGTCCCAATTAAATTCAAAATCAAAAGTCGTCATAATAAACACTCAACAAGCTAATTAATACAATTAATCAAAAATATCCACTAAACAAAACTGACTGTTTTGTGCTAGCAATCACTAAATATTAAAAACTTTAACTACTAAACAAACAGCAATAGCTATATCTGTCAGAATTTACACTCCAGTGCTACCAAATCCACCATCACCACGATGGGTATCAACTCCAATAACCTTACCTTCAATCATCTTGATATTTGGTAAAGGTAAGATAACCAACTGAGCAATGCGATTACCCTTAAAAATCTTTGTTACGTTAAAAGGCTCTAACACAACTCTGATTGAACCTGTGTAGCCTGCATCAACAACGCCAATAGGTGTACCAATGCCTTTAACATTGAATGAAGAACGTGGGCATAAAAGCCCCACAAACCCCTCAGGAATTAACACATGCACGCCTGTATCAATGGTGTTAGCTTTGTTAGCCTCTAACATCTGATCTTCTTTACAGGCAAGATCAAAGCCTGCATCGCTGTCATGTGCTCGCATTGGAGCGCATGCACCTTCATCTAATTCATATTTAATCAACATGTTGTATTTTCCCTTCATTAACCAACTCTGAAATTCTGCTTACAGTGAAACCTCTTTGATCTTTTAAGAACATGAACTGACTTAAACGGATCTTGTAAAAAGAACAGAAATCATCAGCTGATTCAAATACACGACCGTCACAGTCAACATAAGTCATAGTTGTTTTCTTGGTTAAATCACGTTCAGCTCTTTTACTGTCTTTTATCTGCTTTCCTACCTTGATACTCTGGGCAAATGAATTACTGTGCCATTTGTCATTACTCTTCTTTGTTTCGACTTGTTTTACCTTAGTACGACCTGACATTGTTTCTAGCTTAATCTTGTAGTCTTCCTCTGCGTTTTTAAGTGCCAGGTCGTAAGGTAAGTCATAATCTTTCATGTACTCATAACAAACAGCTCCGATATACTTTTCACGGTTCTTTACAAGTTCAGAAACGCTTTTGTAATGAATAAACATAGCAGTACCTTTTAAGCAGCGAACTCTAATAACTTCTGTCTGAACTGCTCACGCTCTTCAAAGTCCTCATCAAGCTTTAAAGATTTAACAAAAGTAAGCTCTTTAAATGCGTTGATAAGTTTTTCTAAATTTCTTAAAGCCTCACCATTGTTACAAGCTTTATCTTTCAGTTCGTAACGAACAATGTGAGCTAAAGATGCATCATCCAAATCTCCAATGATTGATGCGATAAAATCATCAGCAAAGCCCAGAGCCTGTAATACAAGAACACCATCAAAAACGTTATTACCAAAGAGGTTAAAAGATTTGTGATTTAACTTTGGCAGTTTTGTTTGCACTGTCTGTTCAATAGATACTGTCTCCTCTGTCTTAGTTGCAACTGTTTCTTTACTCTCTTCTTGTGTCTTCTTAGTGTCTTCATTTTTATTAACTCTTAAAGGTGTGGTTAATGCCTTCTCCATACTCCAGTGATGTCTATTAACTCGATTGTTATATATCTTTGAAGGGATATGGTGAAACTCGCACATCTCTTTAATTGACTTAAACTCATTACCTAAATGATCTGTTACTTTCATCTCTAATCTCCCCAAAATCTGTCTGACTGTTCCTGTTGTTTAGCAAAATAAGCATCTGCGTAACTGTCATCGCAAACTTCATCATCAGGATCGTAATCGTCATACTCACGATCATCTTCTTCGTATTCCTCATCATCCTCATCAGGTACTTCAACCCAATCGTCAGGTTCAGAAATACTTTCACTGCCTGCACGACCTCTATATTCCAAATGCATAGTTACTCCTGTAATTTTTCAATCTCATCTTCGTGCTTGAAGTACCACTGCAGTGCATACTTCTTACACATCAACTTAAATTCATGGTTACTGATACCAAGCTCGCTGACCATGACATCTACACTGTCGCCGTTAAATTCCAAACTTTGCAGCAATTCAGTAAATGTCATGCCCAGAGGCTTAACAATTCTTTTAAAGAGCTCATCAATGTTCTCATCTACACTCTGACAAACTCTTTTATTGCTCTTATAAAAACTTTCAATCTCTTCTACTGACCAACCTTCACGAAGTCTTTTTCTTGCCGTGTTGCGTGATATTCCTGTTGCCTTACATAAGGCTTTTAAACTCATAGCACCCTCACGACTGATTTAAATACACACAATAAATCAGGACCAAAGAAACGCTGTCTTCTTCCAAATGTCATGACTCTGACCCCTCTTAACCTATTTTTTCTTTTTAAAAGCTGAAACATTGCTGTTGATATACCTAAAAGAGATGCTGCATCCTGAGCTGATACCCAGTTCTTAATGTTAGAAACTTCAATTTCAGTGGCATTGAGTGCTAAAGGCTGTTCCCTTTCTTCTTTCTTTAACACTTCATACTCTTTAATCTCTTCATCTGTTGGTATGTGACCTATCATCATCGGTTTTGCCATAAATAGCTCCTATGCCTCTACAGCAATTGAAGATCCGAACTTTTCACCTTCTTTGTCGTATTTGTTCTGAACTTTCTGAAACAGGCTGAAGAACAGTGATACGTGTTGTTTGCATTTTCTTAAAGTTGATGCTTTGATGTATAAAACTATCCTTTCTAAGTTCTCATCAAATACCTTGAAAGTAACATTACCTGAAATGCCACTGAATCTAATCATGTCGTCAAATACAGATGCCCAGTTAGCATCACTTGATAGAGTTTCAAGTGTTTCGTCTTCATTGATAATGCTTACTGTGAAACGGTGTTTAAATAAGTCAGTTTTCATTTTTCAATCTCTCTAAAAAAGGCGGTGCGAAGTAGAGACACCGCCAATACTCACCTTTGACTACTTTTTTTTATTAGAATGGAAGGTCATCATCCGCCTTCTGTACAGTAGCCCCTTGTAATGCGTTCATCTGCTGTACCTGCTGAACTACACCTTGTGGAGCCTGTCTTACAGGTGGTTGCTGTACATAACCTTGCTGCATCTGCTGTACTGGCTGTTGCTGATAACCTGTTTGAGGTTGTGCTGCATAAACAGGTGTACCCTGCTGTACATAACCTTGCTGCATTGGCTGAGCATATTGCTGTCCGTAAGCCTGTGCTTGCTGTTGCTGTTTCTGAGGCGATACATAGTCAGGACGAGCAAGAGTTTTGCTATTTTCAGGATCTAAGTAATTCTGTTTGTTGTTACAGAAAGCATTCCATGCGTTCAGATGTTTAGAAGCTGGTAGATTTGCATTAAACTCAGCAGCGCTCTGACCTGAATTTGAAACAAAGCCTAAGTTCTCAAAGATAGGATTACCCTTTTCGCTGTAACCTGTGAATCTGAGCATTGCGATTACTTTTTTGCCCTGAAACTGTCTGTACTCTTCAATACAGAACTCACCAGAGCCGTCTTTCTTTTGTCCCTTCTTTTCTACATAGTCATCTAAAATGATGTTGCCCTCAGCATCAAACTGCTTTGTAAAGAACAGCAGATCTTGAAGTTCCTGTGAAGAAGCTGACAGGAAGATTGAGAATGAGCATGAACGTAATGGCTCATTGGTTACAGTGTTAAGCACCACCGCATTGATGATGATCTGCTCGTAAGCCTTACCATTCTTCTTTGATACATCCTTTTTGTGAGTTGCCTGAGCAATCTGTAAAGGAAAAATACCTGAAGTATCAAGTGGAGCAAAATTAGCTGTGTTAATGTTGTTGCCTAAATTGTCCTGTGGCTTTTTACCGAAATTAATCATTTAAAAATCTCCTAATAAGCGAATGGTGGTTCTTTTGGTTCTGAAAACTGTTCAAGTTCTGCTACAGCATCTTGTACAGGTGCTGCATTCTGTACAGGCTCTTTTTGAGCTGAAGCTTTCTTCTTTCTTGGTTTAACTGCAGTTGCTACTGCAGGGTTAATTTCAGCCTGTGGCAGTTCAGCTTTACTCTCTACCACTGTCTGTACTGGAGCTTCTCCGTATGTCTGTGTATCCTTAAGATCTTCAACTGAAGGTAAGCCTAAAAGCACATCAGGATAAGCAGCATCACATGCACGTGCTATAGCTCTGGTCATACACATTCCTCTAAAATCCTGAGCCCATGGTGTAGGTGCACCTTTAGCTGTAACAGCACCGTGAACAATTCCATCAGGTGTCTTAAACGCTTTACGCATTGATATAGCTTCATCAGCACCAAATGAACGTTCAATACGCTGACCGTTACGGTTAATAACTACGGTTGCTCTTAAAGTTTTCTGATCCCAGTCTTCTTTCTCAAAAACACCACCGGCACGAAGAACTAAAGCTCTCTTAGCTTTGGTGTATAAAGCTGGCTGAGTAGCGCCAGGCAGAATATAAAGGGCGCTTAATGTCTGCATAAAGGTGAAGCCCAGCTCTTTACCTGTCAGCATCATTAAATAAACTTCTGCTGTATGGTCAGCTGTAGCTGTAGAGCGAATTGACTCAGGAATTAAATTTGAGCGTGAAATCTTGTTGCAAAAATCCCAAGCCTTATCGTTAATCTCAGGGTAATCAACCTCTTTTACAGGTAATGGGGCACTTCCTCTAACAGTTAAAGGCTCATTGATCATTGGTTCAGCATTTACAACTGGTGCTACAGGTTCAATCTGAGCGTGCACTTCATTTTCTACTGGTGTTGCCACCTGCTGAACGTTAGCGCTTAATTGAGGCGCATCAAATTTCATTGGCATAATCTGTCACTCCTAAAGATAAATTCTTAATGCTCTTGCAGTAGGGGTGGTTTGAACATACTGGTTGTAAAGAGTAGGGTTCTTAGCTTCAAAAAGCTTTGCGTTAAAGGCAGTACGAACACTTGATTTAAAGGTGAAAGCTGTCTTTTTCTTTCCATCCTCTGTTATGTATGTCATCTTGGTGTAGTCAGCTATTTCATTGCATAAGCTGTTTTCAAGCTCTTCTTGTTTAGCTTCAAGAGTTTTAATCTCAGCTTTAACCTTATTGATTTGCTTTAGCTGCTCTAAAATTTCTGGTGTTGCTTCACCTTCTTTGCCTTTAACTAATGACTCAGCTTTTAAATCACTCAAGCTCTTAGCAGGTGCTACATCCTGAAGTACATTTACTGTCCAGAAGTGATAAGCAGCATTAAAGAGTTTCTTGTGATATTCACGATCTGCATGAACTCTGTAGAATCTCAAATCTTTATTACCGATAAGAACACCTACATCCCACCATTCAAGACCTGACACCATCAAGTAGTACTGAACCTGTGCCCAGTACTCAGGGTTAATCTCATCTGATTCACGAACTAAGATTGTGCCGTCATATAAGCTAGGCTTCCCCCATTCAGTACGCTCATATGTGTTACCGTCTTTATCAGTTAGAAGGACTTTTCCATTATATTCGGCCGTCTTGCACTCCAAACCTCCTAACAGCGCGCCGCCTTCATCAATTGGCTTGTCGTACACAAGACGGTCAAAGTTACCCACGATGAATGGATAATCTTTCATTGCTACACTCTCAGCTTCGTACACTGTGTAGCCAGTCTGCTTCTCGTATCTATCTGCTACAACACTCTCTAGAGCGTGACCTGTAGCAAAAGGTAAGTAATTTTTATCTCGAGCAATCTCTTCTGGTGTCTTTCTAAAGGTTTTATCTCTCCACACCTTGTATGCAGATCCCCATTTAGATTCGCCCATGAGCTTTGGCATATCTGAACCACCAACACCGAACATACGTGAGGTAGTGAAGCGGTCATCATCTGTCTCACACTTGTCTAAAAGTTCGTAAATGTAAGCGTTGCGCTTTGCCTGTAACTCTTCTAACTCAGGTGCTAATGTCATAACTTAAACCTCGTAAATCTCGTACAATGTGAACCAAAAGGCTAACAGTCCCATAGTGATGATTAAATCAATCGCTATCCGTTTAGCTTGCCTTAGCTTCTGTTGGTAACTTGGTGTCTTTGACATTCTTCAAAAGCTCCTCTAAGAGATCATCAGATGTAGCGTTATCTTTGATGGATACACGCTGATTAGCCTCATCTACAGCTCTTAAGAAGCTTGCAATAGCTTCTCCTGCTGTTTTCAGATTGTTGTTTGTTTCCTTACAGAACTTGGCTTTAGTAAGCATGAACTGACGTATCAAAGCTGTAGCAAGTTTCTGTACGACAAGCTTTTTAGAAACCTGAAAGATGATCTTCAAGAGGTTGATATAGCCATTTACAACCTGCTCTGTAGGTGCGTTGTCCCAGTGGAATGAAATCAAATCTTTTAGACGTAAAACAGCCATGCTTTCATCGTTTTTATCTGAGATTGAGACAACAAATTCGTGTGTATCTAATTCGTAGAAGTCACTTGCGATACGGTCTTTGGCGCAACCATCAAGAACAGTAATGCATTCATACTGTAGCTTTGTTGCTACCTTCTTATAGATTGGTTGCAGGTATGGAGGTAATTCAGAGACAACCTGTTCTTCTAGTGGGTTTGATTCAGTAGCAGGTTTAGCTTCAACCTTAACTTTCTTAGCCTTTTCTTTCTTAGGAACAGCCTTAACTTCAACAGGATCGCAAGGAACGAAAGGCTTATTAACTAAAGCGTAAGGATCAATAGATTCATCCTTAGTCATTGCTACAACGACATCACGCATTAATTGTTCAGAAATCTGAGAATAAAGGCAGTCTTCTCTATCTTTAAGTCGTTTTAGCTCAAAATCAGTATCTTTGTTTAAAGAAGCATTTGAAACATTAAGATACTTCGATGCTAGTTCTTTAGCTTTTTTAATTTCTTCCTTAAAAAAGATAAGTTCTTTACCAGCTTCAAGGTAGTCGTTCTTTAAGTCATCTGATATTGTGAGTGTTAGTTGCATTTGGTTTACCTCTCATTAAATATTTATTTAATATTTATGTAATGAATGATAAACACTTGTTTAAAATTTTGCAAGTTAAAAATAAACATTTGTTAAATATTTTTATTTAACACACAAAAAAATAATTTAGATTATGTGATTATTGAGTTATATTTAATATTTTTATTAACTTTTTTAATAAATTGTATTACATCATAAGCATGTTCAATGAGAACGGGGACTCGAAAGAGATGTTCAACTAACGGAGATATTCAAATGGATGAAAATGATTTAACTTTACTGTTAACTATCCTTTGGATACTTTCTAGCAAAAGCAACAGAGAAAAGACATTGGAACTGTTTAATCTGATTAAAAACTTAAGCTAGAAAGCAAGGTGGGGTGAGAGCCCCACCTACTCCGATTATAGGACATTAAATCATGGATGGAAAGTTATATAAGCGTTTAAGAATGGCATTGGGTTTAACTACCAGTGAATTAGGTGAAAAAGTTGGTGTTGGTAGTAATTACATCTCAATTATGGAGAATGGCAAACGTCCTGTATCAGAATTACAGGCTATGAAGCTTAAAGAGTTGATTGAACAGCGTTACAAAGAGGGAGATGAGTGCTTTAAGATCTTAAAAGAGATTTTTAGTAAGTAAGATAAGCAAAGCCCCTCACTTTGGAGGGGCAAGTGATATACCTATGTATTTTTGAGCTTAGTTTTGTATATGCTATGCTCTTTGTCTAAACAAAGAAAGTGAAATATGTTACCCCTAACAAATCCCCATATTCTTGTTTTACCATCTATTGAAAGTTGCATGATTTGCTCTTGTTCAAGATGTTTCTTAGATATGATATTTTGAAATGTTTTATCTAATTTGTCAGCTGAATCCCAGTTGTGGGTATGAGGTGTGGATCTCTCAATTTCTGAGATTGTTTTACCTTCGTAACGAGTAATGAGCTCATCGTAATATCTCAGGAAGTGAATTGGTTTAAATCTATAGCATTCATCTTCAAGCTCTATAAACTTAAAATTCCATCCAATAGGATAATCTCTAATACTTGTTCTTACAGGTACATTCTTATTCTTTGAGGGTTGAATGATCTTAGGCTTTCTCTTGTTATTCATTTGACTGCTGTGTCATATAAAAATTCAAAAGCTCTTCTTTAGAAATAATATTATGAGATGGTTCGCCTGTAGACAGCCCTTCTCTAGCTTTCATCCATGGTTCCTCACTGTGAGTTAACTGAACCAATTCAAATGAAGAATAAGAGCCGTAATATTTAATTACATGATCTATTGTATCTTTCTGATTAGATGATAATTTTTCAATATTTGCAGATACAACTTCAGATGGGCAAAAATAGAAGCCTTTTAGTTTATGAAATAATGAAACAACAACAGGACCATTTACCCATGCTTCAAAATCTTCATCAAACAATGGTTCATCATCCCATACTAGAGACCATACCTGAGAATAGAAAACCAATTTTTGAAGCTTAATAGTTGTGATGTCTTTGTTTGCTTTCTTAAAAGAATCTATGATGTACTGTGCTACATCAATAGGCAAAACATTACTCATATCATATCCTTAAGAAAACTATCCCCAGTGCGAACACTGGGGGAGCTTACAGCCGTGATTACTCCGACACCGTAAGCGATGAATTTCTATTGCAATATTAACCAAGAAATAATCATTTGTAAATAATTTAATAAATTACTTTACAAAGTATAATAATTTGCTATACTAATAACCAAGGAGGTGATATGAAGTGCCTGTCAAAGTAAAGACAGTGAAGTTTGAAGTTAACTTTGTAATTCTCAAAGTTCAAGTTAACTGCAAACTCACAAAGAAGCGTCAAAAAAGACCACGCAAAAGGAAAGAGTCTTAGTTAACTAACAGCCTCGAAAGGGGCTGTTTATTGGCACTCAGTAATCACCTCATGGAGTTCATTATATGTTATATGCATACGAAATTAAAGAAACACAGGAAGGCTTTGTAGGATACGTATCAGATCTTGATTTCTCTACAAAACCTCAAAAGACATTTGAAGATGCTGAGAATGTATTAACAGATGCTTTTTTAGCTTACATCGAAGTAGTTTATCGTAAGAACCGCAAGCCAATACCTCTGCCAAAGACAAGCTGCGAAGGTAAAATGGCTTTGTATATTCCTATTAGAATGCAGTTGCGTTTCTTATTATGGAATACAATGCTTGAGCAAAACTTAAAGCAAACTGAAATGGCTGAGAAACTTGGTATCAGTAAAGCCCAGATGAACCAAATGCTATGCGGTAAAGGTAGTACAAGTGAATCGAAGTATGAGTATGCTTTAAGGATCCTTGGTAAAACACCAAACGTTGTAATCTAAATGTTAAAGCCAGTACTCAGATACTGGCTTTTAAATTAAAGTCTTTTTTGATGAATTGGTTTGCTTTGACTTGTTTGACTCAGATAAGAGTTTTGCTAACTTATCAGTATTATCAACAATATTTTGCATAACACGGTTGTTTTTTTGGTTTAAGGCAAAGCCTCCATTTTTGTATATTACAACAGGAGATTTACTTGAAGCCCAATAAGAACTACTCATTTTTTTATCTCCGCCTATTCATTCCATGAATTATAAATCTTTTACACTTAAAGGATCTGTTTTCCATTTTTGGACAAGTATTTCTAAATCTTTAAAAAGTGTATCCTTTCGTTCCTTATCTCTAATTCCCATGACTGTAGGAGAAACAGCATCCCAAAGTTTTATAAAATTCGAACAATGAAGCCTTTTAAATAATTTCTCATCTAAGATACCATGATTTATAGCGGCCGCATAAAATTCGTATCTATTTAATACCAATAATAAAGAGCCTCTTTCAGTAGTGAATTTTTCTTTTTTATTAACGAATATATCAAATAGCTTATTTTTATCTTCTCTTACATAGCTAAAAATTTTATTACTAGCGTCGACTAACTTTTGGTCTTTGTAATCGCTGAGTACAACGTCTAGTGTTGCCCTTTCTTTTGAAGTTCTTCTGGCAACAGTAATTGTTACTACAGCTATTATTGAAGTAGTTAAAACAATCGCAAGTTGGATAACTGTTGCCCAATCTCTTAAAGAAAGTTCTGATACTTTTACAGGAAGCTGATATTCCTTAAATAAGAGACTTATAGCTATAAAAAAAGAGATTAGCGAAAATGCAATCGCTAATCCCAATTTTCTTTTATTGTAAAAATGTTTTAAATACTTAACCATTCCAGCCTTCGTTTATAATTTTATTTTTCATTTTAGCCTTGCCCCTTAAAATATTTTCTATGTCAATCATGTTTTGAATTATAGAAAGGAAAAAAAATCGTGTCAAATTTAGCTTAGCAACATTTTGAGTTTTAGCTGAATTATCTTTATCTATCTGATTGTTATTAGTTGACATTAGATAATTCCTTGGCAGCTCGTCTTATTCTATTACCTCGCTGTTATTTGTGAACGTTTACTTTTGTCAACTATAAAAGATTGAAAACGTAATGTCAAAATTTTTATAACCCACCACCCCGGCTTATCTATGACTCGACCGATGATGCGGAAGTTATGACAGATCACCAGAGCGATCTAATACTTTTCCTATAATATAAACTCTATTTGCAAAGTCAGACATAGCTATTTTGTCTTCAGGATAAGTGGGATTTGCAGATCTAATAATAACAGTTCCGTCTAATTGCTTAATAAGATATTTACAATACAACATATCATCAATAATAAGAGCATATATCTTATTGTTTTGAATATGAGTTTTTGCATATTCTGAGCAGTCTACAGTGATATAGTCTCCATCTAATATCACAGGTTCCATACTATCACCATGAGCTTTTAATCTTCTGCAATCTTCTGGCAATACAGAATGTTTGCTAAACCATGATTTTTTAAAGTAGACAGGACTTTCATCAGCGATTTCGAATGATGGACTATAGCAACCATTACCACAAGATAAACTAATATTGTACGAAGCAATAGGAATACATTCATCACTTGCTTCACCTGGTCTAACAGAATCACTTAATTCATTTAATTTAGTTCCAGTAATAAGCCATGAATAATCTACTTTAAGTGCTTTAGCTAACTTAAGAGTTACATCTGCTGGAGGCAGTTGCTTTGCATCTCCAGATAAAATTTTGTGTAAGTATTGAGGAGTAATGCCTACTAGCTCAGCAAGTTGACTTTTAGTCTGAATATCAGAATTAACAAATGCTTTTGACAATCTTTCTGCAAAAACCGAATTCATACACACCTCAAACAATAAATAACGAATTACACATTTGTTTATATTCTAACTTGATTTTTTACAACTTGTGAATTAACATTTGTTTATACAATTTTATGTCTAAGTATTTAAAGGTTAAATATGTGTTTAAAAGGATATATAAAACAAAGTAGCAATTTTATTGAAGAAGTTAGTTGCTCAGCTTTAGCTAAAGATCTTAATTTAACGTTTCAAGCTGTCTTTAATTGGAAAAGACGAGGCATACCACGAGCTTATCTTAAGTATTTAAACATCACTTACAAAGATCTGATTCAAAAATACGAACTTCTGAAAGAGTAGTTTATGACTGTAGTGGTCAACAAGCTTCCGAAAGAAATTTGGCAAATGAAGCTGCCATTAGCTTGCAAGGTTATTGCAGAGCGCATTTGTTCTCTGACTAAAAACGGCGAGAAAGAATGCTTCGTATCTAATACTTACTTAGTCAATATACTAGGTATAGGCGAAAAAACAGTTCAACGATCTTTAGAACTCCTTCAAGACAGCAAAATCATAGATATAAAAGTAACTAGACGTAACAACAAGAAAGTCCGTCTTGTATATTTTATTTTTGATGTTCAAAACTGTCAAAATGACAGTATTAAAACTGTCAAAAAGTCTATTCAAAACTGTCAAAATGACAGTATTAAAACTGTCAAAAAGACAGTTTTCTCTATACAAAGTAATGATCATATAAGTAATGATATTAGTAATGATCAACAAACAAACACATCTTCTACTCCATCATCCACACAATTTTCTATCGAAAAAATAGAAAACGATGCTCTATATCTTCAGAACATTTTTACTGAAGAAATTATGAAACTTGCAAAACGAAATGTAGAGGCAAGAAATGTCTCTTCGTTCGTTGAGTCAGAGAAGTGGCTGAAATGGAATAGGCAGAATGACAAGCTTAAATTCATCAAGAGTGAGAAGCGTCTGCGTGAGTTGGTGTCTTCTTGGGTGCTGAAGTCACTTGAGAATGTCGTAACTCATCCTGAAGTAGCCAATCAGGAAGATCTTACTGAGAAAAGACAGGCTTTCTTAGCCAGTCTGAAATATTAAAAAGGCTACCTGTGACAGTAGCCTTTGAATGATTTATAGCAAAATTTTTTTTGGGAGGTTTTCCCTTATGAACAAGAATGATTATATCAAATTTAGTGATAACTGGAATGCTTTTAAACTGTTTTACAAACATGATTACAAGATTGATGAGAGTTCTACTCTTTTTTTCTTTAATCGTTTTATTAACTATGATCTTCAACGGGTAACTGATGCTTTAGCATATTTTGCTTTGACTTCACCAACGGAACCATCATTTCAAGCATTGTGTGACTACATTCGCTTAGATGGTATGTCTAAGAGTGAGGCTGAGAGTAAAGCTGCTTACTTATGGCAGAGAATATCAATCAACTACAGCTCATCAGCTGATTATGTCTTTGGTGATCTGAAAGCTAGTTTAGCGTTTTATATCACCTGTGGTACTCATGAGAAATATGGCATGACTCAGGATAGTGACGAACCGTTCCTTAAGAAAGAATTTGTAAAAAACTATGTTAACTGTCCACTGTACTCAATGCTTGATGAGGCTAAGAGATACTCAATACAGACATCAAGATACAGGAGTACACCTCAGCAGTGTGTGTTCATTGGTGAGCATGATGCTTGTTCTGCTCTTGCTACAGAGTTTTACGGTGAAGGTAAATTTACAGAATGGGAAATACCTGTACAACCTCAGTCACTTGAGATTGTAAAAGCTCAGACAGTTATCAATCCAGATGAGCAGAAGAGAAACATCACTGATGCTATTACAGCTCTTGAGAGAGGTGCTTAATGTCAGACGTAACAATCGATAACTGTGCAAGCATTGACGATGAAAATGCTCTGTTAGCTCAGTTAATATTTCAAGGCGACAAAGTATATGCAGAGATTGCTGATCTTGTGTCAGCAGAGGATTTCTCATCATCTGAACGTCAGCTGGTTTATGAAGGCTGTCGAAGGATGCTTGAGAACAAAGAGATTTGTGAGGATGGTTCTCTTGATGTTCTGACTATCAATCAGTTCTTGAAAGAAAACGGCTATGACAACTTCCATCATGTACTGACTAATATTGCAGAAAACGATTTAAAGAAAGCTTCTATCAGCAAGCAGTTAGCCAAGACAGTTCACAAGTACGCTCTTAAACGTCAGATGATTGCAAACTTCAATGATGCTCAAAAGTATCTTGTAGATAACATCAACCTTGATCCTAAAGAACTACAGGATGGATTAAACGATATCCTCGATAAGAGAGCAGATATAAAACAGGTTGACGTGGTAGATGCAGCTAAGGTAGCTATGGATTTCTTTTATAACATTAAAGACGGTAACGTAAACAATAAAATCATTCCTACTGGTATTGCAGCTGTCGATGCTGTTATCGAAGGTTTACGTCCTGGTACTTTAGATATTATTGGTGCTCGTACTGGTGTTGGTAAGTCCGCATTTGCAACTAATATCCTGTGTAACATCCTCCAGGCTGATACCGAAGGTAAGAACTATCCTGTTATTTTCTTCTCTCTTGAGATGCAGAATGCTCAGGTTATGCAGCGTATGATTTCAAGCTTTGGTAAGGTCAATATTACTGATCTACTTGATGGTAGAGTTGAATCTTATCAGTGGCATGACATCATCGTTAAATCACAAAATACTTTCGGTAAGACGGTAAACGGTGCACCTAAGCTGCTGCTTTGTGATAAAACATCACTTAACATCAACGATGTAAATCGTATTGTTCATCAGATTAACATTCTGTATGGTGGTGTCTCAGGTATTCTTCTAGACTACATTCAGTTAATGCCAATACGAAACAAGGCAGAATCAAGAGCTGTTGGTGTTGGTGAGATCTCAAGACAGCTAAAAGAAATGGCTATGCAGTATCAGATGTTTGTTTTAGGTCTTGCTCAGCTAAACCGTAATATCGAACAGAGAAAAGAGAAGACGCCTCTAAGCTCAGACATTAAAGATTCAGGTGCGATTGAACAGGATGCAGATCTAATTATGCTGCTTACCCGTAACAACACAGAAGCAATGTGTCATGTCACTAAGAATCGAAACGGTGCCTGTGGTTCTGTTCCTCTCCATTTCAACGGTAATGCGGTGATGTTTTATTAGTAAATTTTGGTTGATAAAAGGTGATCTATGCGCATAAGAAAGCTATCTTACGAGTTTTTAAATTCAGTCAGGACAGGATATAACTTTCCTGCGTGGGTAGAAGCGTTTGGACACTGGGCAAGAGTTGATCTTGATAATCCGAAAAACTACCGTTGTTGGCTAGGAGCTAAATTTCACTCAGGAGAGCCTGTCGAGCACAAGAGATATATTCCTATACGTGACGATGAGGCATTAGCCCTTGACGAGGCTTTAAATGGTGTTTGCGGGCAAAATAAATACTACAAGTCACTCATCGAAGAGTTTGTGATCAAAGAAAGTTCATGTTTGGATGTTTTAAGATCAAAATGGATTGGTCGCAGGTATAAGAGACTTAACCGCCAGTTTAACTTGAAAACTCTGATTGAAGACAAAGAAAACCTTTACGAAGATATCCGTCTTGCAGTGATGGATAAATTGGAGATGAGAGATGAGTGATACTGAACACAGTATGCTTTATTTTGGTTTGGTATTATGAATAAAAATAGTGAGGTTTAAAATGACTGCTACAATAAAGACTTGGGATGAAGTAAGAGATTTCTGTCTAACTTTTGATAAGCAAGAACAGGACGGTAATTTTTGGGAAAAATTATTTAATTCTGTAGATTTTAATAGTGATGAACTAAAAAGATTCTCTATAGAAATTCACGGTTCAAATTTTAAATCGACTATCACTTCTGGTTACGCTCAGTCGATTATTGATTTTCAAGATTGTTTCTATAAGGTATTAAAAACGTTAGATACTGGAAAGATCCCGTTACGAAAACCAATGAATTCTACTCAAATGTTTTTTACCATATCAGATGGCTGTTCCAAGATAGAAACAGAAGATTTATCAAAAGAGATGTCTTCCACAGTCAGGGAGTTTGGAAAATTGGGAACTAAAGGACAATTAATTCTAGCTTTTGTTGTTACTGCTTATATAGCAAGTAGCGGAATTAACGAGTATTTTTCAAACAAATTTGAATACTTGGAAAAGGTAGATTTAACTAAAATTCAATTGGAAGATAAAGAATCAGAAAGAAAGAATTTACAGCAATTGTTATCGTCTGATAAATTTAAAATAACACTTGATTATGCAAAAGAATCGAACAAATCAATAAGAAAGTCTTTTATTAAAAATACACCAGCTTCCGAAGTGGATTTTATAAAATTTCCTTCTGAAACTTTAAGTAAAGCACAGATAATAAACGAACAGCAAAAAGGGCATACCGAAAAAAGAGCAGAAATTGAATCTTATGATTTTAAAGTTTTAAATTTATCTGGTTCTTTTTCTACAAAAAAGCTTAGAGCTAAAGTTCAGTTAGTCAATGATCCTGAAACCGAAGTAACTTTAACTTCAGCACTCTTTGATGAAGAATATGATAGTGAGATTGATTCTGTAGATGAGTATTCATTGCAAGAATCTGATATTGATGTTTTATGGAATGCTCAAAAACATAATAAGCCTGTAAGAATTTGGGGAAATTTTGTTTACGATCAGAACAACAAGCTTATGAAAGGTGTTATTTGGACTGTAACTGCTGTTGAGTAAAAAGATTTTAAAGGCAGTATCTCTACTGCCTTAAACTCACTTCTTTAAAATTGTATCTACAATAAAGCGACTTGTATTTTTACCAGACTGTTTTGCAAGCTCCTTGATTTGTTCCATTTCACTGTGAGTGCAACCAATCACAATACGACCGTCTTTTTTAAGTTCATCTGCTTTGTATGCTCCAGTGGTACCTGCAGGACGTCCTGCACCTGATCGCTTACCGCCCCATGACTTTGCTTTATTATCCATTAGAAGAACTTCTCCATAATTGTTTCAATCAGTTGAATGATTTGCAATAGTAGTATTAAAGCCATCATGATCTCTAAACGATTAAAACTTTTCATTTGTCAAAACTCCAAATTTAACTTAAAATTTTAAGTGCCCCTTAGAGCTCCAATCTAAGGGGTGATATGTTAGAAGAAGTGGTTAAAGATAAAATCTAATGTTTGTATGATTAAGCTTAACAGCATTATGATTTCTATCTTTGACCATTTACGTTTGCACGATTGCTTACGTTTCTTTTTCATATTGTCCTCCTCATGTTTCTTATTATATTACTTGATTTTAATATGTCAATGTTTATTTCAAGATATTAAACACAAGTAGTTATACTAGGAGTTGAAAATGAACCAAGAAATGAAACAAGATTCACTGGTTATTAAGTTTGAAGGTAACGCAGTTGCAGATCATTCTGTTCAAATATCTTCTTTTATTCAAACTCTTACAGGCTTAGAAAAACTGTCGCACAAGACAATCGAAAACTGCTACGGTAAAAAGACAAAATCTGATGTAAAAATTCATGCTATGCAACCAGGTTCTTTTATATTTGAACTGTTGTTAACTTATGCAGAACCTGTTAGAGTTCTAGCTGAGAACACTATAACTTTTAATGAAGCAATCTTCTCAGTAATAGAATTAGTTAAGTTCCTAAAAGGTAATAAGCCTTTAAAGCAGGAGCCATGCACAGATAATATGTTTAACACTACTATCACAAACTGTGAAGGTAATACTCAGGTTTTTAATAATTGCACTGTCAAACTGTATAATGACGGTTCAGTTCGTTCAGCTTTAAACAAAACTACTGCACCGTTAGATTTAGACGGCTTTGATAACATATCTATAAAAACATCAGACAAAAGTTCATCAGTATCCAAATCTGAAAGAACTTTCTTTTCTGATAATCAAAATGAAGTTCTTAACGAAAATGAAGCAACAATTATTTTGGAAGTAACAGAGCTGAACTTGTCAGGAACTAATAAGAAATGGCGCTTTTATGATGGAGAGTTAGAGTTTTTCGCAAACATTGAAGATGATGACTTTTTGGAAGCTGTAAAAAACAAAGAATATTCTTTTACAAATGGAACTCAGCTTAAAGTTGTATTACGAACTATTCAGAAGAAAGGTTTAAGAATAACAACAGAGCGAACTATTACAGACGTAATTCAAGTTATTAATGATGTTTTCTAAGAAACAAAAATTCAATCAGTGGATCACAATATGGATCACAAATCTTTAAGATTAAAGATAACTGATTGAATTTTAAATAATATAACTACAACAAATACTTATCTGTTCTTTGCTTCATAAGCTAAGAACCAGATGAAGTTCTCTAGTCTTGATTCAGTATCAGGATTTCTGCCTGAGATTGCCAGCATTACTAACTCATTCTCATCGCCGTAAACAATAGCTTCGATTCCATCTTTAGGACATACAAAGCTCCAGCCATTTTTAACGATATTAGAATTGGTTGGAATTTGGCATTGCATCTGTTCTGAAGCAACACGAGCATAGGCCTCTGCAGTTGCATAAGAACCAGCACTCTTACTTAAAGAGGTTACACTAACAGCAAGAGCTCCGTCTGCTGTAACGTAATTTAATGAATTATCAAGACTTGGATTTGGTTCTACAGACCATCCAAAAGGACAAGGAATGATCTTGTCTTGAGATTCATCTGCTTGAGCTACATCGTAGGTTGCACTTGCTGAATCTGCTTTTTCTGAAACTTCTTGAGCTACAGCAGAAGTTGCAAAGGCTAAACCTAAACATAATGCACTTGTAAGGCTAATGCTTTTTTTCATATTACTTCTTTAATGTAGAAATGATCTCGTCTGAGATAACCTGAACATCACGATTGCCATCAACAGCAACATACTTAGTTGCAGCTGTCTTTGATAACTCTTTATAGAAAGCTACTAATGGCTCTGTCTGCTCGTGATATACCTTTAAACGGTTACGTACAGTACTCTCTTCGTCATCAGGACGGATAACTAAAGGCTCACCTGTTACGTCATCCTTACCCTCAACCTTAGGTGGGTTATAAACGATGTGATAGGTTCTGCCAGAAGCTAAGTGAACACGACGACCTGACATACGATTTACGATCTTCTCGTCTGGTACCTGAAGCTCAACAACAGCATCAATTTCGATACCATTGTCTACTAAAGCCTGAGCCTGAGGAATTGTACGAGGGAAACCATCAAATAAGAAACCGTTCTTGCAATCATCCTTTGCAATACGCTCTTTTACAAGACCTAAGATGATTTCATCTGAAACCAGCTTACCAGCATCCATAACAGCCTTAGCCTGCTTACCAAGCTCTGTACCTGCCTTGATAGCTGCTCTTAACATATCACCAGTTGAGATCTGCGGAATGTTGAAAGCTTTAGTAATGTTCTGAGCCTGAGTGCCCTTGCCTGCACCTGGAGGTCCTAAAAGGATAATACGCATTTGTGTTCCTCGATATTAAAAACAACGATGTTAAAAAAACATCCACTAAAAAACTATACTCTAGAATTATAACATGATCTTATCAGGTCATACAGTAAAGCTAAGCTGCAAACAAAGCTTTAAGTACAATGAACTAATACTTGCTAAATTCACTCTTTTACTTAGTTTTTATCGACATCTTCAAGAGGATCAACGATGTTGATCCTCTTAAGATCTGAGGCATTCTCATCTAAAACATGAAACCATTTTTTTACAGGTTTTGCTTCTAACAACAAAGAGAGTGGGACCACCACTCTGGCCTTGACACTAGCAGGAGCTAAAATTTCCCTAGAAAACTCAAATTCAAGACCATCTGGCAAGATCATAAAATTCTTTGGTTGGACTTCAACCTGAGCTTTTATCAAGTGTAAAGATGGATATTTATATTTTGAAAACTTGTCATAAATTGCATTTGAGCAAATCATGGCAGCTAATTCAGGATCAGAAAAAAGATCTGAAAATTGAATTTGCTTTTGATTATCTAAGCTAATATTGAAAACTTCAGTATATTTAGCTTCTTTATTTTTAAAGTTCTGAACTACCCTTGCAATTACTGACACAAAGCCATATTTACGGATCACTCTGTAGTCTAAATTTACCTTTTGAACAGCACTTTCTCTTTGAGTAAAATCATCACTCTCATACATATCAAAATCAAGATGGTCAGTAATATATCCTATGTAATCGTGCTCAAATTTTCCTACATAATAATTTGTAAAATAAGTACAACTTTTTGCAAATTCATCAGTTTGACATAAGCTAGGATAATGCATGATGGTAGTGGTATAGCTTCTTGCAAAAGTTTCTTCATATGAAGAATCATCTAAAGCCATACTAGTGCCTGATAAAACTAGTAACACCATCATCAAGATTAGCTTTTTCACTAATTTTCGCCCTTTAATATGAATTCCTTGGTTACAGATTGTCATTATTTGCTGTGCTGTTATCAAGAGCCTTTTGGTTGTCTGACTTTAAAACCGCATCTACTGTAGAGACTACCGTTCCACCGTCTAACAGCGTAGTTATGGTGTCACCCTGCTTTAAGTTCTTAACCTTGGCAATTCGGTCAAAACTGTCTTTAGTTACAGAATAACCTTTTGAAAGAATAAATAATGGATTTAAAAGCTCTAATTTAGATAAATCATTTGCAAAGTCCTTTTCAGCATTAGCAAGTTTTTCCTCGACATCACAATTATTCTGACGCAAAACTAATTCAGAGAGTTTCTTTTTTAACCTGCTTTGATGATCAGTTATGATTTTATCGTAATTTAGTAAAGTTGCATCAAACGATAATCTGTTCTGAGCTTTCAAAACATACTCATCAATACTTCTATCAAGCCTTGAAACTGTAGTTAATAAAGCTGAAAGCTTGTAAGATACAATAGCAGCAGGCTCAAACATAGATAATCTATGCTTTAGATTTTCAATTTGCTGTGCTTTTTTGATTAAAAGAGCATCTGTTGCATGTTCTAGTTCTGAAATAGCGTAGATTAAAAGATTTCTCTGATTATCGATAATTGCTTCAGGACTTGAGGCTCTTAACCTTTTTTCAACACTCTCAAGTCTCATCTGATAGAGATCAAAACTAGAATCAACAGCATTATCAAGTCTGCGGTTATACTCTTCAAATAAAGAGTACAGATCTGCTTTAGTTACCGATGTTACAAGTTCTGCCGCAGCTGTAGGCGTAGGAGCTCTAAGATCTGCAGCGTAATCAGTCAAAGCAATATCAGGTTCATGACCTACAGCAGAAATAATCGGAATTGCACTTTTGGCAACTTCTCTTACTAAAGCTTCATCTGAAAACGGTAATAAGTCTTCAAATGAGCCTCCACCACGACCAATAATTAAAACGTCACAGCGTTTTTCATTATTTGCCTGATGCAAAGCTTCAATTAAAGTTCTAGAAGCCCCCTGTCCTTGAACTGAAGCAGGGTAAACAATGATGTTTACAGCATCATTTCGTCTTTGCATGGTCATCTGAATGTCATGAACGACTCTACCTTCAGTTGAGGTGATTACTCCGACTGTATTTACAAATTTAGGAATTGGTCGATGCAGTAAATCGAAGATGCCCTCTTTTTGAAGCTTTTCCTGAAGAATACGTAACTGCTCCATGATATAGCCAAGGCCGACTTGCCTCATGGAAGAGGCCATCAGTTTGAACTGACCTGTCTTTTGGTAAACAGAACTATTGCCAATGATCTCTACTTTCATACCAATCTCTGGTTTAAAAGAGAGAGCCTGCACTGCTGAATACCACATCACGCAGTCAACTGATGAGAATTCATCTTTGATTTTAAAGTAGAGGTGTCTGTAATTGCTAAGTTCACTGATCTCACCTACTACAATGGCATTACCAAAATTTTTTAAAGCATTGTCTGTGATTTTAAGAAAATCACTTACAGTCATGGCATTAGGAGATATGTCTTGAGAAATAGAAGATTTTGATAATGAGAATTCAGATGATGATAACTCAACTGAATCATTCTGAAATTTAGAAAATCTTGAGACTTTAGAACTAAAGTTTGAATTATTTTGTACAAAAGACATTAAGCACACCTCAACAATAAGAACATTTTATCATGAGAAGAACCTTAATTTTTTTATTTACAAAAGCATGTTTTAAGTTTTTACAAAAACTGAAATAAAAGCCATTTTACAAAGTTTTTGTATAAAGGATTAACAATAAAAATTACATAACTAGCTAATACACATGAAAAAAAATAAAAAAAATTAACAAGAATTTGTTGACATCAAAGAATAAATCTATATAATGGCACACATCGGATGCGGGAATAGCTCAGTTGGTAGAGCATAACCTTGCCATGGTTAGGGTCGCGAGTTCGAACCTCGTTTCCCGCTCCAAAGTGTGGCGCGTTAGTAAAGCGGTTATACAGCGGATTGCAAATTCGTATAGTTCAGTTCGACTCTGAAACGCGCCTCCAGCTAAAGTTTGCCCAGGTGGTGAAATTGGTAGACACAAGGGACTTAAAATCCCTCGGAACTTA
>ERZ1035006.133-NODE-133-length-60204-cov-83.970374_pt1 | contig 60204 bp, 52 predicted proteins | sample MGYA00520694_ERZ1035006 | MGnify/ENA primary metagenome ERZ1035006 (study PRJEB33766, sample SAMN09781746) | gut metagenome | biome: gut microbiome | host: Homo sapiens | place: Madagascar | study: EMG produced TPA metagenomics assembly of the PRJNA485056 data...
GTTTAAGGATGTCAATACATTCATGAATGAGCTGAAGAAAATGCTGGTATAAAATATGTTAACTTTCGAAGAAAGTTGACATGCAGCGTCCAATAATGAAAGGAGAAGGGTATGAATATCTCAGGAATTCGTCCTTACGCAGGATTCTATGATTACAATTCCATAAAAGCGGAATCACTTCGCAATACACAGATTGCCGAAGCAGCCGATACACTCTCCTTACAGCAGGTAGAGGAGCCACAGACAACTGTTACGGCCGCTCCGGTTGAACAGAATTTTGGTTCCTATGATTTTGCACAGACGTATCGTCCGGATGCGACATACGAGCTTAAGGGGCGTGACAGTGATATCGAGAATCTGGATGTGCAGAAAGCAGTATCCGATCTTGGCAAGGATCAGGTGCTCCAGCAGTACCAGTATTTTGTCGGAAGCAACGATTCTGTGACCAAGACAGCAAGTGTTGCTGCGCAGCAGAATCTGCGTTCCGGAGAGAATTTCACACTCTAGTATTTGTAACGCGTTCAAGGAGAGAGATTTATGTGTGCATTCTTGTATCCTGGAGAGTATTTAGATTCCACATATGAGATTGATTTTGATAAATTATATAAAGAAGGGTACCGCGGTATTATCTTTGATATTGATAACACGCTGGTACCTCATGGAGCGCCTGCGGATGAGCGGGCGATTCTTTTGTTTAAGCATCTTAAGGAGCTTGGGTTCCGATGCATGCTTTTGTCTAACAACAAGGAACCACGTGTGAAGATGTTCAACGATGCAGTGCATGTGCAGTATATCTATAAAGCGGGTAAGCCGAAGCCGGCTGGATACCGTAAGGCGATGGAACAGCTTGGAACGGATACGAGCAATACGCTTTTTGTCGGCGATCAGATCTTTACCGATGTGTGCGGTGCGAATCTTGCAGGTATCCGTACGATTCTTGTGAAGCCGATCCACCCGAAGGAAGAAATTCAGATCGTTCTGAAAAGAAGGTTAGAAGCAATTGTGTTATTCTTCTATAAGCTGCATGTGAAGCGGAAATCCTAGCGTGCCTTGCGGTGCTCTACCGCCAGATAGACGGAAAAAAGCGCTGCGAAGAATAGCAACTGAATGCCGATGCACATCCAGTAAGTCGGCATGGAAAGTGTATCATCCGAGAAAGGTGAGAGCATATTGATCACGCGTACATTCCAGTAAGCCGGAAGGAAGCGGCCAATTGCAAGAACCTTATCGCCGAGTATGGACTGCGGAACAAAGATGCCGCATAAGAAGCTCATACCTAAGGCGAGGATGTTGGAAACCATATTCACGATGTTCATATCAAGGTTAAAGGAACCGAGCAGTAATGCAATCGCTGTGGCGATCAGCATGAAAACGCCACTGTTTAATATACACATCAGTCCCGCTGCAGAGAAGAACTGGGATGGCCCGGTTAATGCGAATGCAACCACCAAAAAGACAATCCAGATGAAAAATACATAGGCAAAACAGGCGAGTCCGAGCTGTGAACTGATGCGGATGTTGGCAAGGGCACTGCAGTGGATACGTGCATCGATCTTCTTTTCGTGGAAGGTCATCAGTACCGGTGAAAGTCCGCACATCAGTATCATGAGCGCAACATATGGAAGATACTGGAAGAAATAATACATCAGTGTTCCGCTGCTTTCTGCGGAGTCTGCAAAACGGATGCTGCGAACCTGCGGTACACTTTCCAAAGATTGGTTGGTGTCAGCAAGTGCGTCCTGCAGGGAAAAACCGTTTGCAAGATAGGCAGTTACAGAGTTTAAGTATGCATCGATCTGGCGGTCCACAAAGTAGCCACTTGCACTGTCGTGGCGCTTGCTGGTCTCGATAAGATTCTTGTAATCACCGGATTGCAGACGTTCTTCAAAACCGGACGGAATCTTCACAATATACCCGATCTGATAGTAGTAGAGATTATCCTGCAACGATTCACGGTCGTAGGAGTCAAGCGTTACACGGTGATGGATCGAACCAAGATAGTCACACAATGCCTGACTCGCCACGCTTTGATCCTCGTCGATCAGGCAGATGTCGACCGATGATACGCGAAACTGCTTGCTGGAGGAAGAGTCAGCCTGAAAAGACATTGCAACGAACAAAACGAAAAATACAACAAAGTATGTAATCGTGTTCGGAAATTTTTTCTTTGCAACTTTGGCAAATGTTTTAAAGACTTGCATATGTGTTCCTCCTTGTTACAAGTATCGAAATAATCAAAAAGAGTGCGGTCATGAGAAGCAATGTCAGGATATTGCCGGTGTATCTGGTCAGCGTATCGTAGTTATTGAGCGCATAGAAGCTGTCGGAGATCAGTGCCGCCGGATTGATCCGGTTGACAAAAGGCGCATACTTCTCGACGACCATACGCATGGTTCCCATCATCAATCCGCTTAAGAAACACAGTGGCATGACAACGGCAAACATGAGTCCTGTCTTGCCACCTTCGGATTTGGGTCCAACGCATCCTAAGAACATGCCGAACGTGATGCTGAAGGTCGTGGAGATCAGTATCGTAAGCAGTGCCAATCCAAGGTGTGTTGTCATATGAATTCCCAGGACAGTAACAATAAATAAAAACGAAACCATATTTAAAAGCGATTCAAACAGAATGATGGCGAGAAGCTCTGTGCCGATCAGTGCAGCGCGTTTTGCCGGTGCAATGGTTTTGCGTGCGGCAAGTGAAGACAGATTGGCGGAATTGTTGATTGCAAGGTTGATACCGCCCATTGCTGTGTACAGACACGCCATCGCAATCAGATTGTAAAAATACTGATCGTAAGTGTCGATATTGTTCCTGGTGAGAGACACCTCTTTTCTCGTATCCACAGACTGTCCGATGGAATCGACGAGTGATTCGATATTTCCCGGATTGGTCGTAAGAATCTGCACGATCAGATCGCGGTTCAGATAATATTGTGTCAGGAGTGACTGTAAGATACTCTGGTTGATCGAGGCATCCGACAGATCCGAGTTGACCGCAAGTTCCACTGTATCAGTTGTGTAGAAAATGCCATCCACTTTGCCTTTTTCAAGAAGCGTACGCGCCTTCTTATCGTCGCAGAAGGTGGCGCTAAGCATGGCATCCTCAGAATCTCCGGAAAGCTGCTCGATCATGGTGTGGAAGGCGGTTGCATCTGCATTGTCGCCCTCTACAACTGCGACCGGAATCGTGTGGAAGCTTTCCGATGCGGTAATATTGGAAAAGGCAATCTTGAAGAAACAACCCAAAACGATCGGAAATACTAAGATCCAGAACAGGTTCGCCTTATTGCGCATGAGACGCAACAGCGCATATTTAAAATTTGTCATGGTAAGTACCTCCTAATCGCGTAAAGCTTTTCCGGTGATTTCCAGAAAGACATCGTTGAGTGTCGGAAGCTGCGAGTACACATGGCCGATCGCAAGATCCTTTTCCTGTAAGTAGTTTAAGGCGCGGATGAGATTGTGTTTGCCGCCGTCGCAGAGGAGCGTTAAGGTGTGATCCTTGTAGTCTGCCTGATAGACATGCGGTAACGCGCGGATCTGCGCGAGATCTTCCACGGATAGAAACGGAAGCTCGATGGTGATGATCTCGCTTTTCCTGATCATCTTAATCAGTTCTTCCTTCGTTCCTAAGGCGATGCTTTTGCCTTTGTCCATGATCGCAATCCGTGTGCAGATCTGTTCGACCTCTTCCATGTAATGGGAGGTGTAGATGATGGTAGCACCTTCTTCGTTTAGTTTCACGATACCCTCAAGGATCTTATTGCGGCTCTGCGGATCGACAGCAACGGTTGGCTCATCCAGAATGATGAGCTTCGGCTTATGGGCGATACCGCAGGCAATATTCAAGCGTCGTAAGAGACCGCCGGAGAGTTTCTTCGGGTAAAAGTCGGCAAAATCTTCCAGTCCTACGAATTCGATTGCTTCCCTGACGTACTTCCTGCATAATGCTTTGTCTTTGACATAAAGACTGCAAAAACATTCGATATTTTCTTTCGCGGTCAGTTCGTTGAAGACGGCGACATCCTGCATGACGACGCCAATCTGACGCTTGATGTCATAGTTGTCGGGACGCATCGGCTGCCCGAAGATCTCGATATTGCCTTTGTCGTAAGACAAGAGGGAGAGCAGACAATTGATCGTGGTTGTCTTGCCGGAGCCGTTCGGACCCAGAAGTCCGAAGATTTCGCCTTCGTTTATGGTCAGATTCAGATGATCGAGTGCCAGGAGTTCTTTGTAGCGCTTGACCAGATTCTCAATTTTTACTACCGTATTCATAATTGCCTCCTTATTTGGTGTATATGAGCGATGGCGTGGTTTTTATGGCAGCTAAAGACACTGCAGAAACCGCGCAATCGCTTTGATATACATAGCATAACGGAAGATGGAAGAATCGGGTAGTGTCGGATGTCAGAAAAGAAGATGACATTTGTCATAAAGTTCCGCAAAGTTATGTTCAATGCGTGAGATTTCGTATTGGATGTGTTAAAATTTTCTGGAGAGAGTTGGCAACGAGGATAATGTAGATTCGTAAGGGAAAAAACATGAGGGAGCGATTGATTGATAATATCATATTGTATGCACTTGGCATTTTCCTGATGGCAGGAATGTCCGGATGGGGGCGCCCGGTCATCATTGTGCTGATTGCATTGTTGTATGTGTCGGTGTCAGATCTGATGTCAAAAGAGATGCTGCGTTATATGGAGATGGGTGCATTTATTGTGATGGCAATTGCGATGCCGGATCACGCACTGATGCTGTTTCTACCGCTTCTTGTATATGACTGCGTGCGGATGCGCTCATGGAAAGCGGGCGTGATCACAGGAATTGGTGGTCTGATGCAATGCGTATGGCTGGCGCAGGGAGAGATGGAACTGTTTCGGTTTCTGCTATGGTGCTTTGCACTCATACTTGCAGCAATTCTTTCCGTGCGTACAAAGAGGAGCCTGCGGCTGGCGCAGGAAGTCATTCATCTGAAGGATTCATCCACGGAGCTTCGCCTTGTCATGCAAAAAAGGCAGCAGGATTTGTTGGAAAAGCAGGATTATGAGATTCATCTTGCAACACTTCAGGAGCGGAACCGCATTGCGCGCGAGATTCATGACAATGTGGGACATATGCTTTCGAGAAGTATTCTGCAGATGGGAGCACTTCAGACAATTTATAAGGAAGATCCCCTGCACGGGCAATTGACTGCCATCAATGATACGCTTTCGCAGGCAATGAACAATATCAGGGAGAGTGTGCATGATCTGCACAATGAGTCACTGGATCTGCAGCAGGCGCTTCGTGAAGTGACCGATGAATTTAAGGAGAAGTATGAGATTGCTTTTACCTATGATATGTCGGCTGAGATACCGCGCAACGTGAAATATTGTTTTTTGGCGATTGTCAAGGAGGCATTGGCCAATGTGGTGCGGCATAGTAATGCGACGCGCGTAACGTTGTACTGCTGCGAACATCCGGGCTTCTATCAGATGCTGGTGGAGGATAATGGGACGCAGATTGCGGTGGATGAAAGCAGGATCGAGAGAGAAACAGTAGGCGGAATCGGTCTTTCCAATATGAGGGAGCGCGTGGAGGCACTTGGCGGAACGATATCGTTTCGGACGGAAAAGGGTTTTGCAATTCATATTTCTGTGCCGAAAGAAAAATAAGGAGTGAAGAATCGGGAATGAAAATTGTAATTGTGGATGACGACCAGCTTGTAGCGTTGTCTTTGAAAACAATATTGGAAGCAAATGAAGAAATTACAGTCGTCGGAACCGGAAATGACGGAACGGAAGCGGTTGCCTTATATGAAAGAGAGAAGCCGGACATCCTGCTTATGGACATTCAGATGAAACCGATGAGCGGACTTGAGGCTGCGGAACAGATATTAGAGAAGGATCGCGAGGCGAAGATATTGTTTCTGACGACGTTCTCGGATGATGAATATATCGTAAAGGCATTGGATCTCGGTGCGAAAGGCTATATTTTAAAACAGGATTTTGAAGGGCTTGTTCCGGCTCTTCAGGCAGTAGAGCGCGGGCAAAGCGTGTTCGGTGGAGAGATTGTCAGTCGTATTCCGGTGCTGATGCAGTCCAGGTCGGAGTTTGATTATGCTTCCTATGATATTGGGGAGAAGGAGCAGGAGATTATCGCCTTGGTCGGCAAAGGAAAAAGTAATCGGGAGATCTCGGAGGAACTGTTCTTAAGCGAGGGAACCGTGCGCAATTATATCAGTACGATCCTTGAGAAATTATCACTTCGGGATCGCACACAACTGGCCGTATTTTATTTGACGAAAGTGTGTTGATGCGCTAGAATGAATGAGTGGCGCGAACGTGTACGTTGTGCCATATATTTTTGATTTGACGAGGAATTGTGAAGAAGAGAAACAACCCCCTGCTTTAGGGGATAAATAAATACGAAAATAGGGATTATCAGGAGGAACGTAACATGAAAATCGGAATCGGTAATGATCATGCAGCAGTTGAGATGAAGATGCAGATCAAGGAATATTTAGAAGGACTCGGACATGAGGTTGTAAACTACGGTGTTGACACAACGGAAAGCTGTAATTATCCGGAGATCGGAGAGAGAGTCGGACGTGCGGTTGCGGACGGAGAAGTGGAATGTGCAGTGCTCATCTGCGGAACCGGTGTTGGTATCTCGATCGCAGCGAACAAAGTCAATGGTGTGCGTGCAGCAGTATGCTCGGATATCACAACCGCTCATCTTGTTAAGGAGCACAATAATGCCAACATTATCGCATTCGGCGCGCGTATCGTCGGAATTGAGACGGCAAAGGATATCGTGAAGGCATATCTGGATGCAGAGTTCCTTGGTGGACGTCATCAGACAAGAGTGGATATGATCTCTGATATTGAGAAGAGAAATGTTGCTAAATAAGAGCAGTTCACCCGCGCCATTCGCAAAACGCCCGTGGTAATAGTAAATTAAGTCTTGAAAAGTATGCCAATTTATAGTAAAATTGTTAATCGAGAGAGTTTTTACTCGTAATTTAAGGAGGAAGATCGAATGATTTCAGCAGGAGATTTCAGAAACGGTGTTACCATCGAGCTCGAGGGTAATATTTATCAGATTATTGAATTTCAGCATGTTAAACCAGGTAAGGGTGCAGCCTTCGTTAGAACTAAGTTAAAGAATATTGTCAGTGGTGGTGTAGTTGAGAAGACTTTCCGTCCAACTGAGAAGTGCCCTACAGCACACATTGATCGTAGAGATATGCAGTATCTGTACGCAGATGATGATTTCTATCATTTCATGGATGTAGAGACTTATGACCAGATTGATTTAACAAAGGACAGTGTCGGTGACGCACTTAAGTTTGTTAAGGAGAACGAGATGGTTAAGATCTGTTCTCACAAGGGTAACGTATTTGCAGTTGAGCCACCTCTGTTCGTAGAGCTTCAGATCACAGAGACTGAGCCGGGATTCAAGGGTGATACAGCTACAGGTGCTACAAAGCCTGCAACAGTTGAGACAGGTGCAGTTGTATATGTACCTCTGTTCGTAGAGCAGGATGATGTGATCAAGATCGATACAAGAACAGGTGAGTACCTTTCAAGAGTATAATCTGGTTGCGGATATATGAATTTAAGCCGGGAAGCGTTTGCTTTCCGGCTTTTTGTATTAGACGCTGATTGCACAAAAATATCAACACAATGCACGAAAATTATAGAAATTCCCGCAACAACCACATACATGCCACCGACGCAAACACCTGCGACAACAGAAGTCCCCAGAGATAGGCGCCAATGCCGTAGCCTGGCACCAGAAACCAGATCATCCCGATACGGATCAGACAGGCGAGCAGGTTGACAAAAAGCACCTGCTTCGGGCGACCGAGTCCGTGCAGGATACTGTTTAGCAGGCTTGTGATGTACATCAGAGGGCAAAGCCAGGCGAGGCGGCAGATGAAGTGTCCGGCAAGCGCATTGTGGAAAAGTTTGTTGCCGATCATATCCCCTGTGAGTAAAAACAGAATCGTGAAAGCAAAGCCAAGAAGCAGTCCAAGCTGGATTGCTTTTTTCGTTGTGCGGCGGATCTGATTTTCATTGGAGCGTCCCCTTGCTTCGGAGATCGCCGGAAGAAGCAGGACGGACAATGAGTTTGTCAGCACGCACGGAAACAGGATGATGGAGAGGGTCATACCGCTTAAGATGCCGTAGATGCTGAGCGCATCTGTCTGCGTATATCCGTAGAGCTGCAGCTTCTGCGGAATCAGAAGGTTTTCGAGGCTGGTGCTGAAAGCAACGGACAGACGGTTGATCGTCAGGGGAATGACCATCGCAAGGAAGGCGTGGGTCATGGTGCGGTTGTATACAAGGAGCGAATTACGATGCCTGTGATTAGGGAGGTTTTCGCGTAGGCTTTCATGACCGCTTGGCGTGGAGTTGTCTTCATAAACTCGGGCTTGCGTCCCTTGCGGCAGGCGTTTCTCGCGCAGCAGGGCACTCATGGATACAAGAAGTCCTGCCGCTTCACCGATCACAAGACCGCAGACAGCGTGGAAGGCAGTAAGAGGAATGCCTTTTTCAGTGGTGATCTGGAAAATGATCCAGACGCTTCCAACGCGCGCAATCTGTTCGATGAGCTGACAGAGAGATGGGACGAAAGCATTCTTTTTGCCGTAATAGTAACCGTTGATGCAGGCGTGGATACAGCATGGAAGCAGCGAGTAGGTTAAAAGCACAAGAAGCGGGGCACAGCGCGCCTCACCGAGAAAACGCACAGCGATCAATTCGGCATTAAAGTACATGAAGATTCCGGTGAGGATGGACAGACCGCAGGAGAGAACGAGTCCGAGGATGAGATAGGCACGCGCTTTTTTCTTGCCGCAGAGGGAGTCCTTACAGCCACCGATCGCATCGCCGACAAATTTGGAAATGGATGTCTGGATCGAGGAGGCGGTCAGCGCAAAGCAGAGGCTGAAAACAGGCCCGATCAGCTGATAGATTCCAAGTGCTTCTGCACCAATCGTGCGGGAGAGGAATATTCTATAGAAGAAGCCAATGATTCGGCTTAAGACACCGGCGGCGGTCATCAGGAGAGTACCGGTGATCAGTGGATTTTTTTTGATGGAAGATAGCGTCAAGAGAAACTCCAAAGGGAAAAGATTGGTAACTATTGTATGAAGAGAGGGCACAAAATATGAGTTGTCGAATTTATATGGATCATGCGGCTACGACGGAGATGCTGCCCGAGGTGCGCGAGGCGATGGAGCCTTACCTCAGGGAGGAGTACGGCAATGCGTCCACTTCTTATGAGATGGGTGTGCGGATGCATGACGTCCTTGAGGATGCGAGAGCAAAGATTGCGCGGGTGATTGATGCGCAGCCGGAGGAAATCTTTTTTACATCCGGTGGCAGTGAGTCGGACAACTGGGTGATCAAGAATGTGGCGGGGGAGAAGAAACATATAGGAAAGCACATTATCACAACGAAGATCGAGCATCATGCAATTCTTCGTTCCTGTCAGTATTTAGAGAGTCTTGGCTACGAGGTGACCTATCTGGATGTGGATGATTATGGCCTTGTCAGGGCAGAGGATGTGGCGAATGCATTGCGTGACGATACAACACTTGTGTCGGTTATGACCGGAAATAATGAGATTGGAACGATCGAACCAATCGCAGAGATCGGTGCATTTCTCTGGACAAAAGGCGTTGCGTTCCACACAGATGCGGTGCAGGCGGTGGGGCAGATTCCGATTTCCATGTCGCGCATTCCGGTGGATTATCTGAGTGCGAGTGCACACAAATTTCATGGACCGAAAGGGGTTGGATTTCTGTTTGTGCGAAAGGATCAGGATCTTCCTTCTTTCATACATGGTGGAAGTCAGGAGCGGGGGAAGCGTGCCGGAACGGAGAATATTGCAGGAATTGTCGGGATGGCGGAAGCACTATCGATTGCGGCGCATGAGATGCCGTATACAAGAAACCGGCTGATTCGCCTGCGCAACTATTTTGTGGAGCGCGTGCGGCATGAGATTCCGCAGTCCCGCCTGAACGGGCACCCATATAAGCGGCTTCCTGGTAATGTGAATTTCAGCTTTGCGGGGATCGATGCGACTGCACTTTTGGTTTTATTGGAGGAAGAGGGAATCTGCGCGTCCGCCGGATCGGCATGCAACACCGGACAGACACGGATCTCCCATGTAATTGAGGCGATTCGTGTGCCGGATGCTTATGCCGCAGGCAGTGTGCGTTTTACGATGGGACGCGATACGACCAAACGTGACGTAGATGCCTGCGTGGATGCGCTGAAGAGAAGCGTTACGATTTTAAGGCAGGAATAAAATGTTCCATGGCAGTGGCCACGCCGTCGGATTCGTTGTCATCCGTCATATAGTCTGCTTGAGCCTTGACGGCTAGTGTGGCATTGCCCATCGCAACACCGATTCCTGCGGCTTTAATGATCGCAAGGTCATTTTCTGTGTCGCCGATTGCCATCGTTTCGTCAGGATCGATCGAAAGAATTTCGGCGAGCGCATGTAAAGCCACGCCTTTGTTGACATCCGCACGTGTGAATTCCAGATTGTGGTAGCCACCGCAGACGCTTGTGACGCCCGGATTGGATTCCAGATATTGCTTGACTTCCTCGCGGTCCTTATAGACGCCGTTTTCGTCTGGATAGAAATTGAGCGTCATTTTCTGAACCATCAGGTGGTTATCGCGGATGAACTGTGGCAGATTCTGCACACGCGTGCGGGTGTGCAGAATGTAGTGTTTTAAGGCCTCCGGAACAACGAGACGTTCCCCGTTTTTTACACATTGCAGCGGACTGTAGCCGTTGCCACCGATAAAGGCGTCCATGTGGATATCTTTTGTCAGAAGATATTCGACAATCGGCAGGAACAGTTCCTCGTCCATCGCCTCCTCGCGCAGACATTTTTTCGTTTCCAATTCATAGATCGCGCTTCCGTTCGCGGTGATCGCGTAGCGGATGCCACTTCCTTTGATCTGGTCAAACGGCAATCCGTTTAATGGGCGCCCGGTTGAGATAACTACAGCGATGCCAAGTTCACTTGCTTTCTTTATCGTGTCAAGGTTGCGCTTACTGATGATACTTTCTTTATTAAAAAGCGTTCCGTCTAAGTCAAGCGCAACAAGTTTAATATTTTTCATGGTTGATACCTTTCTGAATATGAGTTAATATGATTTCTAAGATATACACCCTATCGGGTGCATTTTTCTTTGGATTACACTCTATCGGGTGCAATCTGAAAAATCAATAAACTAAATGTAAATTACACTTTAAAACGTAATTCATTATATAGGGAAATTACGGATCGGGCAAGAGCCCATCTGTAACGTGTGCGCGGATCGTGTTGTAACCCGTGGCTGAAATACGAATAAGTCGTTACGTTTGGGTCATATTGATACAGAAAGACAGTGGCTGCTTTGATTTATGGGGAGCAGTACGAAAGAGAGGAAAACGATGACAAAAGCAGAGTTTGTCAGACTGATAAATGAAAATGGTCCGATCATCTTAGACGGAGCGACAGGAACAAATCTGATGGAAGCAGGAATGCCGATTGGTGTCTGCCCGGAGAACTGGGTGATGGAGCATCCGGAGGTGCTTCTTAAGATGCAGCGCGAGTATGTAGAAGCAGGATCGCACATCGTGTATGCGCCGACATTTACCGGAAATAGGATCAAACTTGAAGAGTATGGATTACAGGATCGACTGGTGGAAATTAACACAACGCTGGTAAAACTGTCAAAGCAGGCGGTGGACGGCAAGGCTTTAGTTGCCGGAGATATGACGATGACCGGACAGCAGCTTTTTCCGATGGGCGAGCTGATGTTTGAAGAACTTGTGGAAGTATATAAGGAGCAGGCGGGCGTGCTTGCGGAAGCGGGCGTGGATTTATTCGTAGTAGAGACGATGATGAGCCTGCAGGAGTGCCGTGCGGCGGTTCTTGCGATCCGTGAAGTCTGTGATCTGCCAATCCTGGTAACACTGACTTACAACGAGGATGGAAGAACGCTTTTTGGCACACCTCCTGAAACGGCGGTTGTCGTATTGCAGTCGCTCGGCGTGGATGCGATCGGTGTCAACTGCTCGACCGGTCCGATGGAGATGGTTCCACTCGTGGAGACGATGGCAGAGTATTCGACGGTTCCGCTCATTGCAAAGCCAAATGCCGGACTTCCGGAACTGGAAGGTAAGAAGACCGTTTACCGCATGACTCCGGAAGAGTTTGCAGAGGCCGGAGTGGCATTGGTTAAGGCTGGAGCTGCAATTGTCGGCGGATGCTGCGGAACGACAAAGGAACACATCCGTGCTTTGGCGGACGCTGTGCGTGGCATGGAGATTCATAAGCCGCTTGCAGCGCATAGAAGAATTTTAGCCTCGGAACGACAGAATGTAGAAATTACATTGGACGGTGGATTTATCGTGGTCGGCGAGCGTATCAATCCGACCGGCAAAAAGAAGCTGCAGGCAGAGCTTCGCGAGGGCAGGCTGGATCTGGTCCGCGAGATGGCGATGGCGCAGGAGGAGAACGGTGCACGCATTCTCGATATTAATATGGGAATGAACGGCATCGATGAGAAAGAGATGATGAAGCAGGTCATCTACGAAGTGTCTTCGACCGTGGACTGTCCGCTTTGTATTGATACAAGCCACATTGACGTCATGGAAGAAGCGCTGCGCATTTACCCGGGACGCGCACTCATCAATTCCATCTCGTTAGAGCGTGAGAAGATTGAAAAAATGCTTCCGATCGCAAAGAAGTATGGTGCGATGTTTGTGCTCCTGCCTCTTTCCGACGAGGGGCTTCCGAAGGATGCCGAGGACAAAAAGCGTATCATTGAGATTGTGTACGACCGTGCAATGCAGATCGGTATGTCACATGAAGATATCGTCGTCGACGGACTGGTTGCCACGATCGGAGCCAATCCGGAGGCGGCAAAGGAATGCTACGATACGATCGCATACTGCAGGGACGAGCGATTGCTTCCGACCATCTGCGGTCTGTCCAATATTTCGTTCGGACTGCCGGAGCGTATGTATGTCAATACAGCATTCCTTACTATGGCAATCTGCAAGGGCCTTACTATGGCAATTGCCAATCCATCGCAGGAACTGCTGATGAATGCCGCGTTTGCATCGGACATGCTTCTCAACAGACCGGATAGCGACATCCACTACATTGAGCGCATGAACCGTCTTGCGGAGCAGAAGGCGGAGTATGAGACGGTCGTTGTCAAGAAAACGCCGTCGGAAGGCACAGAAAAAAAAGAAAGCAGCGGCTCGGATTCCATCAAGGATCATCCGATCTTTGTCGCTGTCTTAAAGGGAAGCAAAGGAACGATCCTCGACGAAGTAAAGAAAGCACTCGATGATGGCATAAAGCCGGATGCAATCATCAACGACTATCTGATCGCTGCGATCAATGAGGTCGGAGATCTATTCGATAAAAAGAAGTATTTCCTTCCGCAGCTGATCGGAAGTGCCAACACGATGAAAAAGGCAATCGATTATCTCGAGCCGATGCTTGAACGCTGCGAGGATGCGGGACAGATGCCGACACTTGTGATTGCAACTGTGGAAGGTGACATCCATGATATCGGCAAGAATCTTGTCGTGCTTATGCTCAAAAATTACGGTTACAATGTTATTGATATGGGCAAGGATGTGCCGTGTGAGGATATTGTCGATACGGCAATCCGCGAGGATGCGGCAATCATCGGACTTTCTGCACTTATGACGACCACGATGATGCGTATGCAGGATGTCGTGCAGTTGTGCAAAGAGAAGGGCTGTAAGAGTAAGGTTATTATCGGCGGCGCCTGCATTACGCAGAGTTTCGCGGACGAGATCGGTGCCGACGGATACTCCAAGGATGCGGCGGAGTGCGTGAAGCTGGTGGAGCGACTGCTTGCAAATTAAGGTTTGCAAAATTCGGGTTTGTCTCGCTCAGATTTAATCTCAAACGGACGATACCGGATTATATATAATCTACGAAAATTAGCAGTAAGTTTGTCTATAAACGACGGACTTTGAACGATTTCAATGACAAGATTTTTCAGGAGTTACGGTATCGAACCATACGTTTATTTTGTTCAGGAAAATTTGCAAGTTAACTTCACCAACGATTTTGGATAGTTGGCTGAGATATGCGCTATTATCGATAGACAATGGAACGGTGAAGCAGTTGCAAATTTGTCCTTCAAAAATAAGTATGGCTCCGATACCTGTAGCATGAAAGTGTTCGTCATTGAAATCATCCAAGTCCTGTTGGTTAGATGAAATTACTGCTAATTTTCATTTTTACTTACTGATCCGGTATCTGTGTAATTGAAAAACGAAAATCTGATTCGCGTCAAAAATTTGCGCAGTAGTAAGAGGTGGAAGCCGTTCATTTATCTTCTTAATACTTTGAAATGATGTCTTGCCTGCCAAGACACCCCAATCCTTATTCCACTTGTTCGTTACGAATCTGCATAAAAGAACTCGTGTCAAGGTTGCGCAGCACCGAAGGCTACCTTGACACGAGTTCTTATGCAGATTTTATATTTTAAGCGGAATAAGGATTAAGAGTTTAGCCCTAAAATTATAGGTTTCCACCATTACTACTGCGCAAATTTTTGGAGATTTGAATTTTATCAAAAACAGCTCCCCAAACCATAAGTATATCTCAAGTAACAGGATTTGGGATGATACACTTTTTTGAAATTATTTTATGCGACTGCTCCTGCGTTCCATTGTCTTGGATAATAGCGTTCATTCTAAATATGATGAAAACCTATCCAAAATCGTTGCAGGAGTTAACTCGCATAAAAAATTGAGAAAAAGTCGGTATCATTCCGAATCCGTTATACTTCCAATAAATAATGGTTTGGGGAGCGTCACTTTGTCATAAATTCAAATCAACAAATTGATACATGAACAATCGGTGTCAGGACAGAGAAAAAACAGCTTACCATCTATTGATAGCTGCCCTTTTCTCTGGACTGTACACCGATTTTTACCGATTGAACAAAATCGCGTCACTCCAGCCGATACAGTATGGAGTTTCAATCGATTTCCTTCTTCTTGATTTTACCAAAGAATCTATGCATTGGAAACTGATTCCATCATATATTCAAGATAGTGACCTGTCTTATCGAATGAAGGGTGCACTTAATAAGCCTTCATTCAGGAGGCTGTTTTTCAGTATTCAAATTCCTTCGCTCAAGTCAACATGTAGTGTCCTCGAAGCGATAGCGAAAGAAGATTTCCTCCACAGGCTTCACATTTACAGATATCCTTTTTGTAAAGGATCATCAGCTTCTCAGCGCAGGTCTTGCCTCGGAGTTTTGAAATATATTGAATGCAGTTGAGAAGCTTCCTGCAGTGTGCCATCTTTTCTTTCTTGTTCCTGCAGGAAAGCAGGCCGTAGTGGCGAATTCGGACAAAACCTTTAGGGAGCACATGCATTAGAAACATTCTCAGAAACTCTGTTCCTTTAATGGTTTGTTCGATATATTTACCGCCATTCTTGTAATCCTTTACGAGGTAGGTAACAGTTTCATCTGTCATGCTGACAATTCTACAGTTACTGATAGCGATACGATGAGTGTAACGCCCAAGGTATTGGATCACAGAATCCGCACCATTGAATGCCTCCTTCGTATATACAACCCAGTTCTTATCGTAGAGGGAATTCAGTAAAACTTTGAATTCATAATGATTTTTCAAATGTGCTGCTGTTCCATGATACTCAAGTTTTTTATCTTCCCAGAGTTGTTTCAGCTCACAAAGATAATACTTTTTGAACACGGCAGACATGACCTTAACCGGAAAGAAAAACTTCTTTCCTTTATCCTTCCACGTGTTTGCTGCATCAAGTCCACCGCCAAGAACAATGGTGTGGAGATGAGGATGATAATTCATCCTGGAGCCCCAGGTATGAAGTACGCAGATATATCCAATCCTTGCTCCAAGATGCTTCGGATCCGCAGACAGCTCTGCCATTGTTTGATGTGCTGCATGGTACAAAGCATCATAAAGGAGTTTCTGATTTGAATAAATCAGGGAATATAATTCTTCAGGAACTGTAAAGACCGTATGAAAGTATGGAACATCCAGTACATTTTCCTGCTGTTTGTCAATCCATTCATCGACCTCCAGTCCCTGACACATGGGGCAGTGACGGTTCCTGCAGGAATTATAATGAATATATTTCTTGTGACAGTTTTCGCATTCGCTTAAATTGGCTCCCATTTCAAGAGTATGGCATTTGGAGATACACAGTGCCGTTAGCTGCTGTTGGGGAGAAAAGTTGTGTGTCTCACAGTATTGCGGAAGAAATCGATGGAATACATCCTGAATGGTGATGTCATGATTCATTTGCATCACCTGCGTTTCTCTTAGATTTACGCCCTTGTTTTTTCTTGACAGGATGATCAAGCGGACTCTTTATTCCCATAACAGTTTTATTGGATATGTGGATGTATACCTGTGTTGATTCCAGACAGCGGGGTCCAAGCATTGACTGTACATAGTTAATTGGGACACCTTGCTCAATCATGTGGCTTGCAAAGGAATGGCGGAGCGTATGCGGATGTGCTTCAATGCCCGCTGTTTTTCCTGCTGCCCTGAGCATGATTTCAACACCACTCACTTTTAGTGGCTCATGGGGAGCATCTAAAGAAACAAAAAGATACTCTCTTTTTACCGGATAACTTCTCCAGTATTCTTTTAGTAAATCAAGGGCTCTTTCTGAAAGAATCGTCCATCTGTCACGATGATTCTTCCCTTTGGAAATATATATATGCATAGTGCTCATATAGATATCTTCAGGTTTAAGAGAGACAAGTTCTCCTACACGCATTCCAGATGAATAAAGCAGGGCAATGATTGCTTTGTTATGGATCTGGGTTGCAGAATTGATTAACTTTTCAATTTCTTCAAGAGAAAGCACTTTCGGAAGCTTTACATCCAATCGCATTCTTGGAACAATGTCTTGATCCCATGGAATGTGTAAGACATGTTTGTATAGAAAGCAAATGGAAGAATTATAAAAGTTGCAGGTTGCAGATGAAAGACCGGAATTACGTTTTTCCAGTATAAATAATCTAGCATCCTGAAGGGATAAATCTTCCATTGGTTTATAGCCTGTCCACTTCATAAAGTGACGTATGTTGTTGATATAGGTATCTGCAGTTCGGGAGGACCTGTTACGAATCAGGCATTCCTCTCTGAGCTTGTTAAAATATTTTTTGTACATAATAAACCTCCATGATACTAGTAACATTAATGAGTCACTGCTATCATGGAGGTCCACGTATTAAAGATACCCTCTTGAGAAAAAGAGATTCTGGTGTTATTCTATTTATGGCAGTGTTAATGATGATCCTGTTCGATTGTTATTTTGTGGTGATTTAACAATACTACTTTTAGGGCTCATTATCTGCTGCCTTTTTAAGTTAAAGAGAAAACTGCGCCACAGCCTTCGCAGGCCATCGCGCAGCGATTTAGTTCAATTTGAATTTGCTAAAGGAGATGGTAAATAAGTGGTGGCCTATTGGTGGTGGAATCATAATCTTTGCGTTGGGTAACTGCAGTATCATATTCAGCAGGGGTCGATGTTTTAAGCTATACAAATACTGTGAGAAATACTCAGTTTGTGTGTGATTATTTAACGGATACGTCATCTATTTTGGGACTTGTAAATAGTGTAATTGATTTATTGCATACAATATTAGAATAAATTTTAAAGAATGAGGTAGGTAAGTATGAAAAAGAAAATTATCATTTTTATTTTGATGGCTACATTAGCTGGGACAATAATGTCATGTGGCACAGAAAAAGCAAACACAAACGTTGAAAATACTAAAGAGCAAAATAAAGATAATAAAGAGGCTGACAGTTCAGATAATACGGAAGATTTTTTTGATTGGCTTACAAGTGATACTATACAAGGATTATCAGAAGTAGGTAAGAAACAGGAAAAAATAATCATACCAGAAAAATGTAAGCAGATTGTTGGAACTCTTATTACAAAAGATTCAGATGTTAAAGAAATTGAGTTCGCTGGAAAAATGACATCAGATTTTGTCACATCGTATATTACAGAATCAGGAAGTCCAGTAGAAAAGATAGAATATCCAGAAGGTATGGAAGAATTAGCCTCAACATCATTATATTCATTAGATAAATTGAAAGACATAGAATTCCCTTCTACACTAAAAAAAATAAGTGATTATTCGATTAGTTCATGTAATTCTATAGAAAAAGTTGACTTGAGTAATACAGAAACTGAATATATTGGATCGTATGCTTTTCAGGATTGTAATTCTCTTAAGGAGATATATTTACCAAAAACAATTAAAGAAATTGGACAATATGCGTTTCCAAAAAGTGTTACAGACATATATGTTCCAGAGGAGGCTGAACTTATAACATTTGCAGAAGATAATGTTTTATTAGCTAATGAAACAGCTGTAAGGATACATGTTAAGGAAGGTTCCTGGGCTGATAATAATTTTGATAACTGGTTTAATAAAGATCCAAAGTATACTAAGGTTTATGATTAAAAAGGAAATGAAATATGAAAAGAAAATCATTTATCTTTTTAAAGCCGGGCTTAATATGGAAATTAACAGAAGAATGGAAATCTTATCGTGCAGATGAACCATCTGAGTTTTACTTGAAAGCCACAAAAATAGGTGGTATTTTATTTGCCCTATTTGGAATTGTTATGATTATGCTTCCGGTTATTTTGGAGTAATAAATTCTTGTAGATAAGGAGACGGGAGTTAATTACCTTTGTTGGAAGTCCGGATATGGAGCTGGTGTTACACCTCTCCTGGACTCTGAAGGAAAAGTTATAGTTACAAAGTAAAATCCAGTTTGCCACTGCATTTGCAAATGCTGGACGGAGATAAGAGAATAACAAAGACTCAAGTGAGTAGGAGAAAATCAATGAGAAAAGATATTTATAAATCCAAGAGAACAAAAAGAACAGAAATCACTTCGTGGGCACTTATAGTGGTGGTGTAGGCATTGCTGTCGCCTTTTATTTATCGTAAGGTTTTGGTACGGGATTCCGTAACAGAATACAAAGAACTGCTGGTCATAACGAAAGGTGAGGCTAAAAAAGTTGACAGGGGGTACAATTGGAAGAAAAGACATAACAGTAGTGCGAGCAAAACTGCAACAATGTACTATGTAAGAGTCAATGCTTCTGACCTGGATTGTGGTGAAGAAACTATAAATGTAGAAGTGTCATCAAGTATTTATGATAATGTCGTGGAAGGTGAGTACCATGAGTTTACTGTTGTTACGGACACACTGATCACGGGAAAGAAACGGGTGCGGATTTATTATTAAGTGCTTTTGAGATATTGATAAAATATGTGAAGAAAAATAAGCAGATAAATGGATTTAATATAGAAATTCCAGTTGAACTAAATCGCTGCGCCACAGCCTTCGCAGGCCATCGCGCAGCGATTTAGTTCAACCCGAATTTACAGTTCCGGCTGCATGTAAATAAGTTCCTGAAAACCGGAATATTTTGACTGAAATCCTTTTGGATTACAACCGTATTCCATGAATCCTAACTTCTTGTAAAGAGATATGGCGTGTTCATTGTCGCTGATAACATCAAGTTCTAATTGGGTATAACCGGCTTGTCTGGCACATGCGATGCAGGCATTCATTAAGTTACTTCCGAAATTTCGAAAAAATTAAAAAAAGTTGTTGACATTTGTTCTTGTCCAAGATATAATAACGGAGTCGGTCAGCGAAAACGACCGACATCGAATGGGATCTTAGCTCAGCTGGGAGAGCATCTGCCTTACAAGCAGAGGGTCACAGGTTCGAGCCCTGTAGGTCCCATTATCAGAGAAATCTGATTCAATTCAATATGGCGAGGTGGCTCAACTGGCTAGAGCGTCCGGTTCATACCCGGGAGGTTGAGAGTTCGAGTCTCTCCCTCGCTACTACATGAGCTTGCGAAGTATCGCAGGCTTTTTTCAACTCATAGGAAAATTTTTCCTATGATTCAAAAACGCTCCGTGGGGATGCGCAGATGAAGTTTATGCCAATCATACCATTCGCGCATAAGGGGGCAAGCAACTTGTTGTTTTATAAAATGAAGTAGGTTGCATGAATGATGTATAACGAAAATAATCGGGAAAGGAAGAAAAAGAAAGAGATGAAAATTGCAGTAACATATGACAATGGAGAAGTGTTTCAGCATTTTGGGCATACGGAAACATTTAAGCTTTATGAGGTAGAGGATAATAAAATTGTTTCTTCGGAAATTTTGGGCTCGAATGGAAGCGGACACGGTGCGCTGGCGGGGCTTCTGGATGAGCATGCAATCGATGTATTGATCTGCGGTGGAATCGGCGGAGGCGCACAGAGCGCTTTGGCGGAGCGCGGAATCGAGCTTTGTGCAGGAGCAAGCGGAGACGCTGATGAGGCAGTGGAAGCATATCTGAGAGGTGAACTGGTCAATACCGGAGCCAATTGCAATCATCATGGCGAGGGACATACCTGTGGAGATCACGGGGACGGACATAGCTGCGGCGGACATGAAGAAGGTCATAGCTGTGGCGGATGCGGTGTGCACAACACGATCGAAGGCAAGAATGTCGGAAAGACATGCAAGACGCATTACAGAGGAACGTTCAATGACGGAACACAGTTTGATTCCTCCTATGACAGAGGCGAACCGCTTGAGTTCGTCTGCGGAGCAGGCATGATGATCAAAGGATTTGATGCAGCGGTGGCCAACATGGAAGTCGGAGAGAAAGTGGATGTGCATCTGATGCCGGAGGAGGCATATGGCGAGGCTGATCCGGAGGCAATCTTTACGATCGAACTTGCACAGCTTCCGGGATCGGAGGATCTTGAGGCAGGACAGCAGGTATATCTGCAGAATGCATACGGTCAGCCGTTTCCGGTAAAAGTTGTCGAGAAAAATGACGAAACCATTACATTCGATGCCAATCATGAGATGGCCGGCAAGGAACTAAACTTCACGATTGAATTGGTTGAAGTTTCCGAATAAAATAAAATAGCAAATGGTAATGAAGAACAAATCCCAACAGAAAATCTGATCTGTTGGGATTTTAAGTCAAGAGGAAAAATTATGCTGAGACCAAAGATAGGACTTGACTGGGATGATGTGACCGCCCCATTCAACAGTATCGCCATCCGTATGGCAAACGAAAAATATAAGATAGAACCGCCGCTTACAATCGAGGAAATTACCTCGTGGGAGAATACGGGACGAGCTTCCGTGATCAGGGAGTTCTACGCGAGTGAGGAACTATATAAGAGACAGGAAGTGTCGGAGAAGAACAAGCGCGCGATCCGTAAATTGATGGAGATCGCGGATGTGTACTTTATTACAGCAGCGTATCCGCAGTTTATGGGAATCCGCGCAAAGCAGATCCTTGATGCCTTCCCGGAGTTTCCGCCGGAGAATATCATCCTCGGCAATGCAAAGAATCTGGTGCAGTTTGACATCATATTGGATGATGCAATCCACAATGTATTAGAGACACCGGCAACCTATCCGGTATTGATGCGAAAGCCGTGGAACTGGAAGATGACAGGACTTCTTTCGGTCAACAATCTGACGGAGTTTGTGTCTCTTGTAAAGCAGATTATTCGTGCCATCCAGTCGCGTCCGGGAAAAATTGAAAATCCGTCGGTGCTGGCTTTGGTTGGACCATCCGGATCCGGCAAAAGCGCCATCACAAAGAAACTTTGTGAGGACACACGCTTTGTCAGCCCAAAGACCTACTGCACAAAGCGAAGCGACAAGCATCACTTCCTGACGGAAGAAGAGTTTGAAAAACAGAACTTCTTCGAACGAACGATGTACGCAGGAATCAAGTACGGAACGAAGAAGGAAGACATTCAGGCGGTACTCGATGAAGGACAGTATGCGGTGATGCCGCTTGATATGTGCGGGGCAATCGCGATGAAACGCCATTTTCCGACGGCAATCATCTATATCAATAAGGATAAGGAGTGCCTGATCAAAGACATTCTTGAGGAAGACTTTACGGTGGAAGAAAAAACGCTTCGCATTCTTTCAATTGATGCGGAGAAGAGGAATCGTGAGATCTGCGACTATGTGGTAGACAATTCGGATGAAAACGGGATGGAACGCATCTTAAATTTGTTATAAATAAAATTTATAACCAGCTATAAAAATAATAAACTAACACTTTTCCTATGGAAATGGTATGATTTGATCAGGTTAAGGGAAGACTTATAAAAAGTCCTCCAAATTGAATCAGAAAAAGAAGGGTAGGAAAAGGAGATTACGATTATGGCAAAGAAACATTACGCAGACAGAAATTTAAAATTTGAGACATTACAGTTACATGTTGGACAGGAGAGCGCTGATCCGGTTACCGATGCAAGAGCAGTACCGATCTACCTTACATCTTCTTATGTATTCCACAACAGCCAGCATGCTGCTGACCGTTTCGGATTAAGAGATGCCGGTAACATTTACGGTCGTCTGACAAACCCGACAGAGGACATTTTCGAGCAGAGAATCGCAGCACTTGAGGGAGGCGTTGCAGCACTTGCTGTTGGTTCCGGTGCAGCTGCATTAACTTATGCATTCCAGGCTGTTGCTCATGCAGGAGATCACATCGTAGCAGCAAAGAACATCTACGGTGGAACATACAACCTCTTAGCTCACACACTTCCGGATTACGGCATCGAGGCAACTTTCGTAGATCCTTTTGATTACGCAGGAATCGAAGCTGCAATCAAGGAGAATACAAAGGCAATCGAGATCGAGACACTCGGTAACCCGAACTCAGAAGTTGTAGATATCGAGAAGATCGCGGGAATCGCACATGCACATGGCATTCCGCTTATCGTAGATAACACATTCGCAACACCTTATCTGGTTCGTCCGATTGAGTACGGCGCAGATATCGTTGTTCATTCCGCAACCAAGTTCATCGGAGGACACGGAACAACCATCGGTGGTGTGATCATTGACAGTGGTAAGTTTGACTGGACAGCATCTGACAAGTGGCCATGGTTAACTGAGCCAAACGTATCTTACCATGGTGTAAGCTTTGCAAAGGATTGCGCCCCGGCAGCATTCGCAACATATATCCGTGCAATCTTGCTTCGTGATACAGGTGCAACCATTTCTCCTGTACATGCATTCATCTTCTTACAGGGACTTGAGACATTATCTCTCCGCGTTGAGCGTCATGTAGAGAATGCATTAAAGGTTGTAAAATACTTGGAGAGCCAGCCACTCGTAGAGAAGGTAAATCATCCTTCCATCTCTAAAGATCCGGAGCAGCAGGCATTATACAAGAAGTACTTCCCGAATGGTGGTGGATCTATCTTCACATTCGAGATCAAAGGTGGCGCAAAGGAAGCACAGGAGTTCATTGATAACCTTGAGTTATTCTCACTCCTTGCCAATGTGGCAGATGTTAAGTCACTTGCAATCCATCCTGCAAGCACCACACATTCTGAGTGCAACGAGGCAGAGCTTCTTGATCAGGGTATCAAGCCAAACACCATCCGTCTGTCCATCGGAACAGAGAATGTGGATGATATCATCGAAGACCTTGATGAGGCTTTCAAGGCATTACAGTAATTCATGTGTTGACTTTCGAAGAAAGTTAACATATTTATCAAATTAGAATCCTTCTTCGAAAAGGCAGAGTGCGCGAGTGCTCTGCCTTTTCATTGATGATACATGTTTTCATTTTAGAACACGAAAACGCATTGAATTTCATCGGTAAGGGGTATAGAATAACTGTTAGTTAATAAAAAAAATTAATTCATATATAGATAAGGAGATTTGAAATGTTTGGATTTGGTCAACTCATTGACATCTTAAAGAAGAGTCCTAAGAAAATTGTATTTACAGAGGGTAGCGATCCTCGTATTTTAGAGGCAGCATCCCGTCTGCTTGCCAGCAACTTCCTTCATCCGATTCTTGTCGGTAATGAGGATGAGATCAATGCATCTGCAGAGGAGAGCGGATTTAACATTCGTGGTGCCGAGATCATTGATCCGAAGAAATTCGACCGTATGGATGAGATGGTTGCAATGTTCTGTGAACTTCGTAAGAGTAAGGGAGTCACAGAGGATCAGGCAAAAGGTATCCTTTCGCAGGCAAATTACTTCGGAACCATGCTCGTTAAGATGGGCATCGCTGATGCGCTCTTGGGCGGAGCTACATATTCTACCGCTGATACTGTTCGTCCTGCATTACAGCTGATCAAGACAAAGCCGGGTAATTCGATCGTTTCCTCATGCTTTATTCTTGTTCGTCCGTCTGCAACCGGTGAGAACGAAGTTCTTGCGATGGCTGACTGTGCAATCAATATTCATCCGACAGAGGATGAGCTGGTTGAGATCGCAGGCGAGTCTGCAGAGTGTGCGAAGATCTTCGGTGTGGATCCTAAGGTTGCATTCTTAAGCTATTCAACATTCGGCTCAGGCAAAGGCGAGGATGTTGATAAGATGCGTAACGCAGCACACAAGGCGCAGGAGAAATACCCGAATCTCCCAATTGCCGGAGAGATGCAGTTCGACGCAGCCGTATCTCCGAGAGTTGCACGTACCAAGTGTCCGGATTCGGATGTTGCAGGACATGCAAATACATTTATCTTCCCGGATATTAATGCTGGTAATATTGGATACAAGATCGCGCAGCGCCTTGGTAACTTTGAGGCATATGGCCCAATCTTACTCGGACTGAATGCACCGATCAATGATCTGTCCCGTGGATGTAATGCATCAGAGGTTTACTCTATGGCAATCATTACGGCAGCGTTAGCTTAAATTCCTGTGGTGCATCTTCTGCGGTGCATCTTCTGCGGTGCATCTTTGATGCATCGCCTGTTGATATATCGCCTAATTTGTGGCGTTTCAGGGATACGTTACGATAGAATTTATATACAATCGTTCATTAGCGGGGCACTTTTTGTGCCCTGCTTTTTCGCTGATTAACAAAGAAAATTTTAAATGGGCTGATGTTCCGGCTCGCAAAGGAGAACTATGCAGCAATATTCATTGACAGAGGGTTCTATTTCCAAGGGAATCGTCCTGTTTGCAATCCCTCTTTTCCTTGGTAATCTATTTCAACAACTTTATAATATGGCAGATTCACTGATTGTAGGAAATTTTCTTGGCAACAGTGCTCTTGCAGCCGTTACGTCTACTGGAAGTCTGATTTTTCTTCTGGTTGGCTTTTTTAATGGTACGGCGATGGGCGCTGGTGTTGTAATTTCACGGTATTTTGGTGCGAAAGATTATGATAAAGTGCACCGGGCCATTCATACGGATCTGGCATTTGGAATTTTTGCGGGAATTCTTATGACATTCATCGGTGTGTGCTTTACACCGGCAATTCTGGTATGGATGAAGACGCCGGCAGAGGTTCTTCCGCAGGCAGTTTTGTATTTGCGCGTGTATTTCCTTGGCTCGCTGGCGGTTATACTGTATAATGTCTGCATGGGCATTTTGCAGGCGGTTGGAGATAGCCGGCACCCATTATATTATCTGATTTTTTCATCGATCGTAAATATTGTTCTGGATCTGATATTCTGTGGTGGATTCCGGCTCGGAGTGGAATTTGCGGCACTTGCGACGGTAATCTCGCAGATGCTTTCCGTTATTTTATGTCTGATCCGTCTGATCCGCACGAAGGATGTCTATCAGGTGAATGTTCGGGAAATCCATTTTGACTGGACACTCCTGAAACAGATCATTCATCAGGGACTTCCATCCGGTATGCAGAATTCCATCATCTCAATCGCGAACATGGTCGTGCAGTCGAATATCAATGCGTTTGGCAAGATGGCGATGGCAGGCTGCGGGGCGTACAGTAAGATTGAGGGATTCGGCTTTCTGCCAATCACCTGTTTCGCTATGGCGATGACGACCTTTATTGGACAGAATCTCGGTGCAAAAGAATTTGAACGTGTGAAAAAAGGCGCCCGTTTCGGCATTCTCTGCGGTGTTGGATTGGCAGAAGGGGTTGGTATTGCAATCAACCTGTTTATTCCGCAATTGATCGCTTTGTTTGATCGTACACCGGAAGTAATCCGGTTCGGAGTAACACAGGCCAAAATCGTTACGCTGTTTTACTTTCTATTATCATTTTCCCATGTGATTGCGGGAATTATGCGAGGTGCAGGAAAGTCCGTGGTGCCGATGCTTGTTATGCTGATCAGCTGGTGCCTGATAAGAATCACATATGTTACGATCACGATTCACTTTATCCCGGACATCCGTGTGGTGTTCTGGGCTTATCCGTTGACGTGGAGTATCAGTTCGGTCATCTTTATGATCTATTACAAGAAGGCGGACTGGATCCATTATTTTGACAGACAGGAGGAAAAACAATGCGCGTAGGAATGGGTTATGATGTACACAAACTGGTAGAGGGCCGCAAGCTGATCCTTGGCGGTGTGGAGATTCCACACACACTCGGACTTCTTGGACACTCGGATGCGGATGTGCTGGTGCATGCAATCATGGATGCACTGCTCGGTGCGGCGGCGCTCGGCGACATCGGAAAGCATTTTCCAGACACGGATCCACAGTATGCCGGAATCTCAAGCATGAAGCTTCTTGCACATGTGCGCGATCTGATCATGAACGAAGGGTATGTGATCGAGAATATCGATGCGACTGTGATCGCACAGAAACCCAAGCTTCGTCCTTACATTGATGAGATGGAGAAAAATATTGCAGATACACTCGGTATCGCATTAAACCAGATCAACATTAAGGCAACCACGGAGGAAGGACTTGGATTTACCGGAAGCGAATCCGGAATCTCCTCCCAGGCAATCTGTTCCCTGACCGGATTCTATGAGGGATCCGTGGCAATTGGCGGATCGGATCGCTGCGTGGGATGTGGCGGATGCAGCAAAGCACAGGGATAAATCACGGCACCAGGACGATCCGCCCCGCATACATTATGTTAGGGGCGCCTGATATGTGTGTTTTTATCGTTCTCCGCGACCTGCATAGTCTTTTTTGCTAGTTATCCGGAATTACGAATTTGTCGCGATTACCGTTTTCCTTTTTCTATGATTTATGTTCGCCAAAGTTTGGACAATTCCGTGGCGGTTGTTCGTCTGAACACAGAATGCGTCCGATGGATTTCGTGTCTGCCTTACGCGGAGTGCTGAGCAAAACCGTGCCCGCGGGTTGCGTTTGCGCCCTCGTTCCAATTGTGGCTTTGCGTAGTGCTTATATGGGCGACATTAACCAAGAGCGGGCACAATAAAATTTGTGAAGTGCTCCGCTTAGGCAGACTAGAAATTTTGAGCGCATCTGTGTCAGACGTACACCGACCCGGAATGGTTCAAACATTGTCGTACACAAAAATTAAGGAAAACGGTAATCGCTGACAAATTCAGCAATTCCGTCTAAAATCGCAGAAAAAGATTATGCAGGCCGCGGAGAACTTATAAAAACAAAAATAGGCACCCGCGAGCAAAAAAGTATAGCGGGGCGGCGTTAAAGCGGAGATTTATCCGGGATATCCGCAAAAAAATCGCGTTTAGATATAGGCTTTTGGACGGAAATATTGTAAAATTACAGTAGATTGACAGAAATGAGGAAATTGAGATGGAAAACAAGTTTCGTTTTTATAACACACTGAGTCGTGAGGTTGAGACGGTGATCCCGAACGAGGATGGCAAGATTGCAATGTACACCTGCGGACCGACGGTGTATCACTTCGCACATATCGGCAATCTGCGCAGTTATATTATGGAGGATGTGCTCGAGAAGTCGCTTCGTTACATCGGATATGATGTGAAACGTGTCATGAACATCACGGATGTCGGACATCTGTCATCGGATGCCGATACCGGAGAAGACAAGATGTTAAAAGGCGCTAAGCGTGAGCACAAGACCGTTATGGAAGTGGCAAAGTTCTATACAGACGCTTTCTTTGCGGATTGTGAGAAGTTAAATATTAAGAGACCGGATGTGGTAGAACCTGCAACGAACTGTATTCCGGAATTTATTCATATGATCGAAGTTCTGCTTGAAAAGGGGTATGCTTATCAGGCAGGTGGTAATATCTACTTTGATACCAGTAAGCTGGATGATTATTTTGTATTCTCATCTGCAGTAGAGAAGGAGCAGCTGCAGGTCGGCGTACGTGATGACGTCGAGGAAGATGAGAATAAGAAGAATAAGAATGACTTTGTGCTTTGGTTTACCAAGTCAAAGTTCGAGGATCAGGCACTCAAGTGGGACAGTCCTTGGGGCGTCGGATATCCGGGATGGCATATTGAGTGCTCCTGCATCAGTATGAAGCATCTTGGTGAATACATGGATATTCACTGCGGTGGTGTGGACAACATTTTCCCTCATCACACGAATGAGATCGCACAGTCAGAGTCTTATCTGGGACATAAATGGTGTAATTACTGGTTCCATGTGAATCATTTAAATGACCAGTCAGGCAAGATGAGCAAGTCCAAGGGTGACTTCCTTACCGTATCACTCCTCGAGGAGAAGGGGTACGATCCGGTTGCTTACCGCATGTTCTGCCTGCAGTCCCATTACCGTAAGCCACTTGTATTCTCTTATGAGAATCTTGACAATGTAGAGAGCGCATACGAGAAACTGGTCAAGAAGATTGCAACGATTCAGGATGAGGGAGAACTTGATAAGAAGTCATATGCAGAGTACAACGCAAAGTTTGAGGATGCAATCTGCAACGATTTAAACACTTCGATGGCGATCACGGTTGTCTATGATGTGGTCAAAGCCGATATATCCGGTAAGACAAAGCTTGCGTTATTGAATGCTTTTGACAAGGTACTTTCCTTAAATCTGACAACTGCCGGAGCAAAGCTGCTTGAGGCCGGAACCAGTGTGGATTCGGATCTGGAAAGTTTTATTCAGGAGAAGATCGCGGAGCGTGCTGCTGCAAAGAAGGAGAAAGATTTTGCCCGTGCGGATGCAATTCGTGACGAACTTCTTGCAAAAGGCGTGGCAATCAAGGATACCCGTGAAGGGGTTGTATGGGAGCTTGTATAATGACAACAGGCATTGATTCATATATCAGGGAACAATTTGGTGTGGCAGATGTGGATGTGCGGACGTATTCGCCTCTGACGCTTGCTTATATCGGAGATGGGATCTTTGATCTTGTGATCCGTTCGGTCGTTGTCGGCAAAGGCAACACGCGTCCAAATCAGTTACACCAGCGAACGAGCCATATTGTAAAGGCACACACACAGGCGGTCATGATCGAGTATCTGGAGCCGCAGCTGACCGAGGAGGAACTGGCGGTCTATAAGAGAGGACGCAACGCCAAGTCTCCGACGATGGCGAAGAATGCGACGATGGCCGATTACCGCAAGGCGACCGGACTGGAGGCCGTCATGGGGTATCTGTACCTGACGGATCGCTTTGAGCGGATGGTCGAATTGATCAAGAATGCGGTGGACGGACTGGAACTTAGCTTGTAACAAAATAGGAGTATAGATTACGGATGGGATACGAAGAGAGCAGAATTGAAGGAAGAAATGCGGTACTTGAAGCGTTTCGTTCCGGAAAAACAATCGATAAATTATATGTGCTGGACGGATGTCAGGATGGACCGGTAAAGTCCATTACGAGAGAAGCGAGAAAGCATGATACGATCATCAATTATGTGGCAAAGGAACGCCTTGATCAGTTGTCGGAGACCGGCAAGCATCAGGGAGTGATCGCTGTGAGCGCCGCATATGAGTATGCGGAAGTGGAGGATATTCTTGCAGCAGCGGAAGAGAAGGGAGAGGCGCCTTTTATCATTATATTGGATGGCATTGAAGACCCACACAATCTTGGTGCAATCATCCGTACCGCGAATCAGGCGGGGGCACACGGAGTAATCATTCCGAAGCGTCGTGCGGTTGGTCTGACCCCGACGGTTGCAAGAACTTCTGCAGGTGCGATCAACTATACGCCGGTTGCTAAGGTGACGAACATTTCCAATACGATGAAAGAACTGAAGGACAAGGGAATGTGGTTTGTCTGCGCGGATATGGATGGTACGAGAATGTATGATCTGGATCTGACTGGACCGATCGGACTTGTGATCGGTAACGAGGGAGAAGGCGTCAGTCCGTTAGTTAAGAAGAATTGTGATATGGTCGCATCCATTCCGATGAAAGGTGACATCGATTCACTGAATGCATCGGTTGCGACCGGCGTACTTGCATATGAGATCGTGCGCCAGCGTATGATCAAAGGGTAGAATAACGATGCCATATGAAGCATTTTCTGACGAAGAACTGATCGAGAAGCTACGCCAGGGTGAGGATGACATTACGGATTACATTCTGGAGAAGTATAAGCCGTTGGTGCGTAAGAAGACGAACGCGATGTATCTGATCGGAGGAGAGACGGAGGATCTGATACAGGAAGGCATGATTGGATTGTTTAAGGCAATCCGTGATTATAAACCGGATAAGGATGCGAGCTTTTATCATTTTGCGGAGCTATGTATCAACAGACAGCTGTATTCAGCGCTGGAAGCGTCGAACCGCAAGAAGCACCAGCCGTTGAATTCGTATATTTCACTTTCTGAACAGGAACATCCGGATGCGGTTGCCGCGGAGCTGCTTGTCGATAAAGAGAGCGGACCGGAGCAGACGGTGATCGAACAGGAAGTGTGGGAAGAGTACAAGAAGCGCCTTGCGCAGAAGCTTTCCAGGATGGAGAATCAGGTCCTGCAATATTATCTGGACGGAAATCATTATATTCAGATTGCAGAGATGATGGGCAAAAGCCCGAAGTCGATCGACAATGCGTTGCAGAGAATCAGACAGAAGATCCGGCAGATGAAACCGGAATAAGAAGCAATATTATCATTTTGGAATATCGACAGATGTTCAGGAGAAAGAGGGTGAGTGCATGAAATTTTCACGAATTGGAAAACATACGATCCGATGCGTGATATCGGAAGATGAGATTACAGACCTCGGATATACGATGGAAGAGATTATGAGTAACGGTGAACGCACGCAGGAGTTTATGAATGAGATCTTTGATCTTGCGGAGCAGCGCTTCGAGACGAAATTCGAGCTTGGAGTTAAGACGGTGCGTGCCGATTTCCTTCCGGATCATACACTTTCTCTAACATTTTCCGAGCATCCGGGTTCTGAGGGAATGATGGAGCATCTGAAGGACATTGTCAATGGTTTGCTCAACTCGATCCCGCAGCAGAAGTGGGATGAGATCAATGAGGCAAAGAAGCAGCAGGAAGATGCGGATTTTGCACGTGTCTTTGTTCTGCTTGTGTTTGATGATATGGATACGATTATCCGCTTTGCGAAGCAGGTCCCGTTTAAGGAGTGCCCGCCGAATGCGCTCTATAAGCTGGATGAGACCTATTATATGATCATGGATCTCTCCAATCAGCTGGAATCCGATGTGCGCAGACTGTCTGCAGTAACGGATGAGTATGTATCCGATCTGCTTGTCGGTGCCAAAAAGAAAGCGTTTGTGGAAGAACATGGGAAATTAATCTTGAGTGATGCTGCGATTGAACAGTTACGGGAATTGTAAATACGGGTACAACAAAAACGGGGCTTTCAGAAGTCCCGCTTTATTTATGATCCGTTATGTATCGGTGCAACCAATTAGTCTAAGATCTTACGAATTGATTCTAATACACGATCTGCCTGGAATGGCTTTACAATGAAATCCTTTGCTCCTGACTGAATAGCCTCGATAACCATCGACTGCTGACCCATAGCAGAGCACATTACACATGTTGCGTTAGGATCTGCGGCTTTAATCTCTTTGAGAGCCTGAATACCATCTTTGTTCGGCATTGTGATATCGAGCGTTACCAGATCTGGCTTAAGCTCATTGTACTTTGCAACGGCTTCCACACCATCTGCTGCCTCGCCTGCAATCTCAAATCCTCCTTTAGTAAGGATATCTTTGAGCATCATTCGCATGAACGCTGCGTCATCCACGATTAAAATCTTTGCCATTTATACTTCCTCCTGTTTTAAAATCTGTTTAACAATACTAATTGGATATAACTGTATCAGTGAACTGTCGATCAGGTTGTCGACCGTCAGTCGAAATGTTACTTTAACAATGTCGGTTCCGTTGCATAGCTCGTCCGGAATCTCAAATGTCTTGTGATCCTTGGAGTTGATAAGCGGAAATCCAATATCGGTTGGTGCTGAGATCAGTGATGCCATCGAAGTGGCAATCGATCCACACATCTGATTCATCGCCTCTGCGACAGCAGAGAGTGTCAACTCGTCAACCTGCATATTCGATACATCCGAACCATCGCCGCCCATCATCAGGTTTGCGATAATGAGAGCATCCCTTACATCCATAACCATCAGGTTCGTTCCATCCAACCCCTTGGTGTAAGGAACCTTGACCAGAATATAGTCATCCCGTTCCAACAACTCTTCTTTGGCGAGAACCTCGACCGTAGGAGTTGTAATATTGGTCGCACGGTTAATGATCAGACTCAGCGCAGTAGCGGCAGTACCGGTACAGATATTGGCCACTTCGCCGATCACATCAGCCTGTTCCCTTGTAATACTTTCCATATACTTCCCTCCATAGTGCCTATTCCTAACCTCGATTATACCAAAATTAGACAGATAAGGGAAGAAAATCTTTGTTTTTTTTAAAATTCATTGGTATCATACCACAGATATGATAAAATTGGAATATCGAAAGCTATATTAAGTGCATAATAAGGAGATTTATATGGGTGATCAGGAATATACAGAGGCGTTAAAGCTTGGTAAAAAAGAATATAAATCATGTGTGTCCCAGGGACGGTTTCCGTACCTGCCGGTACTCGACGACATTTTATCCAGAGAGGAAGTAAGAACAGAGCAGAATATGGGACTGATCCAGATTCCGCTTGACTTTGTGGTAGGAACGTCAACCATGGGAAGAACCTATTCATTCGCAGCGAATTTTATGCCGATTCTGCGGGAGAATACCGAGTTTGCCGTCAAGTGGGCAAACCTGTCAGACGCACAGATCAACGAGGGAATCCGTGATCCGATCGTTGCATACGAATATATGAACCGCTACTATGTCGTGGAAGGTAACAAGCGAGTCAGTGTTCTTAAGTATTTTAAGGCGGATTCGATCGTTGCCAATGTCACACGAAAGATTCCAAAATACTCGGAGGATGAGGATGTTAAGATCTATTATGAATACATGAAGTTCAATGAGATCACAGGCCTTTTCAATATTGAATTCTCAAAACCCGGTATGGCGGAGCATCTGCTGGAACTGACCGGCTGTACAACCCGCTGGGCTCCGGAGGTGCGCAGCGAATTTAACAGTCTGCTTTTGCATTTTACCAGGGCATATGAATTCAGGGGCGGAAGCAAGCTGCCGATCACGGTTGGAGATGCTTTGACCGCATTCATCAACGTATACGGATATAAGGAATCGCTTGCAATGTCGGATGCGGAGATGAACACGAATGTTGTAAAATGCTGGAATGAGTTTGTCGTGCTGACACATAAGCATACGGTCGGTCTGGTCATGGATCCGACATCCGTACAGGAGAAGAAGAGTCTGTTAAGTTATCTGCTTCCGACTTCGAACCGTAAGTTTACTGTGGCATTTCTCTATCCGAAGTCGCCGGAAGAGTCCGACTGGATCTATGCGCATGAGCTTGGTCGTAATTATCTCGAGGAAACCTTCCCGGAGCAGATGAAGACCATCTGCTGCGTGAGCGGAGTTTGTGAAGAAAACGTTGAGGATGTCTTAAGCGAAGTGATCAGGAACGGTGCAGATATTGTATTTGAGGTAGCACCGCAGATGATGAAGCCGAGTCTTAAGATTGCGGTGGATCATCCGGATGTAAAGATTTTGAACTGCACACTCAACACGTCACATAAGTATATCCGTACTTATTATGCGCGTATGTATGAGGCGAAATTTATTGCGGGTGTAATCGCAGGTGCGCTTGCGGACAACAACAAGATAGCGTATATTGCCGATTATCCGATCTATGGAATGATTGCAAACATTAACGCTTTTGCGCTTGGCGCGTCGTTTACGAATCCGCGTGCACAGATCTATCTGGAGTGGTCGACGAAGAAGGATTACGACAGGGAACATTTTCTGACTGAGAATGATATATCGGTTGTTTCGGATCAGGACATGATCACACCGAGTGATACCAAAAGACAGTTTGGTCTGTACCGTATTGAAGAAGGACGGACGCTTAATCTTGCGATGCCGCTTTGGAACTGGGGCATTTTCTACGAGAAGATGATTCAGAGTATCTTAGCGGGATCTTATCAGACAGAGGGCAATTCCGAGGATCGTGCGCTCAATTACTGGTGGGGCATGTCGGCAGGCGTCATTGACATGATCTGCTCAAACAATGTACCTGCAGGCGTCAGAAGACTTGCGGACCATCTGAAGCATGATATTAAAAAAGGCGATATGGTTCCGTTTTATGGGGAAATTTATTCGCAGGACGGTGAGCTTCGCAATAAGAGTAATGTGGCGATGAAACCGGAAGCGATTATGGAAATGGATTGGCTGGTTGCAAACGTAAAGGGAAGTATCCCGACGATGGATACGCTGATCGATGCAGCACAGACCGTTGTACAATTAAAGGGTGTAGAGGAAACGAAGTAGCATGAAAATACTATTTTTGGCAGATGAAGAGTGCAAAATATACTGGGATTACTTTCGAAAAGAACAGTTTGAGGGAATTGATCTGATCATTTCCTGCGGCGATCTGAAGCCGGAATACCTGTCGTTTCTTGCAACGATGGTTCCGGTGCCGCTGCTATATGTGCACGGAAATCATGATGACAAGTACAAGAGGAGACCGCCGGAAGGATGCATCTGTATTGAGAATCGGATCTATATTCATAATGGGGTTCGCATTCTGGGACTTGGCGGTTCCTACCGTTACAAAACAGGGGACAACCAGTATACCGAAGTGCAGATGGCACGCCGGATATCCAAGATGCGTTTTAAGATTAAAAGAAATCATGGGTTTGACATTCTTGTGACGCATTCGCCCGCGTATGGATTTCATGACGGCGAGGATCAGTGTCATCGTGGATTTGATTCGTTTAATCACCTGATTGAAACGTATCATCCGAAGTATTTTGTGCACGGACATGTTCATATGAATTACGGAAGACAGTTTCCGCGCGTGGATGAGATCGGGGAGACGCAGGTGATCAATGCGTTTGAACGGTATATATTGGAAGTGTAGAAGAGAACTTAATACTTAGTTATCAAGAGATAGCCGTTCCTAAACTTACCAGAGAGCAGGACGGCTATTTCTTATGTTTTTTAAAAGAATCATCTTGACAAGTTTTGTATCTTATAGTAATATGCAATAGTTGACAAAATCAACAAGTGCTGATGTGGCTCAGAGGTAGAGCACTTCCTTGGTAAGGAAGGGGTCACGGGTTCAATTCCCGTCATCAGCTCTTTTTTATTGCAATAAGGCGCTGCCGTTTGATTCTGGCAGCGCCTTATTAATTATCAAGCACTTGTGTGTATATTTTGTTTATTTAGAATAAAAGGAAAAGGCATAGCAAGTAATTATGTTGCTAAGTCCAATTGTTGCATGGTGCCGGTCTGTCCATTCTCATAGAGGAACATACCGGTTTTGCGAATAACACCATTGGTGTGATTATCGCTTAAATTGTTGAGAGAAAAATCTGTATCGCGTGATCCCAAATAGATGGCACCGACGCCAGCTTCGGACAAACTCATCAGATTATCATTGCCATCGGCATCTTTTACCCAGATACGCAGTTTGTCAAAAATCTCATCTGCCTCATCAATCCAGCCGTTACCGTCTTTGTCGTACTGTGTGAGATCCGCGAAACCATTTCCGTTCGAAGTTCCGAATAGTTCAGAACCATCATTAATGATTCCATCTCCGTTTTTATCGAGCGCAAGATATCCGCTACCGGACTCTAGCATTGAAATCTCCTCTTCGTTTCCGTCTGCATCCAGATCAAACATAAATTTCTGATCCGATACATCCGCAACATTTCCGTTTAAGTTGATGACAAGCGGATCACATAAGCGCGGCTTTCCGAAATCAATGTAGTTTTCTGCCATCTGTGTGAATTCGCGTGACATTTCTACATTCATGTTAAACGGAATCTCACGTCCATCTGCGGTCTTGACCACACCTTTGGCATCAAAGCAGGTTGTTTCCTGTTCAGAATAATAGAAAAACGTATAGCTTTGTCCGCCCTCGCCAAATTCTGTCGATGCAAGGCTGGTGTCAGAACCTGTACTACCGAGTGTTGTGTCTGAATCTTCCGTTCCATCCTGTGTAAAAGTATTCGTATAGTCACTGTATTTACGCCCAAACAAAATATAGAGCAGATAGTCGATCGCCTGTTCACGAATCTTGTGAAGTGCATTCACACTTTCCTGTAAACTGGTGCGTTTCACACCTCCCGTTGATTGCAGCCGTGACATCAGATCTTCCAAAGATTCCTTTTTTGAACCCTGTTCGCTATCTTTTTTTGTGATTTCTTCCTGCTCATTTTCCGTCTGTGAAAACTGTCCCTGCCTGATTTCTTCCTGCCGAACCTGCGCGGCTTTTAAATTAAAAACCGTTGCCCCGGATGCGTTCCAGCGCGTGACGTTCACATAGTCTGCCTGCGTGGAGCGGTAACTTCTGCGGGAGTCCATACGAACCTGATCTGATTGAATAATCAATAATCCATCCTCCTAAACTCCGCCGATTATTTCTTAAATGCATCCTTTCATAAAGGAAATAAAAAAACGGATTCGCGAAAACTTCCTTTCTTTCGTGAAACCGTCCCTGGCTATCTTCTTTATTTGTGCTAACGTTATGGCCAATTTCGTTTGCAATATATGTATCGGCGTAAATCAGAATTTATTTAAGAAAATTGAGAAAAATGTTCATTTTTACACACAGAAAATTGAGAAAAAGTAAAAAGCGTGGTATAGTGAGTGTAGCGTTGCAAAAGCAAACCAGAGCGGAAAGGGTAGGAAATTATGGCAGATAACACAACAGAATCCATGAAGGATTACGAGAAGGAACTTGAGCGCTCCTTCCGTACGATCAATGAAGGAGATATCGTGAGCGGAAGTGTGATTGCGGTATCCGAAGAAGAAGTAACTTTAGATCTGAATTATTACACACAGGGAATCATCAAGGTCGAGAATCTGAGCAATGATCCGGATTTCAATCCGAAGGAGCAGCTGCAGCCGGGCGATGTCATTGAAGCAACGGTTATCAAGGTCGATGATGGCAACGGCAATATCGAATTGTCCAAGAAGGAAGCAAACGATGTGCTGGCATGGGACAAGCTGCAGGAGATGCTTGAGAATGAGACGCAGGTAACCGTCCGGATCAAGGAGAGCGTTCCAAGCGGTGTGGTAGCATTCCTGGAAGGAATCCGTGCGTTTATTCCGGCTTCCCAGTTGTCGACTGATTATGTGGAAGATACGGATAAGTGGATCGGTAAGGATGTGACCGTGCAGGTAATCACCGTTGACAAAGAGAAGAATCGTCTGGTTCTCTCCGGCAAAGTTGTTGCAAGAAAGCAGCAGGAGGAAGAGAGAAACCATCGTATCGCGATGCTTGTTCCTGGTTCTGTTGTAGAAGGAACGGTTGAGTCGATCATGCCGTATGGTGCTTTTGTCAGCCTCGGCAACGGAATCAGCGGACTGGTTCATATCTCACAGATCAGTCAGAAACGTATCGGTTCGGTACATGAGGTTTTAAAGGAAGGTCAGAAGGTGAAGGCAAAAATCCTGAATACCAACGATGGTAAGGTCAGCCTTAGCATGAAAGCACTTGAGGAGATTATTCCGGATGACGACGTGCAGACGGAAGATGAGGCACAGGCAGAAGAGTATATCTCCAATGAGAGTGCATCGACAAGCCTCGGTTCCTTGTTAGCAGGACTGAAATTATAAATTCATTCTTAGGGAATCAATGAAGCCGGCAGATGCTGGCGTAGGTTATCATGCTTACGCATGGTGATATGATAAGCAAAGGCGCTTAGGAGTTATCCTAGGCGCCTTCGTAATATGCAAGAACTTTCTTAATATAATTCTGGGTTTCGGTAAAAGGCGGTACACCGCCGTATTTTGCCACATTACCGCTGCCGGCATTATATGCGGCGAGCGCGAGAGAAACATCTCCGTTGTAATTGGCAAGATGTTCTGCGATGACTTTGGCTCCTCCCATAATGTTGTCATATGCATTATAGGCATCTGTGATGCCAAGACTCTTGGCCGTTGACGGCATCAGCTGCATGACACCCATCGCGCCGGAAGAACTGGTCGCATTCGGGTTGAAATTGGATTCCGCGTGGGCGATCGCCTTCAGAAGCTTGACATCGACGTTGTATTTTTCTGCGGCTTCCTCAAAGTAAGCATCCAGACTTGTGGATGAGGACGATGAGGTATTGCCGGATGCGGATGAAGCAGCATTTGCCTGCGAGCCGGATGCAACAGCTGCGGTATTTCCTGTGCTTACATTCTGCAAATCAGCGACCGGAATATTCGGAGCGGGATTGAATCCAAGCAGCTTTTGAACCGTATCGGGTGAAATACTGCCGGAACTTTGCGCTGTAAGAAGCGCATCCACAGCCATCGCCTGCTGGGTGCGTTCGGCGGAGGCTAACACCTCACGGAAACTGTCATAGACTGCATCGGTCCGTGCTTCTGTCGATGCAGATTCGGTAATTGTCGAACCCATTTTATTCAATTCGTCAATATATGGTAAAATCGTTACACTCATGTCTGTATGATAGCACATCAAATGAGAAAGTTAAAGCAAAAGCGCGAAAATTGCTTGAATTTGTAATGTAGTTGTTGTAGCATAGATTTCAAAGCGAATCACTTTAGAGTGATGCAATAGTAAAGTTAGATCTCCGGAATCTCGATTCTGGAATTAAGGAGAATAGGATCATGGAAAAGAAACCATTTGTAACAAAGAGTCAGGTGGAAGAGATTGTTAAGACTTACCCGACACCATTTCATTTATATGATGAGAAAGGAATCCGTGAGAATGCCAAGGCAGTCAAGGAAGCATTCGCATGGAACCCGAATTTCCGCGAGTATTTTGCGGTGAAAGCGACACCGAACCCATACATCCTTAAGATTTTACAGGATTACGACATGGGATGTGACTGTTCTTCCTACACAGAACTGATGCTGGCAAAGTCCTGTGGCTTTGACGGAAAACACATCATGTTTTCATCCAACGATACACCGGCGGAAGAGTTTGCCTATGCGGATGAACTCGGCGCAATCATTAACCTGGATGATTTTACACACATTGATTTCTTAGAGCAGACGATTGGTCATATTCCGGAGACCATCAGCTGCCGTTACAATCCGGGCGGAGTGTTCGAACTGAGCAATGGAATCATGGACAACCCTGGAGATTCCAAGTATGGAATGACCAAGGATCAGATCATTGAAGCATATAAGATTCTTAAGAGTAAAGGCGCGAAGCATTTCGGAATCCACGCTTTCCTTGCAAGCAATACCGTAACGAACGAGTATTATCCGAAGCTTGCAAGACAGTTGTTTGAGCTCGTTGTGGAGCTGCGTGACAAGACCGGATGCGACATCCGCTTCGTCAATCTTTCCGGCGGTGTTGGAATTCCTTATACACCGGATAAGGAGCCGAACGATATCCGTGTGATCGGTGAGGGCGTTCATAAAGCATATGATGAAGTGCTTGTTCCGGCTGGAATGGGCGATGTTGCTATCTATTCCGAGATGGGAAGATTTATGCTTGGACCGTATGGCTGTCTCGTTACGAAGGCAATCCATGAGAAGCACATCTATAAGGAATACATCGGTGTAGATGCATGTGCAGCAAACCTGATGCGTCCGGCCATTTACGGTGCTTATCATCATATTACGGTCCTTGGTAAGGAGAATGCGCCGTGCGATCATGTATATGATGTGACCGGAAGTCTCTGTGAGAACTGCGATAAATTTGCAGTGGACCGTAATCTGCCGAAGATTGATATGGGTGATTATCTTGTGATCCATGATACCGGAGCACACGGATTCTCTATGGGATACAATTATAACGGACGTCTCCGTTCTGCTGAATTGTTACTCAAGGAAGATGGCAGCGTGAAGATGATCCGCCGTGCCGAGACACCGGAAGATTACTTTGCAACGTTTGATTGTTTTGACGATCTAAAGATCACACGCTAGTTTTTGCATAGGGCTTATGGAAATTGAATACGTAAGTGTTTATTAAGGCGTCACCTTCGGGTGGCGCCTTTTTCCGCTCGCGCGTGAAAGTGTGGCAAGCGCACAATTTAAATTTTAAGACAACGTTAAGAATGGAACATTGTTTGCGAAAGGCAGGTATGGTAAGGTAGAGACGAAAGTGTGAACAAGTTGAATGAGATGAAAGGAAATCGTCTTGTCGTGCTGATGCATCGATAAGAAGGGAATGAATTTCTTGATCAGGAGGATGTTATGTTAAGTGTAAACAATGTTACGAAAAAATACGGTAAAGTGATCGCGAATGAAAATATTTCGCTTCAGATTGCCGATGGACAGATTGCAGTACTTCTCGGACCGAATGGTGCCGGAAAGTCCACAATTATCAAAAGTATTATCGGTTTTCTCAAATATCAGGGAAGTGTTACGGTCGATGGACTTCTCAACAAGTCAATCGAGGCAAAACGCATTATGGGTTATATTCCTGAGATTCCGTCACTGTACCCAAACCTTACAGTAGATGAACATATGGAATTTGTTGCCCGCGCGTATAAACTCGACAATTATAAGGAATATAAAGAAGAGTTGTTGCGTCGCTTTGAACTGGATGATAAGAAAAAGAAATTCGGTGATGAATTGTCAAAGGGAATGCAGCAGAAACTCAGTATCTGTTGTGGTCTGCTTCCAAAACCGAAGCTGATCCTCTTCGATGAGCCGATGATCGGTCTGGATCCGCATGCAATCAAAGAACTGAAATCGATGCTTTTGGAGTTGAAGCAGCAGGGTGCATCCATTCTTGTCAGCACCCATATGATCGACTCGATTGAGGAACTGTGGGATACGACCTACATTATGATGAAGGGACGTGTAGCAGCAGTTGTGGAGCGAGATAAGATTGCTCACGGTGACAAGAGCCTGGAGGACATCTTCTTTGAGATTACGGAAGGCGGTGCCGAATGAGACTTTGGGGATATTATGCACTGCATACGTTTATCAATACAATTAAGAAGATTTTCAAGAGTAAAGTGGTTGTGGTCATATTATGCAGTATGCTGATCGGTGGTGTGATCGGAGGAAGTGTCGGTTTCATCGGTTCGTTGATTGAAGACCAGGCACAGACGGAAATTGCTACGGATGACCACGGAGATGCTGAAGCGGATTCCGTCGATTTAGAAGATGGTTTTATGGAAAAATACGCTGCCGAGATCAAAGAAAGCATACCGGCAGCCACGATGATATTACTTCTAGTGGTTGTGCTTTTCGGCATCTACGGAGGCTCGAAGAAAGGAAGCGATATCTTCCTTATGGCAGACGCCAATCTGCTGTTTGCTGCGCCTATTAAGGCACAGACGGTTCTTATGTTCCGGCTTTCGTTTCAGATGCTGGCGCTTTTGTTTGTCACATTTTATATGGTATTTCAGGTGCCGAGCCTGAAGCTTTTGCTTGGAATCGATAACTTCGCGATATTCGCGATCTTTCTCGCGTGGGGCATGCTGCTTTTTATGTCGAGACTGATGTCTGTATTCACTTATACACTGACTTCGACCCATGAGCACTTAAAGCAATACGTTGTTCCATTTGTGTTTGCCGTTGCGATCTGCGTTGTAGTTGCAACCGGTTCCGTGTATATGGCAACCGGCAATGACTATATGGCGACGCTTCGCCTCACGTATGGAGCGGATTGGTCGAATTTCATTCCGGTGTTTGGCTGGTACAAGGCAATGGTTATGAATGCGATCGGCGGAGATGTGATCAGATCATTGCTTTATATGGCACTCAATCTCATCTTCCTGATCGTACTTGTCTGGGGAATCTGGCATATGAAAGCGGATTTCTATGAGGACGCACTTGCCGGTGCACAGAAACGTGACGATATGACGAGAGCCACAATGGAGGGACGCAATGTCAACAAAGACAAGAAACAGTCTGCAAGACGTGCCAAGAAACTGGAGCGAAAGGCGAAGGGGACTTATGAACTGAAAGGCTGGGGCGCATCGGTATTTCTTCACAAGTCGATTATGAACCGAAAGCGCTTTGCAAAGTTTGGTTTTGTGACAAATACGTTGCTTGTGTATCTTGCAATTGGTGGACTCGGATCTGCATTTATGGTCTATAAGACGGATATCCGTGAGATTTCCGTGATCGGGCTGATTATGGCTCTGACCTTATTCTTCCGCAACTTTGGGAATCCGATTGAAATTGAGTCTTCACACAACTGGCTTTTTCTCGTTCCTGAGGATCCGTACAAGAAGGTGCTGTATGCAATCCTTGCCGGAAGTGTGGACTGCGTGCTGGATCTGCTTCCGGGAATTGTGATAGCAACCGTGATCCTTCGCGGAAACCTGTTTATGGCGCTCCTTTGGTTAGTAACACTTGTGGCAATGGATTTCATGTTCTCATGCTTCGGACTTCTGATGCAGGCAATCCTGCCGTCGAATGCGATGGATGTGGTAAAGTCGATGCTGCAGATGATGATCCGTTTCTTCATCATCCTTGTGATCGTGATTGCATTTGCAATCGGCGCAGCATTGCAGGGGCTGGCACTTGGCGCAGTATTCTGCATGTTTGCTTCACTTGCGGTGGGAACGGTATGCTTTGTGGTGTATCCAAGCTTACTGCATCGTGGAATTGGATAAAAAAGTAAAAGAAAATCCCAGAAGTTGATAAACTTCTGGGATTTTTTTGATTTTGCTGACCTCAGCAAAATCGCGAATGCCGGCAGCGGGACTTGAACCCGCACGTGGTTACCCACAACAGATTTTGAGTCTGCATCGTCTGCCATTCCGACACGCCGGCACGAACAAATATTATACTAACACAGCAGGCGGAGGATTGCAAGAAGAACTTTCGCATTTGCGAGTTTTTTGCGACAATTAAAGAAGAAAATCAGCGCGAAAAATCAAAAGTGGATATCGCTACATTATTGACGAAAGTTATCATATATGATAACATAATTAAAGTGACAAGATGAGAGAAACGTGGTTAATCCAACAGAACTTGCATATGGAATGCATACGGAATGGTGAGATTGCGGAAAGCAAGAAGCATTGTTGGATGGATTTCGATTGAATGATAAAAAGGGGGAATACGGTCAGAGGTATGACGAAGCGAAGTGATGCCAGCCGGGATGTCGCGAAGCAGCTTCGGGATGTGCGGAAGTCGCAGGGGATGACACAGGAGTCATTGGCGGAACTGGTTGGAACGAAGAAGTCGAATATATCGCGCCTGGAGAGCGGACGGTATAATCCGAGTCTTGATTTTCTGGCGAAAGTAGCAGGAGGACTCGGCAAGCAGATTCAGGTGAAGGTGAAATAACAGACGAAGAACAGGAGGAGAACAGGACGTGACAATGAAATTGGGGAACTACAAGGATAATGATGTGGAATTATGCCGGACAACGAATGACCGGGTGAGCCGGCAGACGGCGGAGGCGCTTCTTGAGGAACACATTCCGTTTACGAAGAACAGCAAGCGGATTCCATTCTTCAAGAGGGAAGACTACAAGGGAGCAGACAAGGTCTGGGTTATTACGATCAACCCACGCAGATACGGACAGGCAAGACGCGTGATCGATCGCATGGATCGTGTCTATAAGGAACGCCTTGTATTATCGAACTATTAATTCGGATACAACATGGGAGAAAGTGGATTAGAATGATTTGCAGATGGAAGGCTTCTGCTGACGGAAGCAGCGAATCTGAAAAAAGTGTGAAATCCATTCAAAAAGGAACAGAGGTGTGGTAGAATTCTATGAGATGATGCCATATTTCTGTTCTTTTTTGCTTGGAAATAATTTCTAATTGATGAGATGCAATGTCCCTCCAGGAGGAAATGCTGATGAAACAGGTAAAGCAGTAGTGGCAGATGATATATTATGAAGGAAGATTGAGGTTGATATAGAGATGAAACAGAGAATTCGTTATATGCTTGGCTTTGCACTTGTGCCGATCCTTAGTTTTTATCTGATGGAGGCGTTTGAACATAACGCTTTGGCGGAGGTAAGACAGGAAGCGCAGCTATTTAATATCCTGATCTTCGAACTGATCGCGTGGACGCTGTATCTGCTGATCGGCAGAATGGCTTTGGCACTGCGCATAGAACTTATCATTGCACTCGTGTTTGGTATTACGAATCATTATGTGATGGCATTCCGATCGACGCCATTTGTTCCGTGGGATCTGCTTTCCGTGAAGACGGCGGCGAGTGTCGCTGGCAATTATGATTTTACTCCGACAACGAGAATGATCGTTGTTACAGTTTTATTTTTGCTGCTGATGATTGCAGTGCGCATTTTTCGTAAAGCGCCACGCATCAAGCTGCCGATCCGGCTTGGCTCCGCGGTATTATGTGGTTTAGCGTTGTGTCTTTTTGTCAATACTTTGCAACAGGAGACGTTCCAGACGAAACATTATCTGTATCCGTTCTTATTTACACCGGCGTACATGACGAAGGTTAACGGTATGGCGGTAACCTTTGCGATGGATCTTGCTTATGTTGCGGTTGACAAACCGGAAGGTTACAGTGCTGACGAAGCAGAAGCAATACTTAAGCAGTATGGGGATACTTCGAACGTATTTCCGGATGGAGAGGAAACGGTATCGGATCAAAGCGATAAGAACCGTTCGGGACAAAGTGATGATGCAAACGGAAACAAAACGAATGATTCCGGACAAGGCAAAGAGGATGATCAGCTCCCGAATATCATTGTGATCATGGATGAGGCGTTCTCGGATCTTGCAGTTGTCGGAGACCTTGAGACGAACGAAGATTATATGCCTTTTATGCATAAGATGCAGCTGGGAGCGGACAATGCAATCACCGGATATGCACAGGTGTCTGTGTGCGGAGGCAATACAGCAAACTCCGAGTTTGAGTTTCTGACCGGCAATACGATGTCGTTTCTGCCGGGTGGAAGTATCCCGTATCAGCAGTATATTACAAGAAATACGCCGTCGCTCGCAAGCTATCTGGCAAGTCTTGGATACGAGACGTACGCACAGCACCCGTATTATGCATCGGGCTGGAACCGCGAGAAGGTTTATCCGTTGCTGGGCTTTGAACATCTGGATTTCATTGACGATTATGCAAACAAGACCTACGTGCGCAAATATGTCAGCGACGATGCGGACATGCAGCATATCATCGACACTTATGAGAATAAGGAAGAGGGTAAGCCGGCGTTCATCTTCAATGTGACGATGCAGAATCACGGTGGCTACACAGATCAATATGCGAATCTGGAGGAAAGCATCCACGCGACCAATTACAACAGCGAGGTGCTCGACCAATATCTGTCGCTGATCAAACTGACGGATCAGTCACTGGAGAAGCTGGTCAATTATTTCGAGAAAGCGGATGAGAAGACGATCATTGTGTTCTTCGGGGATCACCAGCCGAGCGATACCGTTGCGGCACAGATTCAGAAATCAATGATTATCTCCGGCGAAAGCGTGTCTGACGAACAACTCCGTCAGCGTTATCTGGTGCCTTATCTTGTATGGGCAAATTACGATATTGGAAGTGCAACGGGACAGGATACGAGCCTGAACTATCTGTCAGCACAGGTATTGAAAGCGGCAGGTGTTCCAACGGATGCGTATCAGAATTTCCTGCTGGAGTTAAAGAATTCTTATCCGGTGCTGTCTGCGGCAGGACGCACGGATGGGGCAAAGGCAGATGAGGATCTGTTTGCGACATACAAGAAATTACAATACTATAATTTGTTTGAAAAATAACAGACCTGTTAAGACGCGATTCAATCTTCCTTCAATGTGAATATTGTATTATGTGTTAACTTTTGGAAAAAGTTAACATGCAGCGTCCGACCTTCGCGAAGCGAAATTTCATGGCCGGATGTTCCATAGGAGTGTAACATGTTTCATAAAGTCGGTCAGAAAATTGATCAACTGACAAAAAAGAAAGCTTATCCTTATGTGATGGCATTCTTCATACCGTTTGTGATCTGCGTGATCATCTGTATCGGCAATGGGGTCTATCCGTTTGGGGACAACTGTATTCTGCACATTGACATGTATCATCAGTATTGTCCGTTTTTTACAGAGTTTTTAAACAAACTCAGAACCGGCGGAAGTTTGCAGTATTCCTGGAATCTGGGACTTGGATCGGATTTCGTATCGCTGTATGCGTACTATCTGGCGAGCCCGCTCAATTTCCTGATTGTGCTTTGCCCGAAGCGTTTTGTCATTGAATTCATGACGCTTCTGATCCTTGTGAAGATTGCGGCGAGCGGGCTGAGTTTCTTTTGGTTTCTGAAGTACCATTTTGGAATGGTTGGCAAGGACGGCAGGATGCATAAGAATCAGATGATTCCGGCGCTCGTTTTCTCGACTGGTTATGCGTTATCCGGCTTTGTTGCAGCGTACAGCTGGGATATTATGTGGATGGACTGTATTGCACTGTTCCCGCTCATTATGGTTGGACTCGAAAAACTGGTGAAGGAGCAGAAGGCGTTACTCTACTATGTGACGCTGGCGCTTTGTATCTATGCTAATTATTATATTTCAATCATGATCTGCATCTTTTTGGTGTTTGCCTTCGGCCTGTATTTCTTCCAGGCAAAAGGCCATAGATTTGCGGCAATCCTGCGATTCGCATGGTATTCGCTTCTTGCGGGGGCAAGCTCGGCAATCCTGCTCCTCCCGGAGATTGCGGTACTGGGTGCGTCAGGATCAGCGGAGGGCGGATTCCCGACACAGATCGAATTCTACTTTAATATTATTGCGGAACTTGGCAGAGGCGCTGCGACTGCAGCTGCATATACAGGCAACGATCACTGGCCGAATCTGTATGCGGGCGCATTCAGTCTGCTTCTCATCTGGCTTTATGTGTTAAATCGAAGAATTAAGATGAGAGAAAAATTGCCGCGTCTTCTGATGCTTGGCTTTTTCCTGGTAAGTTTTGCGAACAAGCAGCTGGATTACATCTGGCATGGCATGCATTTTCCGCAGGCGCTGCCGGGAAGACAGTCTTTTTTGTATATTTTTATGATTCTCGTGATGGGATTTGCGTCTGTTCGCAAGTTTAAAGGCACGAAGCTTTGGCACATCGTGCTGTCCACAGTCGGAGCGATGAGTCTGCTCCTTTTGAGCGGTCTGGTGGGGGATGAGGAAGTCACCGATGTGATGTCGCTTCTGATTACCGCACTTTTCGTCAGTGTGTATGGCATCTGCCTGATTCTGATCAAACTGACGCGAAAGCAGACAAGGATGATGCTTGCGCAGTTTGCTGTATGGATTGCAATCGCGGAACTTGCGGTCAATATGGCAATCACCGGACTTGGCACAACGAGCCGCGTGGCCTATACGGATAAGCAGGATTTCTATCCAACTCTTCTTGATATGGCAAAGGAAGATAACGAGAAGATGGGCGGTGACGCCTTTTACCGTGTGGAAGATACCGGAAGAAAGACGAAGAATGACGATGCATTGTACGGCTATCCGTCGGCGACGATTTTCTCTTCGCTGATGAATCTGGATGTCAGCCATCTGTTTCAGAAGTTATATATGGAGGGTGGCAAGAATTTCTATTGTTACAATGGGGCGACACCGCTTTCCTCCGCAATGTTTTCTGTGCGCTACATGCTCTCCGACAATCCGATGGAAGCGGATATGTTTAAGACTTACGTTGGAAGCGAGAACGGAAATTATCTGTACCGCAACAATTATTGTCTGCCGCTCGGGTTCATGATGGATGAGGATGCAATTCAGGCGTGGACGGATTCGTCTGCGGGCAGAACCGGTTCGCTGAATGCCCTGGCAACTGCACTTGGATGCGAGGAGAATATGATCAGTACAGTAGACTGTAAGACAGAAGCAGTGGAGGGAGATACCGCAATCGATATTCCGGAGGATGGTTATTATTATGCAGATTACACAACATGCAATTCGGACAGTCTGAATGTCAACCGGAATGATGGATGGAATATGAATTATTCCAAGACGACGCATCGTTACCTGCTGGGACTTGGAAAATGCAAGGCGGGGGATCGAATCCACATCTCCAATACAAATATGGAAACGATTTATTTCAGCGTGTATAAGCTGAACACGGATGTGGTGGAGCAGTGTTATCATACATTGAACCGTCAGACGATGGAACTGACTTCTATGACGGATCGCTCGGTGGAGGGTACCGTTGATGTTAAGGAAGCGGGAAGACTGGTATTGTCGATACCGGCGGATGCTGGATGGACACTGTATGTAGACGGTAAAGAGACGGAGATAACGCCGCTTGCAGATGCGCTGATCGGTGTTCATCTTACAGAAGGCGCACATACGATCCGGCTGCATTACACAACACCGGGGCTGAAAGCGGGTGCTGCAATCAGCGGTGGAGCGATTGCTCTATTTGCATGGAGTATGCTGTTGGTTCGGCGTAGAAGACGAGTTGAAAGAGTGAGAGAATCAGTGGAAGAGAATACAGGCGAAGTTTAGAAGCGGAATGCAGGCGAGGAGAAGAAAATGAGCAAAATAAGTATCGTGGTGCCGATGTACAATGAACAGGAAGCATTGGACATCCTCTACAGGGAATTGAAGCGTGTGACGGAGACGATTCCGGAGCATGAATTTGAATATCTGTTTGTCAATGATGGATCGAAGGATGCAACATTGGATGAAATAAAGAAGCTGGCGGAGCAGGATGCGCGTGTGCGTTACGTCTCTTTCTCCCGCAATTTCGGCAAGGAAGCGGCGATGTATGCAGGACTGAAAAGCGCAAGCGGTGATTATGTGGCGCTCATGGATGCGGATTTGCAGGATCCGCCGGCACTTCTTCCACAGATGATCCAAATGATCGAGTCGGGGGGATGCGACAATGTGGCGACCAGACGTGTGAACCGCAAGGGGGAGCCACCGATCCGGTCCTTCTTTGCGAAATGCTTTTATAAAGTGATGCGGAAGCTGACACATATTGAGATTGCGGATGGAGCGCGTGATTACCGGCTGATGAGCAGAGCGATGGTGGATTCGATCCTTTCGGTCAGTGAGTATAACCGCTTTTCCAAAGGAATCTTTGCGTGGGTCGGCTACGAGACCAGGTGGCTGGAGTTTGAGAATGTGGAACGTGCAGCGGGAGAGACGAAGTGGAGCTTCTGGAAACTGGTGCGCTACTCGTTTGACGGAATTGTCAATTTCTCGGATACACCGCTTCGGATTTCTTCGTATCTGGGACTGCTTCTTACGGGACTTTCATTTGTCGCCATTATTATAGAAGTAATCCGTGCGTTAGTGTTTGGTGATCCGGTTGCCGGATGGCCGTCACTTGTGTGTATCATCACGTTTATCGGTGGAATCCAGCTTTTCTGCATGGGTATCATGGGACAGTATATCGCAAAGACTTACATGGAGGTCAAACGGAGACCGCATTATATCGTGAAAGAGAGCAATATAGAAGAATTTGACGCATAAAACAAAGTTTTATATAATGATACAAAAGGTTAACAGATCATAACGCTTATCCTGCTTGCAGGATAAGCGTTATGATCTGGATTGACCTGCACACACATGAGGATGGAGCGATTTTCTGAAGAAAATCAGCGGAATCCGAATGGGTGTAGAATTGCGGGAGTTGCAAAGCAACGGAGCAATTCGTGTATCATATTAAAATACAACAGAGACAATCGTTCCCTGAGGAGATAAACAATACATGAAAATAAAGAGAAAAAGAAGGCGCATGAAGAGCGTGATCGTCAGTCTGGCGCTTTTGATTACAAGTGTGGCTGCAGTCCCTTGCATTCATGCGGTGGCAGATACAAAGGACACACAGTTCGAGTCGCAGATGAAGGCGGCGGGATTCCCGACCAGCTATCTGGACAGTCTGAGTGCATTACATAAGAAGTACCCCAACTGGCAGTTCGAGGCAGTAAGCACCGGACTGAATTGGGATGATGTCATCAAGAATGAGAGCAAGAATGGTGTCAATCTTGTCCCGAAAAGCGGCAACGATTCCACCAAGTCGACAGCCTCCGGGGCATACGACTGGACGACCAATACGTGGACAATCTACGACGGATCCTCGTGGGTGGCAGCGAGTTCAACCTATATCGCGTATTATATGGATCCGCGCAATTTCTTAAATGATACCGACATCTTTCAGTTTGAAAGTTTAAGCTACAGTAAGTCACAGACCAGGGCGGGCGTATCGGCAATCCTTGCGGGAACCTTTATGGCAAAGGAAATCGAGGATGCGGACGGCACAACATTAAATTATGCCGATGCATTTATGAAGATTGGTGAAACACGCAAGATCAGCCCCTATCACCTGGCATCGCGTGTGCGACAGGAACAGGGAACGGGCGGAACGAGTTCGCTGATTTCCGGAACGTACAGCGGATACGAGGGTTATTATAATTACTTCAATTTTGGTGCATCCGGAGTTGGTTCGGCAGCCGTCATCAAGAACGGACTGGCATACGCAAAGTCCAAGGGGTGGGATACCCGTTATAAATCATTGGACGGAGGCGCACAGCTTCTGGCAAAGAATTATATATCGGTCGGACAGGATACGCTGTATTTTCAGAAATTCAATGTGGTAAATGCGAGCAATCTGTACGGACATCAGTATATGAGCAACCTGACTGCTGCTTACACGGAAGGCAGGAAGCTTGGACAGGGATATACGGATAAGCAGCAGGCATTCGTGTTTCGGATTCCGGTCTACACTTCGATGCCGGATCAGGCATCGGCTTTTACGGCAACGGGTAATCCGAACAATTATCTGAAGACACTTTCCGTCACCGGACAGACACTGACACCGGGATTTACCGGTGCAACGACTTCCTATTCGCTTGTCGTAGACAACAGCGTGGAGTCTATCAAAGTGAATGCGACTGCGGTTGCATCCACCTCTACGGTTTCCGGAACAGGAACCGTGAGTCTGAAGGTTGGAAGTAATACGGTTTCTGTGAAATGCAAGTCACAGAGTGGATCGACGAAGACGTACAAATTGACGGTTGTCCGGCAGGAGGGCGAGGAAGCAAGCAAGGTGCCGACCTCCAAAACGTACACCGTCGGAAGCAAATATATTACCGGAATTCAGCCGGGGACGAAGGCTTCGACGGTGCTTAAGAATCTTACCGCATCCGGCGCAACTTTAAAACTCGTCGGTACAGACGGCAAGGAGAAAAGCGGTGCAGTTGTAACTTCGGATGTCGTGCAGCTGTATGATGGAAGCGGTAAGAAGATTTCTTCTTACACGATCGTTATCTACGGTGACGTGAACGGAGATGGTGAAATCAATGTACTTGATATGATCAAGGTGAACCGCCACGTGCTCGGTCTTACCAAGCTGAGTGGTGCTTATCTGGAGGCAGGGGATGCAAACCGTGCGGGAGATGGTGTCAATGTACTTGATATGATCTATATCAATCGCCATTCGCTGGGACTTGCAACAATCCGGCAGTAATGTCTGCCTGTAAATGGTTTTATATGTCTGTAACGCAGCGCAGCTTATGATAAAAAGGAAAAGGATAAAGCTATGAAAGAGTTAAAGATGACACAACATAAGGATGAGACAGGCAAAAAGCGAAGATTGCGATTCCTTTCTTCACTTTTTGCAATAATTCTGATGCTTGGCTGCATCATGATCCCGGATACGAACGCCCAGGCGAGCAGCCTTTCTGTCGGCGTCAGTGCATCTTCCGTGAAGATCGGTGACACTGTTACGGTATCAATCACGGTCCCGGCAGGCGTGTCGGCAACTGTTAATGTGACCTATCCGTCAGGAACATTTTCTTTCAGTTCCGCTTCGGATACTGCCAGCGCGAACGGCGGTACGGTATCAATGACGATCGGAAGCTACGGAAGCAGCAATACGAAGACGACCGGAACGATGAAGTTTAAGGCAAAGGCTGCGGGAAGTGCGACTTTTTCCGCATCAGCACCGATCGCCGGTAATCAGGATGGAGATCGTGTGAGTGTTGGTGGTGCAAGTGCTTCGGTGCGTGTCAAGAATGAGGCAAATGAGAACAATAGCAATAAATCGGATAGCAGTAACGGCTCCGATGCATCCGATAACAATTCGGATGACAATAAGACGAAATCGGCGGATAATTCACTGGCATCTCTGACCTTGTCAAGTGGATCGCTTTCTCCGGCATTCAAATATAATGTAACCAATTATACCGTGGAGGTCGCAAACGATGTGACATCCGTTGTGGTATCTGCGAAGACGAGCAACGCCAATGCAACGGTGGAATCGGTAAAAGGCGGCGAGAATCTATCGGTCGGTGCCAACAAGATCCAGATTGTCGTGAAGGCAGAGAATGGTGTGACCGCAACTTACACCATCACAGTTACGAGAAAAGAATCCGGTGATACTACGGATGATAATACGGATGAACCGGAACCGGACAATACCGATGAGCCGCAGGAGCAGTGTTACGACATCGGCGGTGTCAAGATGTATCCGTCCGAGGATGGTGACGAGTCGCAGATTCCGGAAGGATTTGCATTAAGTGAGATTACGCTTTGGGAGAAAGCATATCCTTATTGGGTAAACGATACGATCGGTTCCGATGTCGGACTCATCTATCTGGTCGATGAGAATCAGGAGAACGGTGCGTGGTACCGCATCAGCGAGGCTTCGCCGTATGAGGCAAATCCGTTCATCTGCTTTAAGTCCGAGTATGGATATATTATTGCAACACCGGAGAAGATGAATGAGACAGCACCAGCAGGTTACACTTCTGAGACAATTAATATAGAAGGAAAAGGCGTTGCAGATGCGTTCGTGAAAGCTGGGGATGAGGAAAACTGTCTCATCTATGCAGTCAACCAGGATGGTGTGTACGGATTGTATCAGTACGATCTGCAGGATCGCACCTATATGCGCTACAAAGAAGCACCGGTTGCAGAAGATACACAGGTGCCAGAAGAACCGACGATCGAGGACAGTACAAAGGTCAGTGATCTGGAGAGCCAGAACCGTCTGCTTTTCTACGCCTTCATTGTTGTCGTGGCAATCCTTCTCATTGTGATCGTTATCCTTGTTGTCAAGAGAAGACATGATGGCGATGATTATGAGGATGATGACGATTACGAGGAAGAGGACGAAGAGGAAGAAGAGGAAGAAGACGCAGACAGTGCATCGAATGATGTAGGATACCATGAAGATGAATTAGATCTGTCAGATGAGCGTGTAGGCGCAAGCAAGCGTTATGACCGAAGTGCGTTTCTGACCGGGGATGAAGTGACTGCGGAGGACGCAGAACCGGACGAGACAGCTGAGGAACAGACCAACATTGAGGGTGAGCCGGAATCGGAGATTACAGATGAAGAGTCGATAGGCACAGAAAACCAGATCCTGCCAGAAGCAACGGGAACTGAGGCGGAAACCTCAGGGGTTACAACAAATACCGTAGATCTTGAGGCGGTACTTGCACAGGCTGTGGCAGAGACGATGGATGAGCGTGCGGATGGCAAGGTGCAGACCGTTGAGAAAAACGATGATGTCGTAAAAAGCGAGGAAACCATAAGCACGGAAGAAGATGATGACGTAGCGGTACAGGAAGAATCGGAAGAGGAAAGACCGCGCAAGGATACGCATAAGAAGAAGTCCTATCGAGAGAAAATAAGAGAAGCGATGGATGACTTTGAAGATGAGGATGATTTCGATTCGGAGGAAGACGAAGAAGATTATGACGACGAGCTGAAGAAATCCAGGAAAGAAAAGAAAGAGAAACACGGCTTCTTCGGTCGTAAAAAGAAGAAGGATGAAGACGAGGATGATGATATCGAATTCCTCGATCTGTAATCGCATTTTAGGAGGCAATATAGAGTGAGACCATATACAGATAAGGCAAAGAAAGCAGTCAGTTACGCTAACCGCCTGTCGAAGTCTATGCAGTGCAATTATGTTGGTACGGAACATATTCTGGCAGGACTTCTGCGTGAGGGGAGCGGCGTGGCGGCAGAGGTACTTGCCGCAAACAATATTGAATTGGACAAATTACTCGAGCTGATCAATGAACTGGTCGCTCCGGGCGAGGATATCGCGGTATTGGATCGTGACGGAGAGACACCGCGCACACAGGCTGTGCTTGAGCGCGCAGAGGAGATTGCGGAGCGCTTTGACTGCGATGAGATCGGAACGGAGCATTTGCTTCTTTCTATGATCAAGGAGGGAGACTGTGCTGCATGCCGTCTTCTGAATACAATGGGAGCAAACCCACAGAAGCTGTTCGTCGACATCTTAGGCGCAATGGGCGAAGATCCGGCGCGTTACCGCGACGAAATCCAGCGAGGAAGAGCGGATAACAGTGCTTCACTGACGCCTACACTTGACCAGTATTCGAGAGACCTTACCGCTTTGGCGCGTGCGGGAATGCTTGATCCTGTAATCGGACGTAAGAACGAGACGGAGCGCGTGCTTCAGATCCTCTGTCGCAGAGGCAAGAACAATCCGTGTCTGATCGGCGAGCCGGGGGTCGGCAAGACGGCAATCGTGGAAGGCATTGCACAGAATCTGGTCAATGGAACCGTTCCGGACATTGTTGCCGGTAAACGCCTGGTTTCTCTTGATATGTCAGGTCTTGTGGCAAAATCCAAGTACCGCGGAGAATTTGAGGAACGCATTAAGAAAGTTATTAACGAAGTGGCAGCAGCCGGTAATGTCATGCTTTTTATCGACGAACTGCATACGATCATCGGAGCCGGTGGTGCGGAAGGCTCGCTTGATGCGTCCAATATTTTAAAACCGGCGCTCGCAAGAGGCGAAGTGCAGGTGATCGGTGCCACGACGATTGAAGAGTACAGAAAATATATCGAGAAGGATGCAGCGCTTGAACGCCGTTTCCAGCCGGTGCAGGTGGGAGAACCGACCGAGGAAGAGTCTATCGAGATCTTGAAGGGGCTTCGTGGCTTGTACGAGAGGCATCATAAGGTAGAGATTACAGATGAGGGCGTGGAGGCAGCCGTGCGTCTGTCTGCGCGTTACGTCAATGACCGTTTCCTGCCGGATAAGGCAATCGACCTCATGGATGAGGCAGCAGCCAAGAGTCGTCTCGGTGTCATGCGCGATCCACAGGATGCAATTCTCAAAAAGCAGGAGATCCGTCAGGCGGAGCTTGATTTAGAAGATGCGCTGCGCGAGGGAGATATCGAGCGTGCACGCACATTAAAATCTGCCAGAGAAGACTTAGAACTTCAGTGGGAGAAATTAAATAAGAAGAATCAGCGCGCGGATAAGAGAAGAAAGCCGGTAGTCGGCGAGAATGAGATTGCGGAAGTGGTTGCAGGCTGGACGAAGATTCCGGTCAGCAAGCTGACAGAAAATGAAGCGGCACGTCTGCAGAAACTGGAAGAGACACTGCACAAGCGCGTGATCGGTCAGGAGGAGGCGGTATCGGCTGTGGCAAAGGCTGTACGCAGAGGCCGTGTGGGTCTTAAGGATCCGAAGCGTCCAATCGGTTCCTTCTTATTCCTCGGACCGACCGGTGTCGGTAAGACGGAGGTGTCAAAGGCACTTGCAGAGGCAGTATTTGGTAACGAAGATGCGATGATCCGTGTGGATATGTCGGAATATATGGAGAAGCACAGTGTTTCCAAGATGATCGGATCACCGCCAGGATATGTCGGACATGAGGACGGTGGACAGCTCTCAGAGAAAGTGCGCAGAAATCCGTTTTCCGTTGTGCTTTTTGATGAAATCGAGAAGGCTCATCCGGATGTGTTCAATATCTTACTTCAGGTGCTTGACGATGGTCATATTACCGACTCGCAGGGACGTAAAGTAGATTTCAAGAACACCATTATCATCATGACCAGCAACGCCGGTGCGCAGTCGATCATCGAGCCGAAGAAGCTTGGTTTCGGTGTGCATGAGGATGAGAAGCAGGATCATGAGCGGATGAAGAACAACGTGATGGAGGAAGTGAAACGCCTTTTCAAACCGGAATTCTTAAACCGAATCGATGAGACGATCGTATTCCGCGCACTCAACAAGGATGATATGAAGCAGATTGTAACACTGATGGCATCTGAATTGCAGAAACGCTGCAGGGAGCAGCTGCAGATCGAACTTGTGATCCGTGACGCTGCCAAGGCATATATTGTGGAGAAGGCATACGACAGAAAGTACGGTGCAAGACCGCTTCGCCGCAAGATTCAGGATGAAATCGAGGATCGGCTTGCAGAGGAGATTATCGCGGGCAAAGTGAAAGCCGGGGATCGCGTGGTTGTGACGACGAAGCATAAAGAGTTAATTGTGGAGAAGGACTAGCGCTGATCGTTGAATTTATAATGAATAAGAGTGCATACATGACGGATAAAAGATTTGTTGTGTATGCATTTCATTTTTGTGGCAATTGCGACGAGAATGAAACTATGAAGAATGCTATAAATGGATGCAAAGAAAATGTGATGTTAGAATAAAAAATGCGACACTAGAAAGAAGAAAAATTGTGATGCTGGAATCGGAAAAATGATTGTATCAGACTGGCAAGAGTGTTATAATTTGAGTATCAAATTTACGACTTAAGAGAGTGTGCATGCGACATGAAAATATGCATGTGCAAAGGTGATCGATTCCGTAAGGGGATGCATTACAAGTCATATACAGGAGGAGAAAAATGGCTGCAATCAGTGAATTAATCCGTACCGAGGCCAATGGTACACTCAGCTTTGGAGATTATACATTAGGAGCGAAGGCAAAGCTGGACAATTACGACTTTAACGGTGACAAATACAAGGTTAAGACATTCAAGGAGATTACGAAGTTAGAGCGTAATGGACTTTTTGTATATGAGTCTGTTCCTGGTACAGCAGTAACCGATTTTGATCAGACAGAGAATACGGTTGCGTTTACCGTAGAGGGACCGGAAGATGCACAGATTACATTGGAACTTGAGGAGGAGACCGAGTATGAGATCTCCATCGATGGAAAATCCGCAGGAACCATGAAGACTAACCTGGGCGGCAAGCTCAGCATGAGTGTAGAACTTGAGGGCGCAGACAAAGTAGCAATCAAGGTGGAGAAGAGATAATATATGGCAAAAGCAAAAACGAGTGCGTTTTTTTGCCAGAATTGTGGATATGAGTCCGCCAAATGGATGGGACAGTGTCCGGGATGTAAAGAGTGGAATACCTTCGTTGAGGAACTGGTAGACCGGAAAGCGTTAAGCGGATCCGGGAAGAGAAAACCGGCTTCTGAGGCGAAGCCTGTTCCACTCTCTTCAGTTGTGGCATCAAATGAGGAACGCGTCAGTACAAATATGAAAGAATTGGATCGTGTGCTCGGCGGAGGAATCGTGCGTGGTTCGCTTGTGCTCGTGGGCGGTGATCCGGGAATCGGTAAGTCGACACTTCTGCTTCAGGTGTGCCGGAATCTGTCGGCGCAGGGGCAGTCTGTGCTCTATGTATCAGGTGAGGAGTCTCTGCAGCAGATTAAGATCCGGGCGGAACGCATCGGAACATTCACCGATAATCTGCAGCTACTATGCGAGACGAACCTGGATCTGATCCGTGAGGTGATCGAGCGGCAGAAGCCACAGATTGTTGTGATCGACAGTGTGCAGACGATGTACAACGACAGTGTCGGATCTGCGCCGGGAAGTGTGTCGCAGGTGCGTGAGGCAACGTCTGTCCTCATGCAGATCGCCAAGGGGATGGATATCTCTATCTTTATTGTTGGCCATGTGACCAAGGAAGGTGTTGTGGCGGGACCGCGTGTGCTGGAACACATGGTGGACACCGTCTTGTATTTTGAGGGTGACCGGCATGAGAGTTACCGCATTCTGCGCGGCGTGAAGAACCGCTTCGGCTCGACGAATGAGATTGGTGTCTTTGAGATGCGCGCGGAGGGACTTGCAGAAGTGGAGAATCCGTCGGAATATATGTTGAGCGGTAAGCCTGCGGATGCATCGGGATCTGTGGTGGCTTGTTCCGTAGAAGGCACACGCCCGATCCTGCTTGAGATTCAGGCACTTATCTGCCACAGTTATTTTAATAATCCGCGCCGTACCGCAACCGGTACGGACTTTAACCGTGTCAATCTGCTGCTTGCAGTCCTGGAGAAAAGACTTGGCATGCAGCTTTCCGACTGTGATGCCTATGTCAATATCGCAGGTGGAATCCGCATGAATGAACCGGCAATCGACCTGGGGATTGTTCTTGCAATCATATCCAGCAAACTGGATCTCACGATCGATGAGAAGACGATCTGCTTCGGTGAGGTTGGACTTAGTGGTGAGGTTCGCGGCGTGACGATGGCGGAGCAGCGTGTCGCCGAGGCTGCCAAGCTTGGTTTCAAGAGATGCATTCTTCCAAGTGTCTGTCTGGGCGCAGCGAAGGGAGTCAAAGGGATTGAATTGGTCGGTGTCAGCAATGTGAGAGAGGCGTTGGAGGCAATCCAATAAGACAATGATAGAACAAGAGGAGAGGCTTCTTCGATGTGCACAAAGTGTTGTGCATACGAGGGGGCCTCTCCTTTTGTTCGTAAGTGCTGGAGTGCGGAAGGCGCGCGGAGAGGAGGCGGGAAGCCCTGCGAGGAAAAAGTGTGGGCGCGCGGAGAATTTATGGTTTTATTTATAGACTATATATTTAGCGGGAAGTAAACAGGTATAAAGGCGTGAAAACCTCCCATAAAACGTAATGTAATCGGAACGACTACAAAATTAGCGGGAAGTAAAATGCCAAAAAGGCATGAAAACATCCTGTAAAGCAAATGAAAACAAGAATGACTATGAAATTAACGGGATGTAAAACACCCCGAAGACATGAAAACATCCCGTAAAACAAATGAAAAACAAGAACGACTATGGAATTAGCGGGATGTGAAATGTTAAAAAGACATAAAACATCCCGTAGAGGAGGAACATATGTGCATTGCGCGGCACGACTATAGAAATGGGCCGCGCAAAACCTTATTCTTTTATTAAATTGTAGGTGTTTAGAACTTGATCCAATCGCTCGAGGGAAAATGGCGATTGTTCCGTTTCATAAGTAGTAATTAGATTGATTGATGGATAAATTCCATTCGTTATATAGTGTTTTAGTTTTGGAAAATATTGTGATTGATAATTCGATTTATCAATCATTCCGAAATGTTCCCAGTACAAGATTTTTCTTGTGATTGGGTGCAAAATAGTAAAATCCGGGTATATGGTCACACCATTTAATTCCAATGCACATTCATAACGAAATGGAACACAATTAAAATGCAATGCCATAGCAATCATTGCTTCTGATTTCGAACGAACAGAAAAACCTAAGTTCGTAGGATGAAGAAGGTTTTCGGGATGAGCAGGATTTGTATTGTATGGAGCATTCTTCCATTGCTCAATATCTTTTGGCGATGAATAGCGCGGAACAAAATGTTTGGATAGTAGCTCGGAATATATATTATCCGGTGAAAGCATTTGATCTGCAGTTCCGTAACTAGAACTATGATTCTTTAAATATGCACAAAGAGCACTTTGTTCACCTTTATATTCTTTTAATTTAGAAGATAGGTATTTTCTGTAGGCTAGCTTTTCAGCGAGAGAGCGCTTGGACTTTGGAAGATAGTGGGTCCCATTCTCATCTGTTATAAACCATTTGATGCGACGGTCATCTTTAACACAGAAAAAAGAATTATCTGGTAATTTACTTAACTCGTTTTGCAAATAATGGATTTGTTCTTGCAGATGATTGTATTCTAGAACTATTTGATCATAAATAATCGTTCTCACCTCTTTTCAAGATTGATGTCTGGGGGATAGTGTGTAGAAAAACAAAGTAAACTGTTGGAAATATACGATGCAGACATATATTAAGAGAACAAAGCACAGGCTATTGTTCGATATAATATACAAGCTTACATATTATACTGAGAAAAAAGATACATTCAGCATATCTTAGGAGTCAGAATAAGTCAATTACTTTGTTGAAAAAAGAAAATGCAAAAAAAATGAAATTTGTTGTTGACAATGGTTGGACTGCATGATATTATAACTAAGCTGACTCGTGAGGCACGACAGAAATCGATGCGAATC
>ERZ1035006.134-NODE-134-length-60151-cov-6.967569_pt1 | contig 60151 bp, 58 predicted proteins | sample MGYA00520694_ERZ1035006 | MGnify/ENA primary metagenome ERZ1035006 (study PRJEB33766, sample SAMN09781746) | gut metagenome | biome: gut microbiome | host: Homo sapiens | place: Madagascar | study: EMG produced TPA metagenomics assembly of the PRJNA485056 data set...
TCTGATATAGAAGCACGTTTGAGAGGCGAGCTATAAAAGCACGCGTTTATTTGAATTTTACGGAGTGGACAGAAATGAACTTAGAACTTATTCTAATGTCCGAAAATGACATTGCTGAATTTAAGAAAAATGTACAGCTTCAGTTTGTTGGAAAAACATTACAGAAAGAATTTGGAGATAAAAATTCTTTCCGAATTGGTGGAGACGAATTTGTTGTTTTAGTCATTGACGAAAAAGAGAAAGTGATACAGGCGAAAATTGATCGTGTACAGGCTCTTGTTGAGGAGGAATCTTATCATGTTTCCATTGGGTATTCTGTAGGAAATATCTCAGAAACGGACATATCTTTGCTGATAAGCGCGGCAGAAAAACATATGTATGAAGCAAAACAATTGTTTTATAAGCAAAGAGGCGTTGATAGAAGGGCAAGAAAGTAAAAGAGATATGTTGATGTACTTGCAGAGTTTTCAAAGGACGGACTGCTCATTCCCAAAGAGATAACATGGGAAGATGGCAGAAAGTATGAGATTACACGAGTAAAAGACAAGCGCAGAGCAGCCAGTACAAGAGCTGTTGTTAGGGCAGAGTTTAAAACGGTTGTAGTGGTGGAAATGCGTTGGGTTATAAAACTGCGGCGGCATTGTTAAATCATTCTTTACAAGATAAAACATGGTAATGGACATGATCAAGAGGTGGGGATTAATTTTCCACCTCTTGATTTTTGTGTTGTCATGAATTTCAAGAAAAGGTCAGTGGCAGGTACTTATTTGTGGCATGTTTCGGGGGAAACAGGATGGCAGCCTCATCCCCGCCGCAGATGCCAAAGCCGCCACAAATATGCTCCGGCTTGCAGAATCTGGCCAAGCAGCATACTCCACAGGTATGCATACAGCCCGAAGCGCGGTACGAGCAGCCAGATCGCGAGCAGGCGCAACCCGCAGGCAGCAAGATTCATCACAAATGTGTACAGCGTCAGCTCAAGCCCGTGCAAAATACTGTTCAGTGTGTCTGCCAGAAATAAAAACGGGCACAGAAAACCGAGGCTGGTGATATAGGCTCCGGCGAGCGGGCTGTGGAACAGCAGTGTGCCGATCAGATGTCCAAACAGCAAAAAGGCGAGTGTACAACCGAGTCCTAAAATTACGCACAGCTCCACCGTGCGGCGGATGGTGCGGCCGATCTGCGCGCGGTTGCCCTCGGCTGCCGCTTCGGATACGGCAGGGAGCAAAAGCACCGAGAGGGAGCCGGTCAGGACAGTCGGCAGCAGGATCATCGGCAACGCCATGCCGGTCAGCGTACCAAAGACACTGAGCGCATCCTCGCGCGTGAGACCGAACAGCACCAGTGCCTGTGGCAGCAGAATCGCCTCTGCGCTGGCAAACAGGTTGAGCGTCACGCGGCTGCCGGTGAGCGGCGTAGCAAAGCAGACGATCCGGCGCAGTGTCTGACGCGTCGGGCGGACCGGGCGCAGCCGAAGTGTGGTCAGACAAAGGAGAAATGCTGCTATTTCACCGCATACTGTGCCCCACATGGCGAGTGCCGGAGTGAGGGTGGCGTGCTGCCCGATGCGGATCTGGTAGAACAAATAGACCGAGCCGACACGCACCGCCTGTTCAAATAGCTGAGAGACGGCAGGGATCGCCGTCTTTTTCTCACCATAATAATATCCGTTAAAGCATGCATGCATACACGCAAATGGCAGCGAGTAGCTGATGATACGGAGCAGCGGCGTACAGGCGGGTTCGGACACGATGCGTGTGGCGAGCCATGGGGCATGACGACATAAGAGGACGGAACATATCGTCGACAGTGACAGGCAGATGGCAGACCCACAGAGAAAGGATGCCATATTTTTTTCTTCAGCAGTGTATTTGGAGATCGCAGTCTGGATGCCGCCAGTGCATATTGACAGTCCCAGTGTAAAAATAGGAAAGGTTAATTGATAGATTCCTAGTCCAGTTGCACCGATTGTGTGTGTGAGGAATATTCTATATAGAAAACCAATGATTCTGCTGGCTAGTCCGGTAGCAGTGAGGATGACGGTTCCGGTAAATAGCGGATGACTGTTCCAATGGATTGTTTTGTTCAAATGCTTCACCTGTCAGGAGTGGTGTTGCTTTAATATATGGAATATAGGGTGTGGCTAGAACCGGCAGATGGGAAGGAAGAGAATATGATATATCTGGATCATGCGGCAACAACGCCTACCGCACCTGAGGCGCGCGCGGCGATGGAGCCATATTATCACAAGCGATACGGAAATGCCTCGACACCTTATGAATTCGGCCAGCGCAGCAGGCAGGCAGTGGAGAACGCCAGAACAGTGATTGCGGATACACTCGGCGTGCAGCCGTCAGAAATTTATTTTACCTCCGGCGGAACGGAGAGTGATAACTGGGCACTCAAATCGACGATGGAAGCATATGCCTATAAGGGAAAGCATATGATCACGACACAGATAGAGCATCATGCGATTGGAAACACCTGCGAATATCTGAGAAAGCGTGGATTTGAGGTCACAGAGCTGCCGGTAGACCGTGAAGGACGTATCTCTATGGAACAGTTGGAACGGGCGATCCGCCCGGATACGGTATTACTCTCCATTATGTGTGCAAACAATGAGATCGGGACATTGCAGGATATGGAAACCATCGGCGGGATCGCGCAGCGCAGAGGCATTATCTTCCACACGGATGCAGTGCAGGCATACGGACAGATTCCAATCGATGTAAAAAAGTGGCATGTGCATATGCTCAGCGCGAGCAGCCACAAGTTCTATGGACCGAAGGGCTGCGGATTTTTGTATATGAAGCAGGGACTTCGCACGGAGAGCATGATTCACGGAGGTGCACAGGAGAGCGGCAGACGCGCCGGGACAGAAAATGTTCCCGGGATTGTCGGCATGGCAAAGGCGGCACAGATCGCCTTCTATCATATGGATGAGACGATGGAGCGTGAAACGTGGATGCGTGACCGCATGATCCATCATATTTGTAGCGAGATACCGGGGGCATTTCTGGTAGGCAGTCTCACCGAGCGCCTACCAGGCAATCTAAATATCTGTTTTCCGGGTATACAGGCATCGAATCTGGTGCTGCTGCTCGATGAGGCTGGGATCTGCGTATCTGCCGGAAGTGCGTGCAATACATCAGAAGCCGCGCCGTCGCATGTACTAAAGGCAGTCGGACTCAGTGATGCACAGGCATATGCATGCATCCGCATGACGCTCGGCAGGGATACGACAGTGCAGGAATTACAGGAAACACTTTGCACATTAAAACGTCTTGTAAAATTGCTGAAGAAAAGATAGAATGTAACTGTTCAGGGACAGGCGGAAGCCGGACATGAGTAAAAGGAAAGCTGTGAAACAGCGGTTTTGTTTTGCGAATGCGGCGCTGAACAGTTATGGATTTAGCAAGAGAAAGGTAACAATGAATGAATATACGGGAATATCTGCGCAGCAACCGGCTGATTACAGACGGTGCGATGGGCACTTACTATGAGAAAAAATATGCAGACAATGATCCGTTTCCGGAGCATGGGAATGTGACGCATCCGGAGCGGATCAAAGAAATTCATATGGAATATCTGCGCGCCGGTGCCAGGCTGCTGCGTACAAATACATTTGCACTCAGTCCGGTATTTTTTCCGGATGAGGCAGAACGGCTGGAGGGATTGCGTGCTGGTTATGCAGTTGCAGAATCAGCGGTCCGTGATTTCCGCTCGGAGAGCGGCTGCAAAGAAGAGATCTTTATAGCTGCAGACTTTGGACCGGTCGGGGAGAACGATGAGCAGGGCACCGAGGAGGTATTGGATGATTACCGCAGGATGTGCGATGTGTTTTTAGACTGCGGTGCGCGGGTGTTCGTATTTGAATCCCAGCGTGATGATAAATATCTCGGGGCATTGGCGGATTACATAAAAGAAACATGTCCGGACAGTTTCGTCCTTGTTCAGTTTACGTTTGACCGGAGTGGTTATACGAGAGCCGGGTTGTCGGTGCGGCGGGTGAATGAGCGGATGGCGCATCCGCAGATGGCATCTGTGGATGCCTATGGATATAACTGTGGTGTCGAGGCAGGGCATCTGCTGCAGCTGCTGCAGGGGCAGCAGCCGTATTGTGATAAGTATCTGAGTGCATTGCCGAATGCAGGCTACCCGCTGACTCTGCGCGGAAAGACGATCTATACGGAAAATGAGCGGTATTTTGTTGAGAAAAGTGTTGAGATTGCGGCCATGGGTATAGATATCATAGGTGGCTGCTGTGGAACAACGCCACGCTATATTGCGGATCTGACGCAGGCACTGGCGAATACAGCACATGTGAAAAAACAGATCCTGCCGCTAGAAGAAGGCGCCCCGGATATGAGGGCGCATGCGCTGAATATGGGAGACGGTACAGAACAGGAAGTACATGCGGGAGTGGCAAAACGGCTGTTTCTTCCAGCTGAACAGTTGGACCGCAAGCCTGTGATCGTAGAGATGGATCCGCCGTTTAACGGTGATATCACAAAGGTATGTGCCGGGGCAAAACTTCTGGCAGATGCGGGGGTGGATCTGCTGACACTGTCCGATTCACCGATGGCCCGTGCGCGCATGGATGCCGGTGCGCTGGCTGCCAGACTGATCCGAGAGACTGGTATACCGGTGATGCCGCATGTTGCATGCCGCGACCGGAATATCATAGGACTGCGCGGTATGCTGCTGGGTGACCATATGAATGATATCAGACATCTTCTAATTGTGACAGGTGATCCGGTAGCGCGTGATGCACGTGGAACGATCTCTGGTGTGTTTGATATGAATTCGATTCGTCTGATGGAATATGTCTCGCACATGAATGAAGAACTGTATGCGGATGATCCGTTACATATGGGTGGTGCACTCAATTATCACGGAGCCAATCCGGATGGGATCATCCGGCGTATGGAGAAAAAGATTGAGGCGGGCTGCGAGTATTTCCTGACCCAGCCGATCTATTCGAATTCGGATGTGGAACGCATTGCATATATAAAAGAAGCAATCGGTACACGGGCAAAGATCTTTGGTGGGATCATGCCGCTCGTGAGCTATAAAAATGCGATGTTTATCCACCATGAGATGGCTGGTATTACGATACCGGAGGAGATTCTGACACAATATGATCCACAGATGTCCAGAGCGGATGCGCAGGCGGTGGCGGTAGCGATCTCGGTAGAATTGGCGGACAAGCTGGCACCGATTGTGGATGGCTATTATTTTATGACACCGTTCAATCGTGCGGATCTGATCTGTGAGATCATGGCAGGATTACACTAGAGAGTGCCAGAAGTAAAAAACGGGAGAAATAAAAATGACAAGAAAAGCATTTCGAGAAATGATAGAGAGCAGGATTGTGATACTGGACGGAGCGACCGGATCCAATCTGCAGCGCGCAGGTATGCCGACCGGAGTCTGCCCGGAACAGTGGATTTTAGAGCATCCGCAGGTATTGATTGACCTGCAGCGTGCCTATGTGGAAGCAGGGACAAATATTGTGTATGCACCGACATTTACAGCCAGCCGGATCAAGCTGGAGGAATATGGGCTGGAGGATCGCCTGGAACAGATGAACCGGGATCTGGTTGCATTATCAAAGGAGGCGGTTGCAGACAGCGGTGCACTGGTTGCAGGAGATCTGACGATGACCGGAAAGCAGCTGGCACCGATTGGGGATCTGCCGTTTGAGACTCTGATCGGAGTATATAAGGAACAGGCGGCTGTACTGGCAGATGCCGGTGTAGACCTGTTTGTTGTGGAAACGATGATGAGTCTGCAGGAGACGCGGGCAGCGCTGATTGCGATCCGGGAGGTGTGTGATCTGCCAATTATGGCGAGCCTGACCTACGAGTCGGATGGTCGCACGCTGTACGGCACGGACGCAAAAACGGCGATGGTCGTGTTGCAGAGCCTCGGCGCAGACGCAGTCGGTCTGAACTGTTCGACAGGACCTGCCGAGATGGTATCTGCGGTAGAACAGATGCGCGAGATCGCCAATATTCCGGTGCTGGCGAAGCCGAACGCCGGTTTACCCGAACTGGAGGATGGGGAGACGGTCTACCGCATGACACCGGAAGAATTTGCCACAGCGGGGGCAACACTCGTGGAGGCAGGCGCATCGATTGTCGGTGGCTGCTGCGGAACGACACCTGCACATATCAAAGCACTGGCAGATGCGGTGAAGGAGCTGGCTGTACCGGAGATCTGTACGGAGAAAAAGCGTCTGCTGGCGACGGAACGCAGTGTGCTGGAGATAAACCTGGATGGCAATTTCTTCGTAGTCGGTGAGCGCATTAACCCGACAGGAAAAAAAGCACTGCAGGCAGAACTGCGCGAGGGCAGTCTCGACCTGGTCTGCCGGATGGCAGCAGAGCAGGAGGAAAACGGAGCGGCGATCTTAGATGTCAACATGGGCATGAACGGCATCGACGAAAAGGAGATGATGCTGGCGGCGATCGAGGAGCTGACGACCGCGAGCAGCCTGCCATTGTGTCTGGATTCGAGCAACGTGGATGTACTCGAGGCAGCACTGCGCCTGTATCCGGGACGTGCACTCGTCAATTCCGTGTCACTGGAGCAGGTAAAGATCGAACGGTTGCTGCCGATCGTGGCAAAATATGGTGCGATGTTTATCTTACTTCCGCTGTCGGATGAAGGAATACCTAAGACCGTAGAGCAAAAGCGTGGGATTGTGCGTGAGATCCTTTCACATGCTTATGCGCTCGGCTTTACGAAAGAGGATGTTGTCGTAGACGGTCTGACCGCGACGGTAGGAGCCAATCCGGATGCGGCGCTGGAGTGTTTTGATACGATCCACTACTGCAGACAGGAGCTCGGACTGGCAACGATCTGTGGCTTGTCAAATATCTCCTTTGGCCTGCCCAACCGGCCGTTTGTCAATACGGCATTTCTGACGATGGCAATCGAGCGTGGACTGACAATGGCGATCGCCAATCCATCACAGGATCTGCTCATGAATGCGGCATTTGCATCGGATATGCTATTGCATAAACCGGAGAGTGATATCCGCTATATTGAACGAATGCAGGTGTATGAGCGCCATCTCGCTGAAAAAGAGGCGGCCGCACAGCCGAAGGCAAAACGTGTGGACATCCAGAGTACCGCTGCGGATACAAATAGTGATGATGTGATCTTTACCAGTGTATTAAAGGGTGATAAAAAGCATATTGTCGCTCAGGTAGAGGAGGCATTAAAAGGAGGCACTGCACCGGGAGATATTATCAACGGAAGCCTGATCCCGGCGATCAACGATGTCGGGGAAAAATTCGAAAAACAGATTTACTTCCTGCCACAGCTGATTGCTTCCGCGAGTGCGATGCAGACTGCGATCGAGCATCTGGAACCGCTGCTGGCGCGCAGTGATGAGGACGGTGGGACAGCAACGATCGTGATTGCAACGGTGGAGGGAGACATCCATGATATCGGTAAAAATCTGGTCGTGCTCATGCTGAAAAACTATGGCTACCATGTCATTGATCTGGGAAAAGATGTCGCAGCCGATACGATTGTACAGACTGCACTCGATACGAATGCGCAGGTTATCGGACTATCTGCACTGATGACAACAACAATGATGCGCATGAAGGATGTCGTAGAACTCGCACAGGAACGCGGCTGTACGAGCAAGATCATCATTGGCGGCGCCTGTATTACAGACAGCTTTGCACAGGAGATCGGGGCAGATGGGTATTCGGCAGATGCCGCCAGCTGTGTGAAGCTCGTGCAGCGGCTGCTGGGTGAGGCGTAAACAGTTTTTGCGAACGCTTAAACATTTTATTATAGAAGAAAAGGGAGAATACACCATGTTAGAAACAGGAATCAAAGGAACAAAAACAGTCACCGTAAACGAAGCAAACACCGCCAAGACAATGGGCAGCGGAACACTCGACGTATTTGCGACCCCGGCACTCATTGCACTCATGGAAGAGACTTGCTGGCGGAGTGTCGCAGACCAGCTGGAAGATGGCTGTGGTACAGTCGGTACATTATTGGAGATCAGGCACACGGCACCAACGCCTATCGGTATGGATGTCACCTGTGAATCCGAGTTGGTTGAAGTGGACGGACGACGTCTCGTATTCACCGTGCAGGCGCACGATGAAAAAGGTCTCGTCGGTGAGGGACGGCATGAGCGTTTTGTGATCCAGAATGAAAAGTTCCAGGCAAAAGCAAATGCCAAGAGAGAAGCATAACAGAATTGGAGTCTAACGGGGGAGCCAGATTCCGGTTAGATATAAAGAAATATTATTATGGAAAGGGACTGTACGGACAGAGTAAGAATGTACAGTCCTTTTTATATTTTTAAAGATTCTTACAATTTTCATACTTTTTTCATAAATTTAGTGTTGACATTACCAGAAGGCAGTGTTATCTTAATTACAGAAATGATTAGCACTCCTTTGAGACGAGTGCTAATAACAGCAAAAGGTCAGAGGTAAGTCATGGAGCAGTTAGATGAGAGAAAAACAAAAATCCTAAAAGCGATCATACAGACTTATTTGGAGACAGGTGAACCGGTTGGTTCGCGGACGATCTCAAAATACACGGATCTGAACCTGAGTTCAGCAACGATCCGTAATGAGATGTCTGATCTGGAGGAACTGGGCTACATCATTCAGCCGCATACCTCCGCAGGTCGTATCCCTTCTGATCAGGGCTATCGTTTCTATGTAGATCACCTCATGGAGGAGAAGGATCGTGAAGTATCCGAGATGAAGAATTTCGTCATCGAGCGGACGGAGAAGATGGAGCAGGTGCTCAAAAATGTGGTAAAGCTGCTGGCAAACAATACCAACTATGCCACGATGATCACGGCACCGCAGTATCAGCATGGCAAGCTCAAATTCATCCAGCTCTCACAGGTGGATGAGGAACAGCTGTTAGCAGTCATTGTTCTCGAAGGCAATATTGTAAAGAACAAGATCATCCGGACACAACTCGATGGTCTGGATAATGAACAGATCTTAAAACTGAATCTGCTGCTCAATACGAGCCTGAGTGGACTGGCACTTAGCCAGATCAATCTGGCGACGATCGCGAAGCTCAAGGAACAGGCAGGCATCCACAGCGAGATAGTGAGCGAGGTATTGGATGCAATCGCAGAATCTGTATCTGAGGATGAAGATCTGGAGATCTACACGAGCGGCGCGACAAACATTTTCAAATATCCGGAACTGGCGGATTCTGGTCAGGCACGCGAGCTGATCTCGGCATTTGAAGAAAAACAGCAGCTGGCAGGACTGGTTAGTGATTCACTCAATGATGAGGAAGATACTGGTATTCAGGTCTATATCGGCAGTGAGACACCGGTACAGACGATGAAAGATTGCAGTGTTGTCACAGCGACCTATGAACTGGGCGAGGGCATGAAGGGAACGATCGGTATCATCGGTCCGAAACGTATGGATTACGAAAATGTGGTAGATAATCTAAAGACATTGAAAAACCAGCTGGACGGTATTTTTAAGAAGCCGCCCGGACAAACATAAAGGAAGGTGGCTGCAAATGGCAGAAGAAAAAACAACTATAGATCAGGATCAGGATCAGGAACAGGAAACAGAAACTTCAGAGACTGTTCAGGCAGATTCAAAATCTGATACACAGACTGATGCAAAGGAGACCGCAGAGGACAATACAGAAGCCGCAGCTGAAAAAAAGGAAAACGCTGGGAAGACAGAGGCGCAGACGGCCGAAGTGGACGGGAAGGATGGAAAGAAAGGTCCATTCAAGAAAAAAGAGAAAAAGAAGGATAAGCGGGATGAGCGCATCGAGGAGCTGACCGATCAGGTGAAGCGCCAGATGGCAGAATTCGAGAACTTCCGGAAGCGGACAGATAAAGAAAAGACCCAGATGTATGAGGTCGGAGCCAAGAGCATCATTGAGAAGATACTTCCGGTTGTCGATAATTTTGAACGCGGACTGGCGGCTGTTCCGGAAGAACAGAAGTCAGATGCATTTGTGGAAGGAATGGATAAGATCTACAAGCAGATGATGACCGTATTTGCCGAACTGGATGTGAAGCCGATAGAGGCAGTTGGCAAAGAGTTCGATCCGGAGTTCCACAATGCAGTGATGCAGGTAGAGAGTGATGAATATGAGTCCGGAATCGTAGCGCAGGAGCTGCAGAAGGGCTATATGTATCGTGACAGTGTCGTGCGGCATAGCATGGTAGCTGTCGTACAGTAAACATTGGTAATTCAACATTTTATATATTCAAGAATGAAATCAGGAGGGAAACATTATGAGCAAGATTATTGGTATTGACTTAGGAACAACAAATAGTTGTGTAGCTGTTATGGAAGGTGGAAAGCCCACCGTTATCGCAAACCAGGAAGGTGCAAGAACCACACCGTCTATCGTAGCATTTACAAAGACCGGTGAGCGTCTGGTCGGTGAGCCTGCAAAACGTCAGGCTGTTACAAACGCAGAAAAGACGATCTCTTCTATTAAGAGACATATGGGAACTGATTATAAGAAAGCAATCGATGACAAGAGCTACAGCCCTCAGCAGATCTCAGCTATGATCCTGCAGAAGCTGAAAGCAGATGCAGAGAGCTATCTGGGTGAGTCAGTGACAGAGGCAGTCATCACCGTTCCTGCATACTTCAACGATGCCCAGCGTCAGGCTACCAAGGATGCAGGTAAGATCGCAGGTCTTGATGTAAAGCGTATCATCAACGAGCCGACTGCAGCAGCGCTTGCATATGGTCTGGACAATGAGAAAGAGCAGAAGATCATGGTATACGATTTAGGTGGTGGTACATTTGATGTATCTATCATCGAGATCGGTGACGGTGTCATCGAGGTATTGTCTACAAACGGTGATACACATCTCGGTGGTGACGATTTTGATAACCGTGTGACCCAGTGGATGATCGATGAATTCAAGAAGGCAGAGGGTGTAGACCTTTCAAATGATAAGATGGCTTTACAGCGTCTGAAAGAGGCTGCTGAGAAGGCAAAGAAAGAGCTGTCTTCTGCTACGACTACCAATATTAACCTTCCGTTCATCACTGCTACCGCAGAGGGACCGAAGCATTTTGATATGAACCTCACCAGAGCAAAATTTGATGAGTTGACACACGACCTTGTAGAGAAGACTGCGATCCCCGTACAGAACGCTATGAGGGATGCAGGACTGACAAATGCAGATCTTGGCCAGGTATTATTAGTTGGTGGATCTACACGTATCCCGGCTGTTCAGGATAAGGTAAAACAGTTGACCGGCAAAGAGCCCAGCAAGAGTCTGAACCCGGATGAGTGCGTAGCAATCGGTGCATCTATCCAGGGTGGTAAATTAGCCGGAGATGCAGGCGCAGGTGAGATCCTACTGCTGGATGTTACTCCGCTGTCCCTGTCTATCGAGACAATGGGTGGTGTCGCAACCAGATTGATCGAGCGTAACACAACGATCCCTACCAAGAAGAGCCAGATTTTCTCTACAGCAGCAGATAACCAGACAGCAGTAGATATCAACGTGGTACAGGGCGAGCGTCAGTTTGCAAGAGATAATAAATCACTCGGACAGTTCCGTCTGGATGGTATCCCTCCGGCACGCCGTGGTGTTCCTCAGATCGAGGTTACATTCGATATCGATGCAAATGGTATCGTAAACGTATCAGCAAAGGATCTCGGAACCGGTAAGGAGCAGCATATCACGATCACAGCAGGATCTAACATGTCTGATGATGAGATCGATAAGGCTGTCAAGGAAGCTGCTGAGTACGAGGCACAGGATAAGAAACGTAAAGAGGCAATCGACACCAGAAATGATGCAGATGCATTTGTATTCCAGACACAGCAGGCACTTGATCAGGTAGGTGACAAGCTGGATGCAGCAGACAAGTCCGCTGTAGAGGCTGACCTGAACGCATTGAAGTCCCTCGTAGATGCGAATCCTGAGGCTGAGAACATGACCGAGTCTACCGTAGAGGAGATGAAGGCAGCCAAGGAGAAGCTGATGGAGAGCGCTCAGAAGGTATTTGCAAAGATGTATGAAGGTGCACAGGCAGCAGGTGCAGGTCCTGACATGGGAGCAGGCGCAGGCCCTGATATGGGATCAGCAGCAGGTGCAGGTTCCGCAGATGATGATGTCGTAGACGCAGACTTCAAGGAAGTATAAAAATGGCAGACAAGAGAGATTATTACGAGGTTCTCGGCGTTGATAAAAACGCCGATGACGCAGCACTGAAAAAAGCATATCGTACACTTGCCAAAAAATATCACCCGGATACAAATCCGGGTGATAAAGAAGCTGAGGCAAAGTTCAAGGAGGCTTCTGAGGCATATGCAGTTTTGAGTGATCCCGAGAAGAGACGCCAGTATGACCAGTTTGGGCATGCAGCCTTTGACGGCAGTGCCGGAGGCGGCGGTTTTGATTTTAATGATATGGGAGACATCTTCGGCAGCTTCGGAGATATTTTCGGAGATCTGTTTGGCGGCGGCTTTGGAGGCAGCAGACGTGGTGCGAGCAATGGCCCGATGAAGGGTGCCAATGTTCGGACACAGGTGCGTATTACCTTTGAGGAAGCCGTATTTGGCTGTAAAAAAGAGATCGATATGGTCTTGAAGGATGAATGCCCGGATTGCCACGGGACAGGTGCAAAGCCCGGAACGAGCCCTGAGACCTGTAAAAAGTGTGGTGGACGCGGTCAGGTGCGCATGACACAGCAGTCGCTGTTTGGCATGGTACAGAATATCACAACCTGTCCGGATTGTAACGGAACCGGTAAGATCGTCAAGGAGAAATGTCCCGGATGTCGTGGTACCGGTTATCTGAACAACCGCAAGAAGATTGAGGTCAGCATTCCCGCCGGTATTGATAACGGTCAGAGTGTGCGTATCCGTGAAAAGGGTGAGCCCGGAGTCAATGGAGGACCGAGAGGAGATCTGCTTGTAGAGGTGATCGTGAGTGCACATCCGTTCCTGCAGAGACGGGACATGGATCTGTATTCGACTGCTCCGATCTCCTATGCACAGGCAGCGCTCGGCGGCGAAGTGCGTATCGGTACGGTAGATGGTGATGTGATCTATGAGGTAAAGCCCGGTACGCAGACCGACACACGTATTCGTCTGAGGGGAAAGGGAGTACCTTCGCTGCGTAACTCCAATATACGCGGTGACCAGTATGTCACACTGGTTGTACAGGTGCCGACCGGACTTAACAGCACAGCGAAAGAGCTCCTGCGTCAGTTTGATGCACAGACCGGCAATTCACTGGCCAACCAGAATGGTGCTGCAGATGGCGATGTAAAGCCTAAGAAAAAAGGATTTGGACGTAAAAAATAAATAGAATCTGCGAAATATACATCAGTTATACCATTAAATCATATGAAAAAAATTATCAAGATGTTGTGGAAGAAAAAATTTTCTTGGAAATTATTCGCAACATCTTGATTTTTTTTTCGGGTTTAGGCTATACTGAGTAAGGACAGATGTTAAAAAGTGGGATTTTGCACACAGAATCCCGGTTTTATTTACCAAAGGAGCGACCCACGAATGTCGATACACACCGCAGTACCCGAGACCCCGGATGAACTGATGGAATTCCGGCAGTGGTTTTTCAAGAAAACGATACAGATGGAACGTGACCAGCGTGCACTGGAGGATGACAGGCGGCGTCTGCAATTACAGCAGGATCATCTGGAGCGTGAGCGCAGAGATTTCTGCCGGGAAAAGGAAGCAGATGCAAGATTCCGTGCGCAGGAGGAATATGTTCTACGCATGAAGCAGCAGGTTCTGGAGGATGAATTGAAAAAGCTTGCCAATGAGAAGCAGTATTTAGAACGCCAACGGGAGTTCTATGATCATGTGAGACGTTTTCAGCAGAGACAGGAACCGGTTGTCAGGCAGGAGGCTGCTGTTGTAAAGGGTGAGTTGTTTTTTATCGGTGTGCAGAGTGAGATCGCGCTCAAAAAGCGCTATAAGGATCTGATTAAGATTTATCATCCGGACAATATGTGTGGCGACACAGAGACATTGCAGGAGATCAACCGGGAGTACGACAGACTGCGAAGCCTGTTTGCTGCGTGTTAATAATAAATGACCAGTCATGTGGGAGGTGTGCGACATATGACTGGTTTTTTATGTGATAGGAAATTCCTATCACATAAAATGCTCCGCAAGGATGCGCACCTCGCGGAAATGAAGTATATGCTGCGCATACCGCTCGGGCGCGAAAGAGTCGCGAGCGACTCTTTTTTATGCCCTTGACAAAATGCGTGAATTATCGGATAGTGTAGGGAGAACTGTCATCGTATATAGATGGGATGGCAGCAGGCAGGGTCTATTGGCAGAATATTCGGGAGGCGCAAAATGAGTGATAAAATAGAAAGTAAGATAGAAAGCAAGATAGAAAAAAAAATCGGATTCATCGGCTGCGGTAATATGGGAGGTGCGATTCTGCGTGGAATCGTAGCAAGTGACACTGTGAATCCGGAACAGATCTATGTCTATGATGTGAGTAAGGAAAAGCAAAAAGAGATGCGCACATTCGGCGTGCATGTCATGGATGGTAATGAAGAAGTCTGCCAGGAAGCAGATCTTGTGATATTGGCTGTAAAGCCGCAATATATGGCACCGACACTTGCTTCTACCGGGCAGGCGCTGGATGGAAAATGCGTAATCTCTATCGCAGCGGGTCTGTCTGCGGAACAGATCCGTTCTATGATTGATGCGAAGCCGCGTGTGCTGCGCACGATGCCGAATACGCCTGCGATGGTATTGTCGGGTGCGTTTGCGCTCTGCAGTGATTGTGACCTGACAACTGAGGAGAAAAAGATGGCAGAGGCATTGTTTGCACCGCTTGGCATCGTAGCCTGGGTACCGGAGCATCTGATCGATGCGGTGTGCGGTGTGAGTGGCAGCGGCCCGGCATATGTAGCTATGTTTATCGAAGCGATGGCAGATGGCGGGGTGCGTGAGGGACTGCCCCGGGCGACTGCATATCAGCTTGCAGCACAGACAGTCATGGGAACTGCGCGGATGTATCTGGAGAATGGTACGCATCCGGGTGTATTAAAGGATATGGTGACTTCGCCTGCAGGTACGACGATTGAAGGCTGCTATGCGCTGGAAAAGGGCGGCATGCGTGCAGCGGTGATTGATGCGGTGCATGTGGGTGCTGAAAAATCGTGCGAACTGGGTAAAAAGATGTGACGAAGGAGAGCAAACTATGAAATGGAATAGCTATACGATCGAGACGACGACAGCAGCAGAGGATCTAATCGTTGCGATGCTGGACGAGCTGGGTATCGAGGGGGCGATGATCGAAAATAACGTACCACTCACCAAGGACGAGATCGGAGAGATGTTTATTGATTTTCCACCGGAATTGGGCGAGGATGACGGTACGAGCCGTGTGACATTTTATCTGGATGCCGATGGGACAACAGAACGTGAGCGGGAGGAACTGTTAAAGCGTGTGATGCTGGCGCTCGAGGAACAGAAGCAGTATGCAGATATTGGAGCGGCTGCGATCACAGCCGGTCAGACGGAAGACATCGACTGGATCAACAACTGGAAGAAATTCTTCAGTTCTTTTTATCTGGATGACATTTTAATCAAGCCCACATGGGAAGAATTAAAACCTGAGGACGAGGGAAAGGTCATGATCGAGATCGATCCCGGTATCTCGTTTGGCACAGGCAAGCACGAGACAACACAGCTGTGCATCCGCCAACTGCGTAAATATATGAAAGATGGCGACCGTGTGCTCGATGTCGGCTGTGGCAGTGGCATTTTATCGATTGTGGCACTGAAGCTCGGTGCAGGCAGCGTGGTAGGGACAGATATCGATGAGGCATGTCTGACTTCTACTTATGATAATTTTGACGTGAATCATCTGGCGAGAGAACTGGGCACATTTTACTGTGGCAATCTGATCGATGATACGGCACTACAGGAGACGATCGGAGGCGGTTATGATATCGTAGTGGCTAATATTTTAGCAGATGTCATTATTCCGATGGCACCGGTGATCCCGGCACGCATGAAGGAAGGTGGTATCTTTATCACTTCCGGTATTATTGATTTTAAGGAGAAAGAGGTCGCTGCGGCGATCAAGGCAGCGGGACTGACCATCTTAGAGATCAATCATCAGGGCGAGTGGGTCAATATCACCGCAAAGAAATAGTTTCGCAAACGCCTGAAGAAATAGATGCGGGAAAGGATAGCGTAGATGTACCAGTTTTTTGTGGAAGATGATCAAATCGGAGCAGATGTGATAAACATCACAGGGGCGGATGTGAACCATATCAGGAATGTGCTGCGTATGAAGCCCGGTGAGCAGGTGCGCATCAGTAATCAACGCGGCAGGGATTTCCTGTGCAGCGTAGCGGCACTCTCAGAACATGAAGTACTGTTAAATATTGAACAAAGAGACATTAAAAGTACAGAGCTTTCATCACGGATCTACCTGTTTCAGGGCATTCCAAAAGGGGAACGCATGGAAACTGTGATCGAAAAGGCGGTGGAGCTGGGTGTGTATGAGATCATTCCGGTAGCGATGAAATATTGTGTCGTAAAACTCGATGAGAAAAAAGCGCAGAAAAAAGTCGCGCGCTGGCAGGAAATCGCCCGCAGCGCGGCAAAACAGTCGAAGCGCAGCCTGATTCCACAGATCCATCCGATCATGGGTTTTAGGGAAGCAGCAGCGTATGCGACGCAGTGTGACAGATGTCTGGTGCCGTATGAAAATGAAGAAGGCATGGCAGCGGCCAGACGCGCATTTGAACATCTGGCGGATGCCGGGTCAATCAGTGTGTTCATAGGACCGGAGGGAGGCTTTGCAGAAGAAGAGATCGGGGCGCTACGCGACCAGGCGCTGGTACTTTCGCTCGGGGCACGCATTCTCCGCACAGATACGGCGGCGATCACGATGCTATCCCTGCTCATGATGGAACTGGAGCAGGAACAGTCGGATACGCAGGCAAAACAATGAAAAGCAGGGCAGGGACGAGGATAGATGGAAGCATATTTTGACAATTCAGCGACGACGCGCTGTACTCAGACAGCCGTAGATATCATGCAGAGAGTATTGTTGGAGGATTACGGCAATCCTTCCTCACTGCATATGAAGGGTGTTGTTGCGGAGAATTATATAAAAACAGCCAGAGAGCAGATTGCAAAGATTCTCAAGGTATCAGAAAAAGAGATGATATTCACTTCCGGAGGTACGGAGAGCAATAATCTGGCACTGATCGGTACGGCGTTAGCAAATCAGCGTGCAGGCAGACATATCATCACAACATCTATTGAGCATGCGTCTGTGTACAATCCGCTTATTTTTCTGGAAGAACAGGGCTATGAGGTGACGTATTTGCCGGTCGACCATGAGGGGCGGATCTCGCTGGATGAACTCGAAGCTGCTGTGCGCGAGGACACAATTCTGGTTTCGATTATGCATGTGAATAATGAAATCGGCACGATCGAGCCGGTCGGGGAGGCTGCTGCACGCGTACATGCAAAGAATCCGCGTACACTGTTGCATGTGGATGCGATCCAGTCATTCGGAAAGCTGCGGATCTATCCGAAACGGATGGGCATCGATCTGTTGTCTGTGAGTGGGCACAAGATCCATGGTCCGAAGGGAGTCGGTTTTTTATATGTCAGGGATAAGACGAAGATCCGACCGATCATCCACGGGGGCGGCCAGCAGCGTGATATGCGTTCCGGTACGGAGAACGTGCCGGGAATCGCCGGGATCGGAGCCGCATCTGCGCAGCTGTATGAGAATTTTGATGAAAAGATCGATGCATTATATGAACTGCGTGAGTATCTTGTGGCTGGCATGCGGGCGCTCGAAGGGACAACCATTAATGGCGCACAGGGACGTGCGGCGGCACCGCATATCGTGAGTGTCAGCTTCGCAGGTATCCGCGCAGAGGTATTGCTGCATGCGCTCGAAGAACGGCAGATCTATGTATCGACCGGGTCGGCATGTTCCTCCAACCATCCGGCGATCTCAGGCACATTAAAGGCCATTGGTGTCGCACCGGAACTGCTCGATGCGACGGTGCGTTTCTCGCTGTCAGTCGACAGTACGAGGGAAGAAGCAGATTATGTGCTCGCACAGCTCGCGGAGCTGTTACCGCAGCTGCGCAGGTTCCGCAGGCATTAGAATTGCAGGCATTCGAGAAACGATTGCAAGAGGTCGCAGCATTCGCAATCACCGAAACGAATTTACACAGCAAAAAGGAGATAGCATGAATTATCAGGCATTTTTGATTAAATATGGCGAGATCGCCGTCAAAGGAAAAAACAGGCATATTTTCGAGGATACGCTGCTTTCACAGATTCAGAATGCACTTGTGCGTGTGGAGGGAGAGTTCCATGTGAGCAAGGAGAGTGGGCGCATGTATGTGGAGGCGCTCAGCGCGTATGATTATGAGGAACTGATGGATGCACTGACAAAAGTGTTCGGCATTGTGGGAATCTGTCCGATGGTACGCCTTGAGGACGAGGGCTTTGATGCGCTTGCACAGGCAGTGGTGGCATATGTCGATGAGGCATATCCGGACAAACATTTCACGTTCAAGGTGAATGCACGCCGCGCACGCAAGAACTATCCGATGACATCCATGGAGCTGGCAGCGGCACTGGGGGAGAAGATCTTGGAGGCATTTTCTGAGGTGCGTGTGGATGTACATGAGCCGGACGTTAATATCAATGTGGAGATCCGCAGCCATATCAATCTTTATTCCACAGAGATTCCGGGTCCCGGCGGTATGCCGGTCGGTACAGCAGGCAAGGCCATGCTCCTGCTCTCCGGCGGTATCGACAGCCCGGTAGCCGGTTATATGATCGCGAAGCGTGGTGTGCGTCTGGAGGCGACTTATTTTCATGCACCGCCGTATACGTCTGAGCGTGCAAAGCAGAAAGTCATTGATCTGGCAAAGATCGTGGCACGCTACAGTGGGCCGGTGAAACTGAATGTTGTGAATTTTACAGAGATTCAGTTATATATTTACGAAAAGTGTCCGCATGACCAGCTCACGATTATCATGCGCCGCTATATGATGATGTTGGCAGAGCATTTTGCAAAAGAGAGTAATTGTCTCGGATTGATCACCGGAGAGAGTATCGGGCAGGTGGCAAGCCAGACGATGCCGTCACTCGCTTGTACCAACGAAGTATGTACATTGCCGGTCTACCGTCCGCTCATTGGATTTGACAAGCAGGAGATCATTGATATTTCTGAGAAAATTGACGCTTTTGAGACATCCATCCTGCCGTTTGAGGATTGCTGCACGATCTTTGTGGCAAAACATCCGGTGACAAGACCGAACCTGAAGTCTATCAAAAAATCAGAGACACATCTGCAGGAGAAGATCGGGGAGATGATGCAGACTGCGATTGATACAACCGAAGTGATATACGTGGAGCCATAATTGTATGGTAACAAAAAGCCGTCACCAAACGGTGACGGCTTCACGTTGTCTTAGGTCTGTCAGTAATAAAATTACTCAACTAAGTACGGCTTGATAACTTCTAAGATCTCATCCATATTTGCCTCAGAGTGGATCGCTAATTCGATCGGCTTAGAGAGATCCAGGCTGAAGATACCCATGATAGATTTCGCGTCGATAACATATCTTCCTGAAATCAGATCAAAGTCAAAATCAAACTGTGTGATGGAATTCACGAAGGATTTTACCTTGTCAATGGAATTCAGAGAAATCTGTACTGTTTTCATATTAAAAACCTCCTTGAAATACATTTTCATCTAATCACATAGTACCGTTTTTCAATAGAAAAGTCAACCAATTAAAGGAATAAAAAAACGTGGATACAGCAAAAAAAAATGTGACAAAAAAAGAAATAAAAAAGAGAACTGCGGCTTTGCATAACCTCGGCTGCAAGGTGAATTCTTATGAGACAGAGGCCATGCAGCAGATGCTCGAGGAAGCCGGATATGAGATTGTGGATTTTTCGCAGCCGGCAGATGTATATGTGATCAATACCTGCTCCGTGACGAATATGGCAGACCGCAAATCCAGACAGATGATTCACCGCGCCCGCAAACAGAATCCGGATGCGGCAGTCGTGGCGGCGGGATGTTATGTGCAGACGGCAGGGGAGGAGATCAGGCAGGATCTCTCGATCGATATACTGATCGGAAACAATAAAAAGACACAGCTTGTACCGATGCTTGAGCAGTATTTTGCGGAACATAGCCATACGGCAGATGTCATCGATATCAATGATGGTGTGAGCGATTATGAGGAGATGCATCTGGCGCGGACCGGAGAGCATACGAGGGCATTTTTGAAAGTACAGGACGGCTGTAACCAGTTCTGCAGCTATTGTATTATTCCCTATGCGCGCGGCAGAGTGCGCAGCCGAGATCCGCACAGTGTATATGAGGAAGCACGGACACTTGCAGACAACGGTTATCATGAGGTCGTCCTGACAGGCATCCATTTGAGCTCATATGGGGCCGGTGAGTCGTTTGGCCTGCTTGAACTGATCCGCATGGTGCATGGGATACCGGGCATCGAGCGCATTCGCCTCGGATCACTCGAACCGCGTATTATTACAGCGGAGTTTGTGGAGGAACTGAGCAGCCTGACGAAGGTGTGCCCGCATTTCCACCTCTCGCTGCAGAGTGGATGTGATGATACCCTGCAGCGGATGAACCGAAAATATACGACCGCAGAATATGCACACAGTTGCGGGCTTTTGCGCCGCGCCTATGTGCATCCGGCGATTACAACGGATGTGATCGTGGGATTCCCCGGTGAGACAGAGGAAGAATTTGCCTGTACCGAGCAGTTTCTACAGCAGATTCATTTTTATGAGATGCATGTATTCCAGTATTCGAAGCGGCATGGCACGCGCGCGGAGCGCATGCCGGATCAGATACCGGAACCGGTCAAAAAGGAGCGGAGCGCGAGACTATTAGCACTCGAAGCCGCGCAATCTAAGGAGTACCGTGATTATTATGTCGGGAAACGCCAGACGGTGTTATTTGAGGAAGCTGTTGAGATAGACGGTGCACGGTACATGGTTGGATTTACACCGGAATATGTGCGTGTCGCAAAAAAACTGACGCCCACAGAGACAGAAGCGGATTATGCCAATCATCTGATGAGCGGCGTGGTCGGACAGGTCATTGATAGGGAAATATATGCGTTTGAGACCGTGTGAGCTGTGTTCATCTGCAAATACGAAAGAATCGTTACTGGAACGAGGTACGAGTGAACAGTAACGGTACGAACGGATGTTTATGAATAAAGGTTGAAATTTTTCGCGTATTATATTAAAATAATATAGAATAGTGCTTAAAACCATTATGAATACAAACAGAAAGCACATATGAGGACGTGAAATTATGCAGGATAAAAATCAGACACAATTTTTTAAAGTGGAAAAAGAACCGGAGATGCAGGTGAAGGATGTATTAGAACTCGTTTACCGGTCTCTTTCTGAGAAAGGCTACAATCCACTGAATCAGATCGTGGGCTATATCATGTCTGGTGATCCGACCTATATTACCAGCCACAATAACGCACGCAGCCTGATCATGAAGGTAGAGCGCGATGAACTGGTAGAGGAACTGCTGGCAGATTATATCAAGAAGAATTTTCGTGGCTAGGACAGGCAGACGGAAACATTAGAGACATAGGATGGTACAGACCGTATGCGGATCATGGGATTGGATTTTGGCTCGAAAACAGTTGGCGTGGCAGTCAGTGACCCGCTTGGGATCACAGCACAGGGCGTAGAGATCATACGCCGCAAATCTGCGAATAAGCTGCGGCAGACATTGGCACGCATCGAGGAATTGATAAAAGAATACGATGTGGACGAACTGGTGCTGGGTCTTCCGAAGAATATGAACGGAACTGAAGGTGAGCGGTGTGAACGAACCAGGGAATTTAAAGAAATGCTGGAAAAACGCACAGGGCTTCCGGTTGCATTTTGGGATGAGCGTCTGACAACGGTAGCGGCAGACCGTGCCATGGTGGAAAAGGGAATGGGACGTTACGAGCGCAAGGAATATGTAGATGAGATCGCAGCGATCTTTATATTACAAGGCTATATGGATGCAAAGAAACTGTCTGCGTCCACGGAACAAGAGGTGTAGAGAGACTGCACGGAGGATGCAATGGAGAAAGTTGTATTTACAGACCCGGTTGATGGGGAACAAGTAGAATTTTACGTTTTAGAACAAACAAAAATTAACGGATATCATTATATTTTAGTGACCGAGGATGAAGATGGGGATTGTGATTGCTATATCATGAGGGAAACCATCGAATCGGACGGAGAATCTACCTATGATATGGTAGAGGACGACACGGAATTAAATGCACTTGCAAAAGTATTTGCAGAGATGATGGATGACGTAGAGATTGTATAGGGTCGTATAGGATTATATAGGACTATATAGGATCATATAGGGAACGTGCAGGCATTGTATAGCGGTGTATGCACACGAAGCGGTATGCATGCGTGTATGGGCGGCATGCCGTTGTCAGAGGTGATCTCGCAAAGCCTTCTGCGGGTCTTGTATCCGGACAAAAATGAGGAGGTTTCATTTGAAGAAAGAAAAACAGAATAATAAGTTGAAAGTCATTCCGTTAGGTGGTTTAGAGCAGATCGGAATGAATATTACTGCCTTCGAATACGAGGACAGTATTATTGTCGTGGATTGCGGGCTGTCATTCCCTGAGGATGATATGTTTGGTATTGATCTGGTCATTCCGGATGTGACTTATCTCAAAGAAAACCTTGATAAAGTCAAAGGTTTCTTTATCACGCACGGACATGAGGATCATATCGGTGCACTGCCGTATATTTTGCGTGAGGTAAATGTACCGATCTATGCGACCAAACTGACGATGGGTATCATTGACCACAAGTTAGAGGAGCATGAATTGCTCAAAAAGGTTAAGAGAAAGATCGTTAAATACGGTCAGCATATCAATGCCGGATGCTTCCGCATTGAGTTTATCAAGACGAACCACAGCATTCAGGATGCAGCGGCACTGGCGATCTATTCACCCGCCGGTATCATCGTGCACACCGGAGACTTTAAGGTGGATTATACACCGGTGTTTGGTGATACGATTGATCTGCAGCGATTTGGTGAGATCGGTAAAAAGGGTGTGCTTGCCCTGATGTGTGACAGCACGAATGCAGAGCGCCCCGGATTCACGATGTCTGAAAAGACGGTTGGACGGGCATTGGAAAATATATTTGAAGAGCACCAGAACAGCCGTATTATCGTAGCTACATTTGCATCAAACGTAGACCGTGTGCAGCAGATTATTAATCAGGCATATAAAAACGGAAGAAAAGTAGTCGTGGAAGGACGCAGCATGGTTAATATTATCTCTACTGCGACAGAACTCGGCTATATCAGCATTCCGGATAACACATTAATTGATATAGAACATTTGAAAAATTATCCGCCGGAAAAGACCGTGCTGATCACGACCGGCAGCCAGGGCGAGTCTATGGCAGCTCTGTCGCGCATGGCAAACGGCACGCACCGCAAGGTCAGCATTAGGCCGAATGATACCATTGTATTCAGCTCCAATCCGATTCCCGGAAATGAGAAAGCGGTATCCAAGGTCATCAATGACCTGTCAAGAAAAGGAGCAGAGGTTATCTTCCAGGATGTACATGTTTCCGGACATGCCTGTCAGGAGGATATCAAGCTGATCTATTCGCTCGTCCGACCTAAATATGCGATTCCGATCCACGGTGAGTATAAGCATAGAAAGGCACAGGCAAAGATCGCACAGGAGCTGGGTATCGATAAGGACAATATTTTCCTGATCAATTCCGGTGATGTACTCGAACTCGATGAAAACAGTGCACGTGTGAATGGAAAAGTGCATGTGGGTGATGTCATGGTCGACGGTCTTGGCGTTGGGGATGTCGGAAATATCGTACTGCGTGACCGTCATATCCTCGCAGAGGAAGGGATCATTATCGTGGTGCTGACGCTGGACGGAGGCTCCGGACAGGTGCTGGCTGGACCGGATATCGTATCCCGTGGATTTGTCTATGTGCGTGATGCAGGTGATCTGATGGATGACGCGCAGGCAGTTTTGAACACAACGATGGATCACCTGATGGACAAGGGTGTGACAGACTGGGGCAAGATCAAACAGGAGATCAAGGATGCGCTTGGTGGATTTGTATGGAAGGAAACCAAGCGTCGGCCGATGATCATCCCGATTATTATGGAGGTCTAGAGGCTGCATGCTGACAGATGAGAAAGATGTGCGCATGACGGCTGCCCTGGAGCAGCTCGTCACAGAGATGAAAAACAGTGATGAATATGTCCGGTTTAAACGGGCAGAGGAAAAGGTAGCAGAATTTTCCGGTCTACAGCAGCGAATTGATGAATTCAGGCGCAGCTGGTATGCATTACAGAGCAGCGGCTCACCGCAGTTGTTTGAACAGATCGACAGTGTGGAGGAATGCTATGCGGATCTCAGGGAAAATCCTTATGTCCAGGAATTTCTGGCAGCAGAACTCGCACTCTGCCGTATGTTCCAGCAAGTAAACTGGACGATCATGCAGAATCTGGATTTTGATACGGAATTTCTGCAGTCGTGACAGACAGGAGGTTGTTATGACCAAAGTAGTATTGCGAATGCTCAGTATCAGCATTACCGTATTGCTGGGAGTACTGGTCGTATGTGGTCTGTACCGCATTGGTATCCAGTGTTATGATTTCGGCTACCGCGTGTATACAGAGCCGGCGGTATCAGAGAGTGACCACACGGATGTGCTCGTACAGATCACGGAGGACATGGATGCGAAGGATCTGGCAGATGTTTTAGAAGAAAAACATCTTGTGCGTGACAGCAGATTATTTTTTCTGCAGGAAAAGCTGTCCGGATATAAGCTGGTACCTGGTGTGTATACGTTGAATCCGTCCATGACACCATCAGAGCTGATGAAGGGCATGACACCGGAAGAACAGCCTGGGGGAGAGGAAGCACAATCATGATATTGGATGAACGGTTAGCGACTTATCTGAACTCTCTCGAGAGCAGCAATGGAGAACTGCTCGATGCGATTGAGCAGGAAGCACTGGTTGCGGAGGTGCCGATTATCCGCAAGGATATGCAGGGCTTTTTGCGGTTTCTGCTGGCGGTCAGACAGCCGAAGCGGATTTTAGAGGTAGGGTGTGCAATCGGATTTTCTGCACTGCTTATGGCGCAGTGGAATCCGGTGGATTGCGAGATCACGACGATAGAGAACTGGCCTCCGCGTATTCCGGTTGCCCGGAATAATTTCTGCCGCGCGGACAGACAGGAGCAGATCACATTGCTCGAAGGTGATGCCGGGGAGATACTGCCGGGTCTGTTGGCAGAGGGCAGACATTATGACTGGATTTTTATGGATGCTGCGAAGGGGCAATATCCGATTCTGCTGCCGACAGCAGTTGGATTGTTGGAGTCTGGTGGCATACTTGTGACAGACAATGTACTATTTGACGGTGAGATCATAGAATCCCGCTATGCGGTGACACGGCGGAACCGCACGATCCACAAGCGTATGCGGGAATATTTATATACATTAAAACATCATGAGCAGTTAACGACTGCCGTACTGCCGGTCGGTGACGGTGCTGCGGTCAGCGTGAAAAAATAGGAGAAATGAGACATGAGAGTACCTGAGCTTCTCGTTCCGGCGAGTAGTCTGGAAGTGTTAAAGGTGGCAGTGGTCTTTGGTGCGGATGCCGTGTATATAGGCGGTGAAGTATTTGGTCTGCGTGCCAAGGCAAAAAATTTCACACTGGATGAGATGCGGGAAGGTGTAGAATTTGCACACGCACACGGTGTCAAGGTATATGTGACAGCGAATATTCTGGCACACAACGATGATCTGGAAGGTGTGCGCCGGTATTTTGAAGAATTAAAGAATGTCGGACCCGATGCCCTGATCATATCCGATCCCGGTGTATTTATGATCGCCAAGGAAGTGTTGCCCGATATGGAGCTGCATGTGAGTACGCAGGCGAACAATACCAATTATGGTACCTATCGCTTCTGGCAGCAGCAGGGAGCGAAGCGGGTGGTATCAGCGAGGGAATTATCGTTAAAAGAGATCCGGGAGATCCGTGGGCATATACCGGATGACCTGGAGATCGAGACATTTGTCCACGGGGCAATGTGTATCTCCTATTCCGGACGTTGTCTGCTGTCCAACTATTTTACCGGGCGCGATGCTAATCAGGGGGCATGTACGCATCCGTGCCGCTGGAAATATGCAGTGATGGAAGAGAGCCGGCCCGGTGAGTATCTGCCGGTATATGAAAACGAGCGCGGGACGTATATTTTTAACTCGAAAGATCTGTGTATGATCGAATATATTCCGGAATTAATCGATGCGGGTATTGACAGTTTCAAAATAGAGGGTAGAATGAAAACAGCATTGTATGTAGCCACGGTTGCACGCACCTATCGGCTGGCAATCGATGACTATCTGCAGTCCCCTGATCTGTACCGTGAGCATATGCCGTGGTATCTGGATCAGATATCGAATTGTACCTATCGGCAATTTACGACAGGATTCTTTTTCGGCAAACCTTCCGAGGAAGCCCAGATCTATGACAGCAATACTTATGTCAGGGAATACACATATCTCGGAACTGTCGGAGGTGTGAACGAGGCAGGTCTCTATGCGATCGAACAGAGAAATAAGTTCTCGGTCGGAGAGACAATTGAGGTGATGAAGCCAAACGGTGAGAATCCGCAGGTCGTCGTGCGCCGGATCGTAGATGAAGACGGAAACGACCAGATGAGCGCACCGCATCCGAAGCAGAAGCTCTGGATTGACCTGGGCTGCCCGCTTGACACATATGATATCTTACGAAGAAAGGAAGAAGAGGGTCATGAGTAAGGACAAGTATGTAGCATATGTGGGAACATATACCCACGAGAACAGTATTGGCATTCATTTGTATGATTTGGATGAGGGAAAAGGCACGATGGTAGAGCGTAAAGTCATTCCGATCAATAATGCGTCCTATCTGGTTGTTTCCCATAGTGGAAAGTTTTTGTATTCGATTGCAGATGAAGGTGTGCAGTCATTTAAGATCCTTCCGGACGGAGATCTCGAGCCGATCAACAAATCATGGATCGGTGGCATGAGAGGCTGTTTCCTGGATATATCAAATGATGACCGGTATCTGTTAGTCGGTGGTTACCATGATGGACGTGTATCTGTGATGCAGCTCGATCCGGTAGAAGGAACGATCGTCGGAATCGCAGATGGTGTGTTCCATAAAGGTATGGGACGCTGTATTGCGGAGAGAAGTTCCCGCCCGCATGTGAACTGTGTACGTTTTACCCCTGACCAGAAATATGTGTGTGCGATAGACGGTGGTCTTGATCAGGTAAAACTGTATCATATCGAACAAGAGACCGGAAAGATCCATAATACGGATATCCTGCGTTGTCAGATCGATTCTGCGCCCAAGAGCATGCGTTTTTCTGATGATGGACGTTTTGCATATGTTTTGTGTGAGTTGCTCAACTGTGTCAATGTCTATCGCTACGAGGAGCGTGACGGCGAGCCTGAGTTTGAGTTTTTACAGGAGATCACTACGACAGATAAGAAGGATGACGATATCTGCAGCGCGACTGCTATGACGATCTCACCGGATGGAAAACATCTGTATGTGGTCAATGCCGGTGTGAATTCTGCAGTGATCTATGATATTGACCCCGAGACTGGTATGCTGACGCTCAACTGCAACAGCAAGATCAGCGGTGAGTTTCCGAAGGCAGTGCGTGTATTTCCGGATAATGAGCATTTCATGACACTCAACCACGAGAATGACGAGATCTGCATTTTCAAAATGAATTATGATGAACATTATTTCCTGATGAAGGGAAAGCCACTGCACGTTGGTAAGCCGAACTGTGTGGCTGTTCACAAATTGCAGTAATCATAAATGAATATAAAAATCCTGTCCACGTTTTGGTGGGCAGGATTTTTGCATTTATAACAGATGCTTATTGGCTGCAGTAAGGCGAAAGCATAATCATGCCTACTGCACAAGCAGATCCATGAGGTATTCGTAGACATGCTCGCTCTGCTGTTTCCAGTTGTCACAGATCGCCACCGCGATCTCCTCATTCGGCACAGTGATCGTCAGGTCGATACGCGGGTGTTCACGCTCCTTGAGCTGGCAGCGCACTGCAAACTGTTCACCGGGTGCCTTGTAGTAGTCCGCAAGAACGGAAGCCGCTTCACGGATCGCGAGCTGGTTGGCATTCAGGTATTCATAGATATCCGACTGAATCCCTTTAGACAGCTTGTCAGAGAAAAATGACAAGCTCTGTGTGCCGGCTGGGGTGATGGAATAGCGGGTGTTATTGTGGGTTGCTTCCTTTTTAATAAAGGCGTTTTCATCCAGTTCGTGAAGTGCCTCCTGCACGGTAAAGTAGTTCGTATATTCTTTTTCTAAAAAGAAGTCGCACAGCTGTGGGCCGGAGAGCGGAGCCTCAGAGCGCTCCAGCAATGCGAGAATCATCAATTTGTAAGTCGTTAACGGTTCAGCCATATCTGATTCCCTCTTTCTATCTAATGATTTCTTTTATAATTTCTGATCGTTTATAGGGTGCTATATTTTCCCTGCCATGTATCCCGTTCGCGGAAGATGGCATGGATGCGGTTGAGTACATGTTTTTTATTCCCACTCCACAGCGGTGCGATGAGCAACCGTTTTGGTCCGTCTCCGGTAATCCGGTGCAGTACGATGTGGGAGGGTATGTGTTCAATACATGTCACGATGAACTGACAGTATGCTTCCTCGGAAAAGACCGGAAATGGGGCACACTTATATTCGGCAGCCAGATCTGTGTCTTTTAATATGTGCAGCAGTTGAAGTTTCAGCCCTGCGATCGGCAGCCGGCAGACATGCATGATGGATTGCAGCATCTGTGCCTGTGTCTCGCCCGGCAATCCGAGGATCAGGTGTGCGATCACGGGAATACCGGCATGATGCAGACGCCTGATTGCCTGTTCGCAGTCTGCGTAGGTGAAACCACTGCGGACGTGGCGCAAGGATGCATCGAAAGTGCTCTGTATGCCAAGCTCGATCCATACCGGCTTGTGAAAAGTATCGCGCAGTTCACATAACAGCGCCAGCACTTCATCGGGCAGGCAGTCTACGCGGGTTGCGATCGAGAGTGCTACGATCTCTTCCGGCAGCAGGCTTTCGGAAAAAACAGTACGCAGATAAGAGATATCTGCGTAGGTGTTTGTGTATGCCTGAAAGTAGGCGATAAAATGTCTCGCGTTGGTTTTGGCGGCAATACGGCTCTTTGCCTCACAGAGCTGTTCTGTGACAGAACGGCTGCGGTCAGCGGCAAAATCGCCAGAACCTCCTGCGCTGCAAAAACTGCAGCCGCGTGTCCCGAGTGTGCCGTCGCGGTTGGGACAGGAGAAACCGCCATCCAGAGAAAGCCGGTAGATCTTCTCTCCGAAGGTCTGTTTGAGATAATAGTCCAGACTGTAGTAGGGCTTGCCCAGCCAGTCCGGGTGCTGTGTGTCAGAGGTTATGTCCGGTTTCATATCAGTATCTTCCGAAAGATTGGATATCCGGCTTAGCGGATATGATCGCGGACAGCTTTGCTCACAACATCTGCGACGCGGGGATCAAATGCCTCCGGCATGATAAATTCATCGCTTAGTTCCTCATCGGATACAAGACCTGCGATCGCCTCTGCAGCAGCGAGTTTCATCTCCTCTGTAATCTGCTTGGCATGTCCCTCGAGTGCGCCGCGGAAAATACCGGGGAAGGCGACCACATTGTTGACCTGGTTCGGGAAATCACTGCGGCCGGTTCCGACAATGCGTGCACCTGCGGCACGGGCTACATCGGGCATGATCTCAGGTACCGGGTTGGCCATTGCAAATAAAATAGAGTCATGGTTCATGGATGCGACCATCTCAGCAGATACGATACCGGGCGCTGAGACACCGACAAAGATATCGGCACCTTTCAGTGCGTCGGCCAGTGTACCGGTCGCATGGTCTAAGTTTGTGACCTTCGTCATCTCCTGCTGCATCCAGTTCAGGTTCGGGTATTCGGGACCGATGATGCCTTCTTTGTCACACATGGTCACATTTTTAAAACCGTAGGTCAGTAAGAGTTTGGTGATCGCAACACCGGCAGAACCAGCGCCGTTGACAACGACTTTGCAGTCTTCCTTTTTCTTGCCTGTCACACGCAGACCGTTAATGATGCCGGACAGAACGACGATCGCCGTGCCGTGCTGGTCATCGTGAAAGACCGGGATATCCAGCATTTCTTTTAAACGCTCCTCGATCTCGAAACAACGGGGAGCAGAGATATCTTCTAAGTTGATACCGCCAAAGCAGGGGGCAATATTTTTCACGGTCTGGATGATCTCTTCGGTATCCTGCGTGTCCAGACAAATCGGCACAGCGTTTACATCGCCGAATTCCTTGAACAGCACACACTTTCCTTCCATGACAGGCATGGCGGCATAGGCTCCGATATTTCCGAGACCGAGTACGGCGCTTCCATCGGAAACGACTGCGACGGTATTGGCTTTGATCGTATAGTTGTATACCTCCTCCGGATGCTCCGCAATGATCTTGCACGGCTCTGCGACACCGGGTGTATAGGCGATCGCCAGCGCCTCGCGGTCTTTGACGGGTGCTTTTGAGACAGTTACCAGTTTTCCGTTCCATTCTCTATGCAGCCGGATGGCTTTTTCTTTCTGATCCATGATCTTACTCCTTACTTTTGTAAATTTGTAACTGTTCAGTACCCTCGCAGTTACGATGCAAAATCCATTCCAAATCGGCTTCGCCGATAGGATTTTGCATGACCGGGTCATATTCTTACGGTCTCAGCAGTAAGTGCTTCGACCTGTTCTGAACGGTTATGTGAATTTACAAGAATCATAACACTTCTCAGGTGCTAAATCAAGCGCGAGTGGCGGTGGACGGCATGCATGAAAAATAGTACTTCCTATTTCCGGGACAATAGTGTATAATATGAAATATCTATTTTCAAATCATTGTTTTCCCCATTACGAGTATAATAATTAGGAGATTTCAGATATGGATAATATGCGAGAAAAGTATGAGTCGCTGAGTGTGGCAGCGCTCAAGGATCTGGCGAAGGCACGTGGGCTGAAAAGTCTCTCAGGACTTAAAAAGGCAGAGGTGGTGGAAGCCATGCTGGCAGAAGACCAGCGGCTCAAGCAGATCAAAAAGCGTGAGGACGAAGCGGCGCAGGCAAAAGAAAAAGTGAAAAAAGAACGTAACACACAGACAGAACAGGGCGCGGCAGAGCATACGGAGAAGAATACGGACAAAAATACAGATCGGAATACAGAGCGGAATACAGAGCAGGGCGAGATGCCCAATGCAAATCTTGACAGCGGTATTACGGCAAACGGTATTCTGGAAGTCATGCAGGAGGGATATGGTTTTATCCGTTGTGCGAATTATCTGCCCGGTGAGAATGATGTATATGTATCACCGTCACAGATCCGCAGATTCCGGCTCAAGACCGGTGATATTGTATGCGGAAATACTAGGATCAAGACACAGAGTGAGAAGTTTTCTGCGCTGCTGTATATCACAACGATCAATGGTTATCCGCCGTCAGTAGCAGGCAGACGCAAGAATTTCGAAGATCTGACACCGATATTCCCGAATGAGCGCCTGCGTCTCGAGACGGAGCGCGGAGGACTGGCAATGCGTATCGTGGATCTTGTATCTCCGATCGGTAAGGGTCAGCGTGGTATGATCGTGTCTCCGCCCAAGGCAGGAAAAACGACTTTATTAAAGGAAGTGGCTCGGTCTGTCAAACGGAACAATCCGGAGATGCACCTGATCATCCTGTTGATTGATGAGCGCCCGGAGGAAGTCACTGATATCAAGGAGGCGATCGAGGGCGATAACGTAGAAGTCATCTATTCAACGTTTGATGAGCAGCCGGAGCGCCACAAGCGTGTGTCGGAGATGGTCGTAGAGCGTGCAAAGCGTCTCGTGGAGCATGGCAAGGATGTCATGATCCTGTTGGACAGTATCACAAGACTGGCGCGCGCGTACAATCTGACTGTTCCGCCGAGTGGACGTACACTGTCCGGTGGTCTGGATCCGGCAGCCCTGCATATGCCCAAGCGTTTCTTTGGCGCAGCACGTAATATGCGTGAGGGAGGCAGCCTGACGATACTGGCGACTGCGCTGGTAGATACCGGCAGCAAGATGGATGATGTAGTCTACGAGGAGTTCAAGGGAACCGGTAATATGGAACTGGTACTCGACCGGAAACTCTCCGAAAAGCGTGTATTCCCTGCAATCGATATTACCAAATCGAGCACAAGACGCGAGGATCTGCTGCTTGACAGGGAAGAGCGCGAGGCAGTGACGATCATGCGCCGCGCGATCAACGGAATGAAGACAGATGAGGCTGTCGAGACGATTTTGAATATGTTTGCGCATACACGGAATAACCGCGAATATGTGCAGCAGGTGATCAAAAAGAAATTTTTGTAAAAACGCTTGCATTACATAATTCGTTATGCTACAATAAATAAGCTGTTGTGAGAATGCGACAGACACAGAACGTTCATTCACAGATATGAACATAGATAGATATTAGATTAATATTTCGAGTAGTGAGGTGAAAAAGATGCAGACAGAGATCCAGCCCGAATACTATGAGGCAACCGTTACTTGCAACTGTGGCAACACATTCGTAACAGGTTCTACAAAGAAGGAAATCCATGTTGAGATTTGTTCTAAGTGCCATCCGTTCTATACCGGACAGCAGAAGGCTAATCAGGCACGCGGACGTATTGAGCAGTTCAACAAGAAATACGGCATGAAATAATCACATGGGAACTAAGGTTGAAGTTGCTACACTTCAACCTTTTTTACATTATGGAAAATTTTAAAATGAGATATTCAGGAATCGGGGGACAGGCTGTACTCGAAGGTGTCATGATGAAAAATAAAGATACCTATGCAGTAGCTGTCCGAAAGAGCGACGGAGAGATCGTCGTAGAAAAAAAAGAATATAAGAGTCTGTTCGGAAATGGAGCCATCACGCGCTGGCCGCTTGTGCGGGGTGTCGTAAACTTTGTAGATTCCCTTGTACTGGGGATGAGCAGTCTGTCATTTTCTTCTTCTTTTTTTGAGGAAGAAGATACGAAAGAGCTGAGTGAGCAGCAGGCGGCAAAGAAGGAAAAGAAAGAGCACGTGATGATGGGTGGTACGATCGCTCTTTCGATCGTGCTGGCGGTAGCGCTCTTTATGCTGTTGCCATACTGGCTGTCTACTTTGTTTTCCGGGTTCGGCTGGTCGGATACGGCAATTGCACTTGTGGAAGGAGTATTGCGCGTATTGATCTTTCTGGCATATATTGTGGGTATCTCACTCATGAAGGATATCCAGCGTGTATATATGTATCATGGCGCAGAACACAAGTGTATCAACTGTATCGAACATGGCATGGATCTGAACGTGGAAAATGTGCGGAAAAGTTCGAGGCTGCACAAACGCTGTGGAACGAGTTTTTTGTTTTTTGTAATTATGGTGAGCGTGATTCTGTTCATTTTTATCCGGGTAGATTCACCGCTGCTGCGTGTGCTTGTGCGCATTTTACTGATTCCTGTGATTGCAGGTATCTCTTATGAGCTGATTCGTCTGGCGGGGCGCAGCGAAGGTAAGGTGATCGGGCTGCTCAGTAAGCCCGGAATGCTGTTGCAGAAGCTGACTACGCGCGAGCCGGATGATGATATGATTGAAGTGGGTATCGCTTCTGTAGAAGCAGTATTTGACTGGAGGACTTACGTGCAGGAAATACGTGAGTGACAATGTGCGGATATATCCGGAGGGAGGCTGACAGTGACATACAGAGAAGCAGAGCAAAAAGGCGAGCGGCTGTTACAGGCAGCAGGGATCGCCGATGCTAAAACAGATGCATGGCTGCTGTTGGAGATGGTAGCACATATTGACCGCAGCTTTTATTTTATGCATAGTGGTGACGAGGTAGAGCCGGAGATCTTGTCAGAATATGAGCGTGTACTGGAAAAACGTACAGAGCATGTACCGCTGCAGTATATTACCGGTGAGCAGGAATTTATGGGGATGACATTTCACGTCAATTCCAATGTGCTGATTCCCAGACAGGATACGGAGACTCTGGTGGAGGAGACGTTAAACGTCCTGGAACCGAATATGCAGATTCTGGATCTGTGTACGGGTTCCGGCTGTGTGCTGCTCAGTATTTTAAAAAATGCGCCTACTGTCAGAGGCATGGGCAGTGACATCAGCAAGCAGGCATTGCTTGTCGCAAAGGAAAATGCCAGACTGCATGAACTGGATGCAGAGTGGGTGCGCAGTAATCTGTTTGATAATATCAGTGGTGCGTTTGATGTGATTGTATCCAATCCACCCTATATCGCGCAGGAGGAGATCCTGCAGCTCATGCCGGAGGTGAGCCAGTTTGAGCCGCTGCAGGCACTGGACGGGGGCGTGGATGGACTCGATTTTTATCGCAGTATCACAAGTGAAGCACCGAAATACCTGAAGGAGAACGGCTGGCTGCTCTTTGAGATCGGCTATGATCAGGGAGAGGCGGTGCGTCAGCTGATGCATGAGGCTGGCTTTGAGGGTGTGCTGGTGATCAAGGATCTGGCAGGAAATGACCGGGTTGTGAGAGGATATCTTGCCACCAGCCGTGAATAAAAAGGAGAAAAGACATGTTTGACAAATTAGAGGATCTGTTAGTCCGATATGAAGAGATCATGAGTGAGCTGTCGGAGCCGGATGTGGCAAATGATGCCAATCGTTTCCGCAAGCTGATGAAGGAACAGAGTGATCTCGCACCGATCGTCGAAGCGTTTCGTGAATATAAAAAGAGTAAGCAGGCGATCGAGGATGCACTCGTTATGCTTGATGAGGAGAGCGACGAAGAGATGAAAGAACTCGCCAAAGAAGAATTAAACGAGGCGAAAGCGAATGTCGCAGAACTGGAAGAAAAGCTCAAGATCCTGTTACTGCCGAAGGATCCGAATGATGATAAGAACGTTATCGTGGAGATCCGTGCAGGTGCAGGTGGAGAGGAAGCGGCATTGTTTGCGGCTGAGATCTACCGTATGTATGTGCATTATGCAGAGAGCCGCCGTTGGAAGGTGGAGACACTCGAAGCAGACGAGACAGGTATCGGTGGCATGAAATCTGTAGACTTTATGGTCACCGGAGCCGGAGCATATTCCGTATTAAAATATGAGTCCGGTGTACACCGCGTACAGCGTGTGCCGGAGACAGAGTCACAGGGACGTATCCAGACGTCTACCTGTACAGTAGCCGTGATGCCTGAAGCGGAGGAGGTGGATATCCAGATTGATGAGAAGGATATCCGTATTGATGTCATGCGTGCATCCGGAAATGGTGGTCAGTGTGTCAACACGACGGACTCCGCAGTACGTCTGACCCATTATCCGACCGGAATTGTGATCTACAGCCAGACGGAGAAGTCACAGCTGCAGAATAAGGAAAAGGCATTTGCATTGCTGCGTTCCAAATTGTATGATTTGGAGCTGCAGAAAAAGCAGGATGCGGAGTCTGCGGCACGGCGCAGCCAGATCGGAACCGGAGACCGCTCAGAGAAGATCCGTACCTATAATTTCCCGCAGGGACGTGTGACCGATCACCGTATCAACCTGACCCTGTATAAGCTGGACAAGATCATGAACGGTGACATTCAGGAGATTATCGATGCATGTATTGCGGCTGACCAGGCGAAGAAGCTCGCGAATATGCAGGATGAAGGCTAGTACACCGAATAATAAATAACTGACACCTTGACTTGGCTGATTTTTCATCTGCTGCGTTGTCGTCAATCGACGTAGCCACCGCTACGCCTCATTCCTCCGCCTTGCATATGAAACAATCATCCGGCGTCAATGTATCAGAAACTTATTATTCGATGTACTAGAAGCCTCAAATTCACTGTTTTTTTGCAGAGTTGACTTTTCATATTTGATCAGTTAATGTGAAATATGTTTATAGCTGAAATCAATTCTATTGAGAAGAGCAGGTGGGTAAAAGTATTTGAAGAAACTATTAGTGATCTCAGACAATCATGGTTACACGCATCAGTTACGCGAAGTGATTGATCGGGAACTGCCATTTGATTTATTTTTACACTGTGGAGATGGTGAGTGCCAAAAATCAGAGTATGAGCGGCTGCTGCCTCCGCTCATGGCATCTATTTATTTAAAGGGGAATTGTGATTTCCTGCCGTTTCGCCCGATGGCACGGTTTGCCCTGGAAGGTGTAGAGATTCTGGCTGTGCATGGACATAAGCAGGCGGTCAAACAGGACGATTCGGTATTGGAGTACGAAGCGGTCAAACAGAACGCGCAGTTAATCTGTTACGGACACACACACCGGGCAGAGATTCATGAGACAGATGGCAGGACATTTGTCAATCCGGGAAGTTTTACCGGCTATCATTCACCTACACGGAGCACCTATGCAGTGGTGGAAGTAGAAGCTGGACAGGTGATCCGTGCAGAAATAAAGCCTGTTGAAATATAGAAAATTCATATGAAAAAGTATGCCCGCAGCACCTGAAAATCAGAAACCTGTTACAGGCTGCCGCAACAGAATTTGAACGGTAATAAATATTTATACACCTGCGATCTCGTTCAGAGCCTGAATCTGATGAATCCGCTGATCGGTAAATTGTTCTTTCTTGAGAAAACGGCCGTCTGTATTGACGCGGCTGTCTGCCGGGATGCCATGCAGATAACGGTCGGTCAGCATTCCCTGTGCCAGGGGGCTGAAAGCGATGATTCCCTTGCCCTCTTCCTGAGCGGCCTGCTTCAGACCGTTTTTCTCGATCGTGCGGTCGAAAATAGAATAACGGTTCTGGTTGATGACAAACGGACAGTGCAGATCACGTAAGATCGCTGCCGCACGTTTCATAGTCGCCCCATCATAGTTGGATATTCCGGCATATAGCGCTTTGCCGCTCTTTACTGCCTGGTCGAGCGCACCCATGGTCTCCTCCAACGGTGTATCGGGATCCATCCGGTGATGATAGAAGATATCGACATAATCAAGCCCCATGCGCTGCAGGCTCTGATCCAGACTGGCCAGCAGATATTTGCGGCTTCCCCAGTTACCGTAAGGTCCCTGCCACATATCATAACCGGCCTTCGTACTGATGATCAGTTCATCACGGTAGGCGGTAAAATTCTCTTTTAATAATTTCCCCAGATTTGATTCGGCACTGCCATACTCCGGACCATAATTATTGGCCAGATCGAAATGTGTAATACCGTTGTCAAAGGCGGTGAATACCATTTTGCGCATGTTTTCATATACGCCGGTATCTCCGAAATTGTGCCAGAATCCCAAAGATACTTCCGGTAGTCGTGAGTGCAGATGCGCTGTGGTATGCGATGCCGGAGAAAAATTCTCAAAATCGTAAAATAGTATAAAATAATATCAAAAAAGTAGACGAATTCTTTCAACCTGTAAAGTATACTCTGAGTATAGGAATTAAATCCCGTAGGGATTTTGGGGATGAAAATCTAAACAATGATTGGTGGAGGAAACGAACATGAAGAAACTGGCAATGGAAGAAAAATTAGTGGTACGTCCGATCGTAGGATGTCTGGTGCACTCACATTTCTGGGAGGGACCGTGCCGTGCAGGACATGCCGAGGACATGACTAAAGAGGCCGAGGCAAAGGCTGCGGATGAGTATTTTGCAGCGCGTAAGAAAGAACTCGAGGGCGTGATCGACGAAGTAGAGCTGATGCCGATGATCGATGCGAGATATGAGGAGACATTTGTTGTATCGGAGGATGTCTATGCACAGATCGAAGAAGATATGGAGAAGGCAGACATCTTTTTATGCATGGGATGGAGAATCCCCAAGCTCGAGCGATATAAAAAGCCGGTTGTCATCATGCAGAACGGAAATGAGGGTATCGATTTCGCAGCATACTGCAACAATATCGGCGTAGAAGCATATGTAGCGATGGATATGAAGGACTTAAATGAGATCCTGCATTATCTGTGGGTGAGAAAGGCGATTTCCTGTACGAGAGTGTTGTGCCTGTCAGCAGCAGCACAGCCGACCTTTGGTATCCAGTCAGTGATCCGTGATCCGGAGATCCTGCGTCAGAAGTACGGACTGGAAGTAGTCAAGCTGCCGTTCTATGACATCGTAAAATATATGGATGAGATCACAGATGAGGAGGCAAAGCCGATTGCAGAGAAGTATCTGAAGAATTCCACAGATACCAAGGTAAATACCGAATGGTTCTTAAATGATATCAAGTATTATCTGGCAGCAAAGAAGATGATGGATGTCTACCAGTGCAACGCATTTACGACTGCCTGCCACGAGCTGTGTACCTCTGAGATCCCACAGAACCGCAAGTTTACACCTTGTATGTGTCATTCGATCATGAAAGATCAGGGTATTCCGAGCGGATGTGAGGAAGATCTGAATGCACTCATGGCAATGTGCATCATGCAGTATCTCGGACATCGCCCTGCATTCATGGGCAATCCGAACCATGAGACTGATGAGTTGCTGCGCATCCACCATGCAGTACCTGCACTTCAGATGAATGGATATGGCACAAAGGATCTGGAGTACAAGCTGTGGGCATTTACCGGACAGGGATTCGGTGGCAAGCTACAGGTAGATTTTGCCCAGAATGAGTCAGAGTATGTGACACTCGGACGTTTCAATCCGGCAGGTGACACGATTTGCGTAAAGGAAGGAAAAGTCATCAAATCAGAATATGATGATGTATACTGCAGTCCGTATTATTATATCCAGATGGATGATGCGAGAACCTATATGCATAATCTGGCAGGCTTTGGACATCATCAGGTACTGGTATTCGGTGCATATAAACAACAGATCAAAGAATTAGCAAGATACATGGGCTTCCATGTCCTTGAAGGCTGATTAAAATACAATTGAAGCAAAATGAAACAGGGATGAGGTGGGATTGTGATCTATCTAAACAGTGCTGCGACATCTTATCCCAAGCCGGCATGTGTGGTTGAAGCGTATACACAGTCAATAAATGCCCTGCCTTCTGCTCAGTTCAGAAGTGCGGGCATTTTTGATAATAGTGACCTGTTTGGACAGACGAAAAGGCGGCTGGGAGAGATATTGGGGATCAGGAATACAGAACAGATTCATTTTACGTCTGGATCGACCGAAGGATTAAACCGTATCATATTCGGGCTGCCATATGAGGCAGATGAGTATATGACGACGGCAACGGAACACAACAGTGTGCTGCGTCCGTTATATAATCTGACAGAGGGGAAAAAACCGGTGGTCGTGCCATGTGATGAAAATGGTGTGGTATCGATTGCGCAGATGGAGCAGATGCTCACGGATGCGACAAAGGTACTCATCGTTAATCATTGCTCGAATGTCACGGGAGCGATCCAGGATCTGTGTGCAATGGGGAGATTCGCCAGAAAGCATCATCTGATTTTTTGCGTCGATGTATCCCAGAGCGCCGGATGCATAGAGATCCATGCAGATGAGTGGGGGATTGATGCGCTGGCATTTACCGGACATAAGTCACTGCTCGGGGTGCAGGGCACCGGAGGCTATTATGTGAGGGATGGCATTGTGTTAAAACCGCTCATATACGGAGGCAGCGGAAAAGACAGCATGCGCATCAGATATGAGCCTGAAAACTATGAATATGAAGTCGGCACACAAAACAGCAACGGAATCGCTGCGTTAAACCGGGCAGCAGCGTATGTGCTGGACAAAGGCATCGCTGCGATTCATGAGCGTGAATCAGAACTGGCATACCACCTGATCGGAAAATTGTCAGCGATCGACCATGTAAACATGTATGGAAAAAACTTGAAAGACCGGGGTCCGGTGGTGAGTCTTTCCATCGATGGGATCATCCCGGCGGATGTTGCATATATCCTTCAGAGTAATTATAATATTATTACACGTGCAGGACTGCAATGTGCACCGCTCATCCATGAATATATCGGAGCGGGACAGAGTGGGACACTGCGGGTCAGCTTCTCGGATGAGACGACGACTGCGCAGCTGGACGTATTGGCGCAGGCGGTGGGAGACATCGCACATGCAGCAAACGGATAGGATGATCATATGAAAATTATAGATAAAAGAAAATCATTGGAGACATGTACCGAGTCGGGCTGGGATGCATTTGATCTCATGCTTGATGAACCGCTGACAGATGAATTTATCCGGAAAATAGGGACGATTGGCGGATCTTTTGTGTACATGAGCATGCTAAAGAGACCTTTTTTCAAAGTGGAATCTCACAACTATGTCGCCAAAGGAATCAAAGGCGATGAGTATTTCAGACTGGCGGTACACAGAGATTATCTGACCGAAGTGGATCGGATCACAGATCTTTTGAACCGGTAACGTTTGGATATTTTGTGGGAGGAAGATGGGCGTGCTTATATTCAAGGATGAGATGAAACTAAACCGGGAGTTTCCGTTTCAATTAGCGCAGTATTCATTGAAATGGGAGGACAATACGACTGACAGCTATCATTATCATGATTTCTGTGAGATTACTTATGTGAAAAATGGTAGGGGCAAATATCTGGTCGGTGGCAGATGTTATGATGTCACACCGGGAGATCTGATCATTTTTAACAATGTGGAGCCTCACGGCTGGCAGGTGCTGGATCGCAAGATGGATGTCATGGTGATCACATTTGCACCGGAATTGGTGTCCGATCCCGGAAATGTGTTTTCCGGGGAATATTTAAGACCGTTTATTGAGCGGGGCAGCAATTTTCAGAACCGGATCGGTGCATCTGATCAGATCGCACAGGTGATCTATGGGATCATGCTGGAGATCCAGGAGGAAGTAAAGCATGCAGATACAGGCTACAGAGATATGATCAAAGCGGATATTCTGCGGATACTCACGTATCTGATCCGCCATTATCAGATGGAGGATGATTCACGGATTGAGCAGAAACGGCAGATCAAACGGCTGGAGCCTGCGCTGTTTTATATCAATTCCCATTACACGGAGGCGATCAAGCTCGATGAGGTGGCAGCGCTCACTTATATGAGTCCCAATTATTTCAGTGCCTATTTCAAAAAGGTGATCGGAAGGACATTCATGGAATATGTCACGCTGCTTCGATTGAAAAAGGTGCGTGAGCTGTATCAGATGACGGGAAGCAGCATGGCGGAGCTGGCGATGGAGAGCGGATTTCAGAATGTGTCGAATTTTTACAGAATGTATAAAAAATATATCGGAGAACTTCCTGACAGAACAAAAAGGAGAGAACAATGAAGATCGAGAGAGGATCAGATCATAGGATAGAATTAACCTTAGACGGCGAATATATGTCCATTCAGGCAGTCAGAGATCATATCATTCACTGCGTATACAGCCACGAGCCGATCGAGGAGGTGCCGTCGCTGCTGATAGATACAGGAAAAATGCAGCAGAACATGCAGGATGCAGCAGAACTGGTACTGGAGGAAGGTACAAAGGATCTGCATATTTCAGCGGGAACACTTGGCATGCAGATCGCCCGTGCGGACGGTCAGATCTCATGGATGAATGATCGGACGAAACGGCCGCTGCTGCGTGAGGTTAAAAAAGAATTTATCAAAGTGCCGGTGATCAAATATACGACCGGGGATGAAAAACCGCTGATCAAGCGTGTCAAGACCGTAGATGGTGAGCGAAATTTTATTCAGAACCTGCGCGAAGAATCGGACCATGATGCCTATCAGGGACGGCTGTATTTTGATTTTGATGAGGACGAGGGTGTATATGGTCTCGGACAGGCAGAGGAGGGTGTATATAATTACCGCCATCATACACAGTATCTGTACCAGCATAATATGCGTATCCCGATGCCAATGTTTGTATCGGACAAGGGCTATGGCATCTTATTTGATGCGACCTGCCTTATGACGTTCAATGATACGGAGGTGGGCTCCTATATGTTTTTCGATGCGATTCCACAGCTGAGCTATTATGTGATAGCCGGTGATGATCTCGATGAGATCATAGATGGATTCCGTTATCTGACAGGGCAGGCAGCGATGCTTCCGAAGTGGGCATACGGTTATATCCAGTCGAAAGAGCAGTATTATACAGCCGATGAACTGGCTGATGTAGTGAAAAAGTACCGCGAGCTGCAAGTGCCACTGGACTGCGTCGTACAGGACTGGAACAGCTGGGAGAAGGATCAGTGGGGACAGAAAAGTCTTGATCCAACAAGATATGCCAACATGCGGGAGCGTGCGGATGAGATCCATGCGATGGGTGCACATACGATGGTATCGGTATGGCCGAATATGAATACCGGGACACCAAATCATACGGAGCTGTTTGACGCTGGATATATGTTAAATGATTATGCGACCTATGATGCATTTGATGAAAAGGCGCGTGAGATCTATTGGAAGCAGGCAAAGGAAGGTCTGTTTGACCAGGGCTTTGATTCGTGGTGGTGTGATTCGACGGAGCCGTTTTCAGGACCGGACTGGAGTGGAGATATCAAACGCGAGCCGTGGGTGCGTTATCAGTTGGTCGGCACAGAGCATAAAAAATATCTTGATGCGGAGAAGGCAAATGCGTATGCACTCGTTCATGCACAGGGCATCTATGAGAATCAGCGCAGAACAAGAGAGAATATGAGGGTTCTGAATCTGACCAGATCCGGTTATGCTTCCGGGCAGAAATACGCAGCGATGCTGTGGTCGGGAGACATCACTGCGTCATGGGACGTGATGAGACGCCAGATCGCGGAAGGGTTAAATATGGCGATGTCAGGTTATCCGTACTGGACACTGGATATCGGAGGTTTCTTTACGGTTGGCAAAAAATGGCAGAACAGAGGCTGTTCCTGTAATACAGATCCGACCGGCAGATGGTTCTGGAAGGGCAGATATGATGAGGGTGTGCATGATAAAGGGTTCTGCGAATTGTATACCAGATGGATTCAGATGGGATGCTTTCTGCCGATGTTCCGCTCACATGGAACCGATACACCCCGTGAGATCTGGAATTTTGGCTCCAAGGGCACGATGTTTTATGATGCGATCGAAAAATATATCAAATTACGTTACAGGCTGATGCCATATATTTATTCGTTGGCAGGGGACGTGGTGTTGCGTAATGGGACGATCATGCGCAGCCTGCTGTTTGATTTTTATGATGATAAGAGGGCAGCCGGCATGGCGACGCAATTTATGTTTGGCAGGAGCCTGCTCGTGTGTCCGGTGCTACAGCCGATGTATTATGAGGCAGAGAGTACACCGTTAGACGAGGAAAAAACATGGAAGGTCTATCTGCCGGCAGATACGTTGTGGTATGATTTCTATACTGGAGTGTGTTATGACGGCGGACAGGAGATTTTGGCAGACGCACCGCTGGATACGATGCCGCTGTATGTGCGTGCGGGCAGCGTGATTCCGATGACGAGTGGATTGCAGTATGCGATGGAGAAAAATGATGCGCCGCTCGAGCTTCATGTCTATCCAGGAGCCGATGGCACATTTACGCTATACGATGATGCAGGAAATGATTATGCATACGAGCAGGGTGAGTATGCACAAATACCGTTGCATTATGATGAGGCAGCAGGCATGCTTACGATCGGAGAGCGAACCGGCAGCTATCGTGGCATGGAAGGGCAGATTCGTTATGAGGTCTATGTCAGCAATGTGAAAAAGACACAGGGCGTGTATGACGGGGCAAAGGTGGAGATAGCGCTGAACGATACATTGTAACGACTGGTTAAAAAATGACAAAAAATCATATAAAAACTACATGGAATGTGTGGAAAATTACTGATAATATAATACTATGTTAAACAAAATGTGGTAAAAACCACAAATTACAATGATTCGGGGGGTAATTATATGAAAAAGAAAGTATTGTCTGTTATTTTCACAGCAACGATGGTCGCATCACTGTTCGCAGGATGTGGATCGTCATCCGATGCACCGGCGGCATCTGATTCCGGGAATACGAAGGAAGACACAGCATCTGATGCTGATACGAAAGAGCCGGCAGATGATGCAGATAGTGCAGATGCGTCAGGTACAACGATCACGTTGATGGCATCTCAGGACTGGATCGAGGATTCAGAGCAGGAGCTGGGAGCAAAGTTTGAAGAAGAAACCGGTATCCATGTAGATTATCAGATTCTTCCGGCTGACCAGTATCAGGATGTATTGCTGACGAGATTAAATACCGGTGAGGGACCTGACATTTTTATGGCACAGTCCGGTTTTGCGATCGATACGACGTATCAGGTAAAGGATAACGCAGTAGATCTCTCAAATGAGCCGTGGATGGACAGCTACAGCGTATTCTCAGCGGATCAGACTTCTGTAGACGGTGTGAATTATGGTATGACTTACTATGATACCACGACAGATTATTACATGATCTACAATAAAAAGCTGTTTGCGGATGCTGGTATTACCGAAGTACCGACCACATTTGCTGACTTTGAGGCTGCCTGTCAGGCGTTGCTCGACAATGGCGTAGATCCCATCTATGAGCCGGTCGCAGACGGATGGCATCAGACGATGCTTTGGACAGAGAATGCACAGGTCGTAGATAAGATCGAGCCTGGTATTATCGACAAGCTCAATAATAATGAGACGACATTCGCCGAGAATAAAAATATGCTGACCATGCTCGAGCAGCTGGCAGATCTTGCTAATAAGGGTTATTTCGGAGACAACTATCTATCTGATGAATTTGCAAATGCAGAAGGGTATCTGGCTTCCGGAGAGTATGCAATGAGCTTTTTGAAGCCGGGTGCGATCGCTTCGATCGTAGCAAGCGATATGAATGCCGGTTACACAGAGGATGATTTTGGCATTATGCTGATGCCGTTACTGGATAATCAGTATCTGAACGTACATCCGGCTGGACCTTCCAAGTTCATCTATTCCGGTTCAGCGAACATTGATGCAGCAAAGAAGTATCTGACTTATATCACGACAAAGGACAGTTTACAGTATGTCATTGACAATGCTTCAGATGTGGAGAACTTCCCGTTCGATGCAGGTCAGACACCGGAGTATTCCGAGACAACAAATGCATTCCTTGAAAGCTATGACGATGATCATTCAGGCATGGTACTGCAGGATGTTGTAAAATACTTCAATGAGCAGTGGATGGATATCTCAGCCAATATTGCATCTATGTTTATCGGCGATATGACACCGCAGGAAGTATTAGAGGCGATCGATGCAGGCAGAACCCAGCTGGCAACCGCAGCGGGAGATGAGAACTGGCAGTAAAACAGAATATAACAAAAAAGCTGTACATTTGTACAGCTTTTTTGTTATGCAAAATTTATGCTGTGCTAATCCTGTTGATGTGCGTGCCGGTATGCAGTAGGGTTGCTGTCGACGATCTTGCGGAACGTCTTGCTGAAATGAAACTGATCGGGATAACCCACGGCATCACCGATTTCCTGAATCGTCATAGTGGTAGTGGTCAGCAACTGTTTTGCCTTGTGGATGCGTACCTCTGTCAGCATTTTGACTGGAGTCGTACCGGTGTGCTTTTTGAAGATCTTTGTCAGGTAGGCTGCTGAGAATCCCATAGATTCAGCAAACGATCCAAAATCAATATCTTCCATGTAATGATCCTGAATGTAGGATATGACCTGATCAGTCAGATGCTGGGTGTCATTGCCGGAAGTGCTGTGATCTTCCGGCAACTCATACATCAGGGACAGTTTTAGCTGGATCTTTGCCAGAATATTTGCCATGTCATTCTCTGAGACAGGCTTGGTAATGTAATCAAATACCTGTTGACGCAGTGCCTCCCTGGCATATTCAAAATCTGCGTATCCGGTGATGATCACAGTAACAATCTCCGGGTACAGCAGGTGGATCTGTTTGGAGAGTGCCAGTCCGTCTATGACAGGCATCTGAATGTCTGTGATGACGACATGTACCTGCTCTTTTTTTAGAATTTCGAGTGCCTCTGCGCCGTTGGTGGCTTCGCCTGCCACGACAAACGGATCTCCGATTGCTTCAATATCATGTTTGAGCGCCTGCCTGAGATAGTATTCGTCTTCTACGAGCAGCACGCTGAAATGGTCAACTTTGTTCATTTGAATTACCTATTTTCCTTCCTACTTTTACAAAGGCGCCGCCCTCAGGACGGTTTCCAAAATCAAAGATGAATGTGATTCCATCTAAAAGATAGAAACGAATAAATATATTCAGGATGCCCATGCCTTGAATTTTCAGGCTGGGGAGCGTCTTTGTTTCTAAAATATTATCCATCTGTTTTCGCAGCAGCCGGTCGACTTCGGGATCAAATCCAGGGCCGTTATCCTGTACTTCGATATACCAGATGTCGTTTTCAATGTAGCCATATACACGGATATGCCATGGAGGAGATAATGTCGTGACAGATTTGATGGCATTCTCCACAAGCAGCTGTATGCACAGTTTGGGTATCATATAGTCCAACATCTGGTCGTCTACATCAAAACGATAATGCAGCGATTCCGTAAAGCGCAGTTTCATGCATTCCAGATACATGTCACATAATTCGAGTTCTTCTTCAATAGAGGTTGATTGCTTGCGGTTTGAAGAGATATAGCGCAGGATGTTGGATATGTTCATTGTCATTGTCGAGATCGAATCGGTCAGTCCTTCGCGTGCCATTTCTGAGATGCTTGCCAGAGAGTTATACAGAAAATGAGGATTCATCTGTGACTGCAATGCCAGCATCTGTGCCTGTACCTCCTGTTCATTGAGTGTGAGAATTGTCTGGGTCTTTTCCTTTGATTCTGCAATATAGCGGTTGATGGAATTTGCTAGCTGGTCAAATTCGAGGATGCCGGTGGGCTCCATGTCCAGCTGTTCATTCTCATGGTTATCTCCGGCAGACAGAAAGGAATAGATACAAGTGATCGGATCGGAGAGTGTGCGTGCCATATAAAAGGCGAGCAGCATACCCAGCGATAGCACCAGTGCAAAAATAAAGATGACACCGATATTGGAATAGAGGATCTGTGCCACAAATTTATAATTTGGTACGATGGCAACGACTGTCATATTCGTGTGTGTCGTTTTTGAGTAGGTAACGTATTCAGTCAGTTCTGTGACGGTGTTGAAAACCGTTCCGGAGCCGAGCTGACGATGATCCCAGTAGGGGAACATCTGATCTGGAATGTCGTTGGCTGCGGGATAGATGATCTCTCCGTTTACATTATACACAATGATTGTAGGTTCATAGGTCGAGGAGGGACTGATCGCAGTATGAAAAACATCGGAATAGTACATCTTTGCCTCAATGATGCCGGCGGGGTGGTAATAGCTATCGAAATAAGACCGATAGATTGTCAGATAGTCGTCTTCGTCGGAAACAACCGGTATATATCTGCGCCCGTGTGCATCTAAAGTTGCCTGATACCAAGACTCGTCAGAGTAGCCGGAGAGCGGACCGATATAATCGCCGACGCCGTAGCCGATGTCGTTCAGAGAATAAGCACTCAGCTGGCGTACCGAATATTCAAACCCCTTGATTGAAGTCAGTACAGATGACATGTGGATACGCTGCTGTTGATGTTCGTGTTCGCTGTAGTGGTCGTCGGAATATTTGCTGAGTGAGGAAGTCAGGTCTCCGGAATTAATCGCATTTAGAATGATCGTATCAAGCTGTTTGATATACAGATCAATACTTTCGCTGATGGACTGGCAGGTATAGGTCAGATTTTTTTTTGCGCTGTCACTGGAAGCATGGTACTGGATCGCTGAAAATAGTGTAGTAGTAGTCAGCAGGACGACGATTGTCAGAATGACAAAATATTTTGTTAAAAGTTGTTTGATGTTGGTTGTTTTTCGTCTTTTCATTTTCATATTTCCTATATATGGTATGTGATATAAATTATAGCACATTAGACAAAAGAAAGATAGAAACAGGTTAAAAAAATACAAAAAGTAGACAAAACTATGCATGGTGCGAGGTGATGCTTTTAGATAAAATATGAGATAGACAAAGGTATTTTCAAGTACCTGTGGGGGGAGGAAATAGAACTATGAACAAATCAAAATTGTATCCGTGGTATTTTGCAATTGGCGCGATCGCCATCTATACACTGCTGAGTGTATTGCCTGGAATCATCGGTATCGGGTATTCCTTTACAGACTGGTCGGCATATTCAAAAGAGCTGCATTTTGTCGGTTTTAAGAATTTTGCGGAAATATTTAAGGGAAGCGGTGATTATCTGAAATATATTAAAAATACACTGCTGCTCACTGTGGTGACTACGGTATTTAAGACGACACTTGGTCTGTTCCTCGCAGTGATTCTCAGCAGTCATATCAAGGGACAGAATTTCCACAGAGGAGTGCTGTATATGCCTTCTGTATTGCCGATTCTGGTCACTGGTCTGGTATTTACTTCTATTTTAAATCCGAAGAACGGATTTTTAAATGAGGCATTGCGTGCGATTGGTCTGGGAGGACTGGCACAGAAATGGCTGGTCGATCCGAAGATCGCATTCGGAAGTGTCATGGGTGTCGACATCTGGCGTGGTACTGGTTATATTATGACGATGATGATCGCCGGTATCGCAGCGATTCCGAAGGTATATTATGAAGCAGCAGCGATTGACGGTGCCAATGCATGGCAGAAGTTCAAAAACATTACTTTGCCGATGCTCCGGCAGACGATTGCGGTCTGTGTCGTCTTAAACGTTTTATACGGCTTGAAAGTATTTGATATGGTATATGCATTGACCAACGGAGGTCCTGGTCACAGAACGGAGGTTATGTATACGGCAGTGTTTAAAATGTTCTCTAAGGGATTGTACGCAGAGGGAACGACGATCAGTTCTGTTATGTTTATATTCATGATTTTTATCGGATATTTTATGGTTAAAATTCTTACAAAGGATGAGGTGATTGAATAATGAGAGCAAAAAGAATCATACAGACAGTTGTACAGAATGTGCTTGCGTGGATGGTTTCACTGACAGTTCTGATTCCACTCCTGTTAATTATTATGAATGCGTTTAAAGGTGATGGGGAAGTCATGCAGATGAATCTGGCGCTTCCGAAAGTGTGGAATTTCAGTAATTTTGCGACAGTCATCGAAAAAGGCAAGCTGCTTCGCAGCTTTTTGAATTCCTTGCTATATGCAGGTGCTGCTACGGTTGTAGCTACGATACTCGCATGCATGGCAGCATATGTATTTTCCAGAAGAAGAACGAAGGGATTCAATGCGGTTTATATGTATGTGATCTTAGGCATGGTGATCCCGGTCAATTATGTGGCATTGATGAAAGTGATGCAGACCCTGCATCTGAATAACAGTTCCTTTGGTATTATTTTACTGTATGTGGCAATGCAGACTCCGTTTACCGTATTTTTAATCTATGGTTTCGTATCAAAACTGCCGGTGGAACTGGATGAGGCGGCGGTGATCGACGGATGTGGACCTGGTACATTGTTTTTCAGAATTATATTCCCACTGCTCAAACCGGCAGTCGTTACAGCGGCGGTGCTGTGTTTCCTGAACACATGGAACGAGTTTGTTATGCCGTTATATTTCCTGAATTCTTCTGAGAAATGGCCGATGACACTCGCTGTGTATAATTTCTTTGGACAATATGAGATGAGCTGGAACCTGATCTGTGCGGATGTATTGCTGACCTGTGCGCCGGTTCTGATTATCTATCTGCTAGGTCAGAAATATATTGTAGGAGGCCAGACTGCAGGAGCGGTCAAAGGTTAATAAAAAGGTTCATATAGGGGATTAGTTGTTTGAAGGGATGGGATTCTTGGGATTCCATCCCTTCGTGTTTCATTTTCGCATTTTTTTATTTGCATTTTTCTATTCTATCCCGGATCTGGATTTCATAAAAAGATTGTGCTATGATAAAAATATTTTGGGATGATATTATTTTAAGCTACGAGGAGTTATGAGAAATGGCTGCAACAGATAACAAGACATATTATTTGCAAAAGACGTGGGTCGTGTGTGCACTGGCGCTCGTCTGTACGTTTTTGTGGGGGAGTGCGTTCCCCTGTATCAAGCTGGGATATGCATGGTTTGGGGTGGAGGCTGGTGACACCTGGACACAGATATTGTTTGCAGGCAGCAGGTTTGTACTTGCAGGAGTGCTTACGGTACTGATCGGCAGTCTGTCGGGAGGGACAATGCTCGTACCGGATCGAAGTGCACTGCCGAGTATTTTGAAGCTGTCAGTATTTCAGACAATATTGCAATACATCTTTTTCTATATTGGACTGGCGCATAATAGTGGCGTGAAGTCCTCGATTATAAACGGATCAAGCACATTTTTTGTCATTCTGGTTGCGAGCCTGATTTTTTGTCAGGAAAGGCTGGATTTGAAAAAAATAGCTGGATGTGTGATCGGTTTTGCAGGAGTCATTCTCGTGAGTATGAATGGGCAGAAGATCGATAGGAATCTCAGTCTGATGGGCGATGGCAGCCTGTTTTTATCCGCATTGTCATATGCGTTTTCCTCCTGTCTGATGAAAAAGTATTCGAAGAAGGACAATCCGGTCATGCTGAGCGGTTATCAGTTCATTTTTGGCGGGATCGTGATGATTGTGCTAGGTCTGGCGATGGGTGGCAGGATCACGCATGCATCGCCGCGTGCAGTGCTGATGTTATGTTATCTGGCATGTATTTCTGCTGTGGCCTATTCCCTGTGGAGTATTTTGTTAAAATATAACCCGGTGTCAAAAGTAGCGATCTTTGGATTTGCCAATCCGGTGTTTGGCGTGCTGTTGTCCGCATGGTGGCTTGGTGAGGGCACGAGTGAGCTTGGCTGGAACGCACTGGCTGCATTGATTCTCGTCTGTATTGGAATATGCATTGTGAATTTCAAAAAAGAATAAGAGAAATATTACGCAGGAGAAAAAGGGGAAATGGATAGTAGTTTTTTTGGTACGGAGAAAATCACGAAGATCATATGGAAGATTGCGCCGCCGGTGATGCTGGCGCAGCTCATACAGGCATTATATAATATTGTGGATAGCCTGTTTGTCGGCAGGTATTCGGAGAGCGGTCTGACGGCACTCTCGATCGTATATCCGCTGCAGCTTCTCATGATTGCGCTCGGTGTTGGCACCGGAGTAGGTATCAATACGAGTGTGGCATATTATCTGGGTGTCCGTGAACAAAAGCAGGCAGATGAAGCGGCAGGAACCGCTGCGCCGCTTGGGCTGGTGCTGTGGGGAGTGTTTGCGCTCATCTTTTATTTTCTGATGCCTGCATATGCACGCATGTCTACGGATTCGCAGATCGTGATTGATGAGGTGATCTGTTATGGAAGGATCGTCTGCGTATGCAGTATCGGACTGTTTTTAGAGAGCGTCTGGAGTAAGGTGCTGCAGGCGAATGGCGATATGAAGACGCCGATGGCGGCACAGATTATCGGCGCAGTTGTCAATATCGTGCTTGATCCGGTTTTGATTTTTGGATTGTTCGGTGTACCGCAGATGGGGATTGCCGGAGCGGCAGCCGCGACAGTCGTTGGTCAGATCGCTGCGGCACTCATTGTTATGAAAAAAGCATATCACCGTTCGCCGGCATGGAGACGGTATCCGGCGATCGTAAAGAAAATCTATGTACTGGGAATCCCAAATATCATCATGCAGTCAGCATATACATTTTACATTCTGGGACTGAACCTGATTCTGGCGGCGTTTTCGGATCAGGCGGTGACTGCACTCGGATTGTATTATAAATGGCAGACATTCTTTTTCATTCCGCTCGGTGCGCTGCAGACGTGTATTGTGCCGGTACTCAGCTATAATTATGCTGCCGCGGATATCGGGCGCTGTAAAAAGACACTGTCGGTATCCCTGGTGTGGGGAATGGCACTGATGTTTATCGGCACGTTGTGTTTTGAACTGGTTCCGGCGCAGATGCTGTCCGTGTTTACCTCTGATCCGCAGGTGATCGAGATCGGGGCATATGGATTTCACTGGATTGGGATCGGATTTATCCCGATGGTGACATCGCTGATCTTTCCGGTGTTTTTTCAGGCGATCGGCAGTGCACTCAAGAGTTCCCTGCTCACCATTGTGCGTACCGTCGTATTGTTTGTACCATTAGGATATAGCTTTTCGCGGTTCGGGCTGCATATGTTCTGGCTGACGTTTCCGGTGACGGAGACACTGACGACGCTGCTTGGCTGCTTCTTTTATAAAAAATTTCTGGATCAGTACCGGGTGCGGTTCTGATGGCAGCCCAGAATCCGTTCAAATAATAATCCGGCGCCCATCCATAACGGCGCATAATCCAGGCGGATGACACCGTGGATGTTCAATCTGGCATGACTGTAGTCCCATGGACAGCAGCCATGCTTTTTTAACAGGCTGCCACTGATGAATTCGCCAGTCAGGATCGCAGCGGAATAGATGCTGCCTCTCGCAAGCGCAGGCAGTTTGCCGGTGAGTTGGTACAGTGGCTTGATCAGTGCGGCACACCCATAGATCGGAAACATCCAGACTGATGTCTGTCCCATTAATCGGCGGTCAATGTGGTGCACATTTTTTACGGCGCTGAACAGAATCTCCATACACCAGCCGGTCAGACCGCAGAGCATAAAATTTTGTGGAAATGAAGTCTTGTGTGTCTGCATATTCATAAAAAAAGTATGCCCGGAAAAAGCAGTTTTATACGGAAGATACTTGCGCCACTTACAAAAAAGCAATAAGATAGTCTATATGGATATAGTTGGCCTGTGAATTAGGAGGTAGACGATGAGATTACAAACATTATTAGAGCGTATGGAATATACTTGTCCGCAGGGCAGTGCGGATATTGAAGTGACAGATCTTGTATATGACTCGAGAAAGGTGGCGCAGGGCAGTGTCTTTGTGTGTATCAAAGGTGCGGTCGTAGACGGACATACCTTTCTGCCGTCTGTGTGCAAGGCTGGTGCGGCAGCAGTCGTTGTACAGGATGAAGTAGAAGTGCCAGATGGCGTGACCGTGATCCGCGTACCGGATACGAGACTGGCGTTAGCAGAGCTGTCAGCAGCTTATTTTGGACATCCCGCAGAGCAGTTAAAGACAATCGGTATCACCGGCACGAAGGGAAAGACGACAACGACCTATATGATTAAGTCTATTTTAGAGCATGCGGGTTATCGGGTCGGTCTGATCGGTACGATCGAGACGATTATCGGGGAGACACACATCCCGGCGGTTAATACGACACCGGAGTCTTATGTGATCCAGGAAAGCTTTCGGAAGATGGTGGATGCAGGGATTGATGTCGTTGTGATGGAGGTATCTTCACAGGGGCTGAAGCTTCACCGTGTCGGCGGCTTTGTGTTTGATATTGGTATTTTTACGAACCTCGAACCGGATCATATCGGACCGAATGAGCATGCTTCTTTTGAAGAATATATGGAGTGTAAGGGCATGTTGTTTAAACAGTGCCGCCTCGGTATTGTGAATGCGGATGACGAGCACACGGAGAAACTCCTTGCCGGTCATACGTGTGAGATAGAGACATATGGATTATCAGAAAAAGCGGATCTGCGTGCGGCTGATATGGAACTGATCAAGGGAAAAGGATACCTTGGTGTGAAATATCATGCAAAGGGACTGGTGGACTGCCTGGTGGAGATTCATGTGCCCGGCCGTTTCAGTGTGTACAATTCGCTCACAGCGATCGCCGTATGCCATCATTTTAAAGTCACAACCGAAAATATCCAGTCAGCGCTGCGTGCCGCGAAGGTCAAGGGCCGCATCGAGATCGTGAAAGTATCGGATGATTTCACACTGATGATTGATTATGCGCACAATGCGATGAGCCTGAAGAGCCTGTTGTCTACGCTACAGGAGTATGAACCGGGCAGACTGGTCTGTCTGTTTGGCTGCGGTGGCAACCGTTCGAAGCTGCGCCGTTATGAGATGGGGGAGGTCAGCGGTAATATGGCAGACCTGACGATCATTACCTCAGACAATCCCAGATATGAGGAGCCGCAGGCGATCATCAATGATATCAAGATCGGTATGTCAAAGACGGATGGTAAGTTTGTCGAGATCGCTGACCGTAAGGAAGCGATCCGTTATGCGATCGCACATGCAAAACCGGGCGATGTCATCGTGCTGGCAGGAAAAGGCCATGAGGATTATCAGGAGATCTGTGGTGTCAAACATCACATGGATGAACGTGAACTGATCGCAGAAGTGGTTGCCGAACTGAAAAGTGAGGCATAGGATGTACGCAGATATCATTATCGATATCTCACATGAAAAACTGGATAAAGTTTTTCAGTATCGGATACCGGATGAGATGCTCGCACATCTGCAGGCCGGTATGCAGGTGCGTGTGCCGTTTGGGGGCGGCAACAGGCTGCGCACCGGTTATGTGACAGATATCACAGATCATACAGATTATGATCCTTCAAAAATAAAGGAAATTGTACAGATCATTGAGGAATCTGTGCCGATTGAATCCCAGCTCATTGCGCTTGCAGCGTGGATGCGCCGCAATTATGGTGGTACGATGAACCAGGCGCTAAAGACTGTGATACCGGTTAAGACGAAGGAGCGGCTGCAGCAAAAGCGCACGGTTGTATTGGTACTTACTGACCATGCAGAGGCTGTGGATCTGCTTATGCAGATGCAAAAAAAGCATCAGACGGCACGTGCAAGGCTGCTGGAGGCCCTGATTGAAAATCCGGCGATTGACTATGAGGTTGTCCTGCACAAGCTGAATGTGACAGCAGCCGTCATGCGGGCGCTGGAAGAACAGCATGTGATTCGTATCGAATGTGAGGATCGCTACCGCAATCCGGTTGCACATCTGGAACAAAGGGGTTATGCACTGACTTTGAATCAGGAGCAGCAGATGGTCGTGGATGCGATCGATGCGGACTTTCAGGTGGGGCAGTATGGGAACTATCTGATACAGGGTGTGACCGGCAGTGGCAAGACCGAGGTGTATATGGAGCTGATCGCGCGGGCGGCAGCTGTTGGCAGGGCTTCGATTGTGCTGATTCCGGAGATTGCGCTCACGTTTCAGACCGTGATGCGTTTTTATAACCGGTTTGGGAACCGTGTCAGTATCCTGCATTCGCGGTTATCACAGGGAGAGCGTTATGATCAGTTTCTGCGTGCGAAAAACGGTGAACTGGATGTGATGATCGGACCGCGTTCTGCGCTGTTCACACCGTTTTCAAATCTTGGATATATTATAATTGATGAAGAACATGAGACGAGCTACAAGTCGGAGACTGTGCCGCGCTATCATGCGCGGGAGACTGCATTTGCGCGTGCGCGTATGGCAGGAGCCAGCGTAGTACTCGGCTCGGCGACCCCATCGCTCGAGAGCAGTTATTATGCGCAGAAAGGTATGGTCAGACGTTTTTATCTGACGGGACGCGCGAAGGCAGACAGTAGTCTGGCAGCCTGTCAGGTCGTGGATCTGCGTGAGGAGCTGCGCAGTGGCAACCGTTCAATTCTCAGTCACAGACTGCAACAGTTGATGGAGGAGCGGCTTGCGCGCAGGGAACAGGCGATGCTCTTTTTGAACCGTCGCGGCATGGCGGGCTTTGTGTCATGCCGGGCGTGTGGTGAAGTGTTGAAATGTCCGCACTGTGATGTGTCGCTCAGCCTGCATAATGATGGCAGGCTCAAATGTCATTATTGTGGCTATGAGACGGGGCAGGTATCGGTTTGCCCGTCCTGCGGCTCAAAATATATCGGGGCATTCCGCGCAGGGACGCAGAAGATCGAGGAGATCGTGAAAGAACGGTTTCCGCATGCGCGGGTATTGCGCATGGATTATGACACGACGCGGACAAAGGGCAGCTATGAGAGGATCCTGTCTGCATTTGCCAATGAGGAAGCAGATATACTGATTGGCACACAGATGATTGTCAAGGGACATGATTTCCCAAAAGTGACGCTCGTAGGTGTACTGGCAGCAGATCTGTCGTTGCACAGCAATGATTACCGGGCGGCGGAGCGGACATTTCAGCTGCTGACTCAGGCAGCGGGCCGCGCGGGGCGCGGAAACCGGCCGGGCGAGGTCGTGATCCAGACTTATCAGCCGGATCATTATGCCGTGCAGACCGCACAGGCACAGGATTATGAACAGTTTTATGAGCAGGAACTTGCCTATCGGGAGATGATGTGTTATCCTCCCGTATGGAATCTGCTGCTCGTAGCAGTGGCATCACCGTCAGAGAAGCAGGCTGAAAATTGCGCTGCTGCAATCGGCAGATGGCTGTGTGCACAGGATATGCAGATGCAGGTGATTGGCCCGACGGAGGCCGCAGTTGCAAAAGTCAATGATATTTACCGCCGTGTGATCTATATCAAGAGTGAAGATTATGAGGTGCTGATCCATGCCAAAGAGGGGATCGAACATTTACTGGCGGAGAATACCTGGCGTCAGACGAGTGTGCAGTTTGATTTTAATCCAATGAATGGTTTTTAAAGGAGGAAATAGAAATGGCTTTACGTCAGATTCGCATCCAGGGGGATGCAGTATTGGAGAAAACCTGTAGAGAGGTCAAAGAGATGACTCCGCGTATCCGCGAGTTGATTGATGATATGCTCGATACGATGTATGACGCAAACGGAGTGGGACTGGCAGGACCGCAGGTTGGCGTGTTAAAACGTATCTGTGTCATTGATATCGGGGAAGGACCGATCGTGCTGATCAATCCGGTGATCATCGCATCTGATGGGGAACAGACCGGAGATGAGGGATGTCTGAGCCTCCCCGGAAAAGCAGGACAGGTTACGCGTCCGAACCATGTAGTTGTGCGTGCATTAAACCCGGATATGGAACAGATCGAAGTAGAAGGAGAGGCACTGCTCGCGCGGGCGCTCTGCCATGAGATTGATCATCTGGACGGACATATGTACACCGAAAAGGTGGAAGGACAGCTGCATGACGTGACTTACGAGGAAGATTAGCGGTGGAATTGCGCCACATGTAATGATCGTATATGAAAGAAAAAGGTTACTGTTCACAGGTAGGCATTTTCTGAACTGAAAATGCCGTATGATACAGTGGTGGTAGCAGATTTTGCCGATTTGGAATGCGAAGCATCGGCAAAATCCGTTACTGGAACGAGGTACGAGTGAACAGTAACAGAAAAAGGAGACCAACATGCGTATTATTTTTATGGGAACACCGGACTTCGCCGTCGGTACACTTGAGGCACTGGCAGCAGCCGGACATGAGGTTGTGCTGGCAGTGACCCAGCCGGACAAGCCCCAGGGCAGAAAACAGATACTGGTGGCACCGCCTGTCAAGGAAACAGCAGAAAAACTCGGTATTCCGGTATTTCAGCCGAAGCGCGTGCGTGAGCCGGAGGCACTCGAGGTACTGCGCGGCTACGAGCCGGAACTGATTGTAGTGGCAGCGTTTGGGCAGATCCTGCCCAAAGAACTGCTGGACCTGCCGAAATATGGCTGCATCAATGTACATGCCTCCCTGCTGCCAAAATACCGGGGAGCTGCACCGATCCAGTGGGCGATTTTAAACGGAGATGCCGTGACCGGTGTCACGATCATGCGTATGGATGTCGGACTGGATACCGGAGATATGATCGCAAAGGCAGAGGTCGCGATCTCACCGGAAGACACCGGCGGCACATTATTTGACCGCCTGGCAAAGACAGGGGCAAAGCTGTGTGTAGACACGATCCCTTCTATTGTAGATGGAAGTGCTGTCTATACACCGCAGGATGAGCAGGCTGCTACCAAGGTCGGACAGATCTCAAAAAAAGATGGCCGGATCAATTTTACGCGTAGTGCACATGCGATCGAATGCCAGATCCGCGGATTAGATCCGTGGCCGAGTGCATATACTTCTCTTGGTGGAAAGACGTTAAAATTATGGGCGGCACAGGTGAGTGACCGGCAGACAGATGCACTGCCGGGTACAGTTGTACTGGTGGAAAAAGACCGCTTTGGTGTACAGACTGGTGATGGGGTGCTCATCTGCACGCAGGTGCAGCTGGAAGGAAAAAAGCGGATGTCGGCAGCAGATTTCCTGCGTGGTAATGCGTTGGAAGCCGGCAGCAGGCTGGGTGAATAAAAGGAGGAATTGCTATGCCTTATTATGGATTAGGTTATTATTGGGATCCGACGTATGTTCTGGTAGTGATTGGTGCAGTCATCTGTATGGTCGCATCAGCCAAAGTGCGGACAACCTATAGCAAATATGAACGTTATCAGAGTATGAGCGGCATGACAGGGGCACAGGCTGCTGAGCAGATTTTAAACGCAGCAGGCATCTATGATGTGCAGATCCGGCATGTGTCCGGCCGGCTGACCGATCATTATGATCCGAGAAACAAGACGCTCAACCTGTCGGATGCAGTGTACGCATCGCGGTCAGTCGCAGCGATCGGAGTCGCAGCACACGAGTGCGGGCACGCGATCCAGCATGATGTGAATTATGTACCACTCAATCTGCGCAGTGCCATTGTGCCGGTAGCAAATATCGGATCGACATTGGCATGGCCGCTGATTTTAATCGGACTGTTATTCTCAAGCCGGACAGGCAGCATGTTTATCGAGCTTGGAATCATCGCATTCTCATTTGCGGTACTGTTCCAGCTTGTGACACTTCCGGTAGAGTTCAATGCATCCCGCCGTGCACTTGTGATGCTCGAGGATATGCATATTTTAAATGAATCGGAACTGCCAAAGACGCGAAAGGTGCTGCGTGCAGCTGCACTCACTTATGTGGCGAGTGCGGCGGCAGCTATTTTACAGATGTTACGACTGATTATCTTGTTTGGAGGACGAAATGACCGCGACTGATACGGCGAAGATCAATGAACGGGAACTGGTACTGGATATTTTGCTGCTGGTGACACGTGATGGTGTGCACAGCCATATTGCACTCGGGGAAGTGCTGGACAAATATCAGTATCTGGAAAAAAAGAGCCGTGCGTTTATCAGCAGACTCTCGCAGGGCACATTGGAGCGGATGATCGAACTGGATGCGGTGATCGATCAATATTCCAAAACACCGGTCAGAAAGATGAAGCCGGTCATCCGCTGTATTATGCGAAGTGGTGTGTACCAGCTGCTCTATATGGACAGTGTGCCAGCGTCTGCAGCCTGTAATGAGGCGGTGCGCCTCGCCGGAAAACGTGGATTTTCCGGATTGAAGGGGTTTGTCAACGGCGTGCTCCGCACGATCAGCCGTGCACACGAAGCAGGGACGATCCGTTATCCGGATGAACAGACAGAGCCGGAGCAATATTTGTCGGTGACTTATTCCATGCCGCGCTGGCTCGTACATATGTGGCTGGAGGCTTATAATTATGACACGGTTCATCACATGTGCGCGGCAATGTTACAGGAGCGCCCGACTGCGATCCGTGTCAATTGTTCTGCGATCATGACCGGACAGTTGCGTGCAGAGTTGGAAGAGGCGGGCGTGCGTGTCGCGGCAACGCAGTATCCCGATGCACTGCTGATCAGTGGCTATGATCATCTCGGTAGTCTGCCTGCGTTTGTGCGCGGTGATTTTTATGTGCAGGATCTGAGCGCGATGCAGGCGATCCATGCGGCACAGATACAAAAGGGCTGGAATATCATTGATGTGTGTGCGGCACCGGGCGGCAAAGCAATCCATGCGGCACAGCTCATGGAAGGCACTGGCCACGTACAGGCGCGTGACCTGACGGAGTATAAGGTGGATCTCATACTGGACAATATTGACCGCTGCCATGTGGAAAATGTGTCGGCAAAGGTATGGGATGCGACAGTGCCGGATGAAGGTGCGAATGGAACTGCGGATCTCGTGATTGCGGATCTGCCCTGTTCGGGGCTTGGCGTGCTGCATGGCAAGCCGGATATCAAATACCGCATGTCGCAGGAACAGACACAGGAACTCGCACAGCTGCAGCGGCAGATACTTGCGGTCGTGCAGGCATATGTGAGACCCGGCGGCAGACTCGTCTACAGTACATGTACAGTCAACCGCGCGGAAAACGAGGACAATGTGGCATGGTTTGCGCAATCATATCCTGTTTTTCAAAAGCTGAGTGAACAGCAGATCCTGCCGGACGATAAACAGGATGGGTTTTATAT